>ERZ1026890.269-NODE-269-length-38546-cov-79.463849_pt1 | contig 38546 bp, 39 predicted proteins | sample MGYA00380175_ERZ1026890 | MGnify/ENA primary metagenome ERZ1026890 (study PRJEB33269, sample SAMEA4719811) | human gut metagenome | biome: human-associated habitat; feature: organic feature; material: feces | place: Cameroon | collected 2013-10 ...
AAGATCGAATGTTAAACTAACATAACCCATAAAGGGACTTTTTCAGTGCCCTCCCTGGGCTAGGAGCTTTTGGGCTTTCAGCCCGTTCTTGAACCACATTCGAAAGTTTCGTGAGTTATTTTACTTTTTCAGCTTTCTTTTCAGCCTTCTTGTCTTTCTTTTCAGCTTTCTTTTCAGCCTTCTTCTTGGAATCCTCCAAAACCAAATAGTCGGTGTCTCCATCGATAAAGTGGAGTTCCTTGCGGAAGAACTTGCAGCTGCCTACAGGCACGATGATGTCGTGCAACTGGTCGCAGTCATCAAAGGCATGACGGCTCAGCTTGTTAGGAGTACCTGCAAAGGTAATCTTCTTCAACTTGTCGCACTCTGCAAAGGCGTAGCTCTTAACCACCTTTACGCCCGCAGGCACATAAACGTTGTCCAATTCATCACAATCGTAGAAAGCATCGTGCTCAATTTCCTTCACGCTGTTGGCGATGATGATGTTCTTGAGGGTCTTCTTGCCGCGGAACGCCATCTCGCCGATAATCTCCACTCCCTCTGGAATGGCAAAGCTAGCCTCCTGGCTCATGCAATAAACCAGGCGCTTCATGTCGTTGGTGTAAACTGCATCGCCATCGAATTCAAAACTGTCGCTGTCAATTTTCTGCAAAGCGAGATTGAGGACCAAGTTTTCAAACTTACCGTCTTTCTTGGAGCTCTTCTTAAGAATCTCCAAGATTGCTTTCTTATTTTCCTTCATCCTGTATTAATAAATTAATGTTTCTTTTCGGCTGCAAAGGTACGGCGATATTTTCAGATGTGAAAGAAAAAGCGATTACATGTTTGTGACGATGATGTTACAACGATATTACTGATATTACAGAAGCATTACGGGTGTTACAAATGTGTGATGTAACATCTTTGTAATACTTATGTTTTACGGTAGAAATATCTTCTCCTTACCTTTGCAGTCGAAATGAAGAAGATGTCTTTCTGCATCAGTAGGAAAAGATTTCATTCGGAATAAAGACAATCAGATTTACGTGTATATATAATAAGGTAAGAAATGAAGAAGAAAACGTATTTGTTGATGGCACTCACGCTGGTGTCGATGGGAATGAATGCCCAGAATTCAGGGAACAGCTCTTTGGAGAAGGGCATCGAGGAATTCACCAAGTCGATGACCATTGGTGGAACCATCCGCTCAAAGTATGAGTACCAGACCGAAGAGGGGGAGGGACGATTCGAGGTGCGTACTGCCCGCATCAACGTGGCTGGCAATGTAACACCTCAAGTAAGCTACAAGGCGGAAATCGACCTCTGCGACGAGGGTAAAATCAAGATGCTCGATGCCTATACACGCATCAAGCCTTGGAAGACCCTGCAGTTCACCATCGGTCAGGAGCGTGTGCCATTCACCATCGATGCCCATCGTTCTCCTCATTCGCAGTACTTCGCCAACCGTTCGTTCATCGCCAAGCAGGTGGGTAACGTGCGCGACGTGGGTGCTGAAATCGGATACACCTGGAATGTGGGTTTCCCTATTGTGGTGAATGCCGGTATCTTCAACGGTTCGGGCTTGACCAACCAGAAGGATTACTGGACCAAGGGCGTTAACTATTCTGCCAAGGCTCAGTTCCTCTTTCCGAATGTGAACCTGGTGTTGAGTACCCAGAAGATCAAGCCATCTGATATTACGGTAACGATGTATGATGGCGGTATCACCTTCCACAAAGGCGGTTTCATTGCTGAGGCTGAGTATCTCTACAAGCATTATAGCAAGGATGCCTTCCACGATGTGCATGCTTTCGATGGCTTTGTCTGCTATGATATTCCGGTGGCTAATCCAAAGAGCCTTATCAGGAAGGTTTCGCCATTGGCACGATATGATTTCATGAGCGACCACAGTGATGGTACCCGATATGGCGGTTCTGATACAGAGCTTGGTGCCTTGAAGATCAACGATTACAAGCGCCATCGTGTTACGGGCGGTGTAACCCTGAGCCTTGCCAAGCCATTCATCTCCGATATCCGTATCAACTACGAAAAATATTTCTATCGCAAGGGCGGCATTGCCAAGACTTCAGAAAAGGATAAGATTGTTGTGGAGTTCATGACAAAGTTTTAATTTTTTTAGGCACGGATTACACGGATTACACGGATTTTTTTGACTTGCGCAACTTAAAAAACTCATAGCGCCAGCCTCCGTGTAATCCGTGTAATCCGTGCCTAGAAGTTACAGCATTCCCTTAGAGCTAGGAAGCTCGAAGTGATAGATGTCTCTCTTCACCGCCATTTTCAGCGAGCGGGCAAGCGCCTTGAAAATGCCTTCTATCTTGTGATGCTCGTTCTCACCCTCAGCCTTGATGTTGAGGTTCATCTTTGCCGCATCACTCAGACTCTTGAAGAAATGCTTGAACATCTCGGTTGGCATTTCGCCCACCTTCTCTCTGTGGAACTCTGCATCCCAGATCAACCATGGACGGCCACCGAAATCCAATGCCACCTGACAGAGACAATCATCCATCGGCAGACTGTAGCCGTATCTTTCTATTCCGCGCTTGTCGCCCAGCGCCTGCAGCAGGCATTCGCCCAGGGCAATACCCGTATCTTCAATGGTGTGATGCTCATCCACATAGAGGTCGCCCTTGGTGTGGATGGTGAGGTCCATCATGCCGTGCTTGCCTATCTGCTCCAGCATGTGGTCGAAGAAACCGAGACCGGTAGAAATATCGCATTTGCCGCTGCCATCGAGATTTACCTTGATGTAGATATCCGTCTCCTTGGTGGTGCGCTTCACTTCTGCGATGCGGTCGCCGGCAAAGAGAATCTCGGCTATCTTGTCCCAATCCATACCGTCTTTTCCGAGAATCAGACTCTTGCAACCCAGGTTCTCGGCAAGCTGGGCATCCGTCTCACGGTCGCCGATTACATAACTGTTTGCCAGGTCGTATGTCGGGTTGTCGATGTATTCGGTCAGCATACCCGTGCCCGGCTTTCTCATTGGCGAGTTATCCTCCGGGAAGTGGCGGTCGATATGCTGCTTGCTGAAGTGGATGCCCTCGCTCTCCAGGGTCTGGATGATGAAGTTGTGTACAGGCCAGAAGGTGTCTTCCGGGAAGGAGTCGGTGCCCAAGCCGTCCTGGTTGCTCACCATCACCAACTCGTAGTCGGTGTGCTGGGCAATGAAGGCGAGGTTGCGGAATACGCCCTTGGTGAATACCAGCTTCTCGAAGCTGTCAATCTGCTCATCCTCTGGTTCCTGAATCAGAGTTCCATCGCGGTCGATGAAGAGTAATCTAGTCTGTTTCATGTCTTTTCTATAAATAATATGTTAATATGATTAATATTTTTCTATAAGATTAATATCTTTCTATTTCTGCGGTTGCCGTCTGCTGCAATCCCATCTTTTCGCTTTCCTTCTGCTTCTTTCTCTCTGCATCAATCACCTGGTACGAACCGTATTGGTAAGCAAGCGAGATGCCGAGCCAGCTCAGGGCATAGAGGATGAGCAGGAAGGTGATGATGAAGACCACAAAGAGGAGTGGGGTGAAATAGCCCGGCACACCGAGTGGGTCGCCTTCCAGTGCTCCCAGCTGTGAGTAGAGCTGGGCGATGATGAGGATGATGGATGGCAGGGCAGCGATGAAGGTAGCGATGCACACAATCATGATGCCCAGAAAACAGGTCATGAGGAAACCTCCCAGATGGCGAAGGATGCGGAGCATCCACTGTCCCTTTTTACGCTTCTCGCCTTTGTTGGCAGAGAGTTGCTTGTGTGGCAGCAGATGCCAGAACGATACCACTGCCATTATCAGGGTGGCTGCGTAAATGATGGTTTGCAGAATGAACGAAGCCATCGGATTCATTTCTCCCCAGTCGTGAAGCGACTTATTGGGGAGGAGAAAGTAGAGCACGATAGCCAGCAATATGGCGAAGGGCACCTGAGTAATCCATGTTTGCTTGACGAACGATTTCGGATCGGCCGTCATGGCGTAGTAGGATGCTCGCATACAAGCAGTTATGCTGCGCTGCTTAAATAATTCATTTACTTCCATAGCTATAATGATTTTATACTACTTACTATTTCTTGTTATTTCTTGCTATTTAAAAGTTTCTTCTGAATTCAGAGCAGGTGATGGCGGTGGCGATGGCCACGTTCAGACTGTCGGCAGTGGCTCTTCCTTCCGGGAAGTTAGGGATGAGCAGTCTGCGGTTCACCTTCTTGGCAAGAGCTGGCGAGATGCCTTTTCCCTCGTTTCCCATCACGATGAGTCCCCGGTTTTCCAGCTGCTGCTGATAGATGTTGTCGCCATCGAGCAGGGTTCCGTATACGGGTACATCTGCTGGCAAAGACTCCACCAGTCCCAGCAGGTTGCCGTATTCCACCTTTACTCTGGCTATGCTGCCCATGGTGGCCTGCACCACCTTGGGGTTATAAACGTCGGCTGTGTCCTGACTGCAATAGATGTGGGTGATGCCAAACCAGTCGGCTATGCGGATAATGGTACCCAGGTTTCCCGGGTCCTGCACGCCATCCAGGGCGAGATTCAGTTCGCTGGTATTGATTTCAGAAAAGCCGAAGTTCTTTTCTTTATCGTTAGCCTCTTCCTTAGCCTCTTCATAAGAGCATCCGGCATCCTGCTTAAACACAGCCAGCACCTGCTGCGGATGCTGCAGGAAGCTCACCTTCTTCAGTTCCTCCTCGGTTACTTCAATCACCTCTGTCTGGGCTGCCAGATGCTTTCCCTTCAGCCATTCGCCGGTGGCCACAATGAGGTCGGCAGGTTGCAGGGCGAGCAGGTCATCCACCACCTTGAACCCTTCAGCCACGAACTTTCCCTCCTTGTTTCTATTCTTCTTCAGTTCGAGCGAACGAATGTACTTGATCTTATTCTTGCTAATCATTTATTGTCGTTTATTGTCATTAATGGATGCAAAGATAACATAAAAAGCAGACAATACAAAATATTTTTCTTAAAACCTTTGGTAGTTTAATAAAAAAAGCATACTTTTGCATTTGATAAGGTGATATTCTGACTTGATATGTTTGAATATTCAAATAAATAACAAATAAAGTATGGAGGAAAGATTATGGCACGACCAATTAGAGAAACCCCAATTCTTTACGGGGATGACGCCAAGAGATTCTTGGCAAATATAGAAAACGTGAAGCCTGCTTCAAAAGAAGAGAAAGAAAGAATTCGTGCTTCTTATGAAGAAATTAAACAGATGGCAGATTTTGTGATGTAAGGAAATTTCGACATGAATACAATTGCTTTAGATAATAAAACATACTATGAGGGCAAGTTCTATATATCCCCTGAGGTGAAGGCCTTGGAGGTAGGTTTTCAATGCCCAAATGATTTGTCTGATGATTATAAGAAACTCAAGTTTCGCAAGTAGCATCCTGCCGTCCCCGAAGGGGGCGAATGTGAATAACCGCGGGTGGAATGACCGAAGGTCATGGAACCTGCGGATAGCTGACACTCTCTCTAATCGTCCCCGAAGGGGGCGAACAGGAGCAAAACTGGATGTGGTTCGCCCCCTTTGGGGACGATTTCTACCTCCTGATGCTTGTCCGCAGGTTTCATGACCTTCGGTCATTCCACCAGCGGTTATTGAAAGTTGGCCCCCTTCGGGGACCGGAGGTTACTTGCGAAACTTCAATACGAAAGTAAAGAATAGATAAAAATTTTGAAAGTACAGAAGATTTCAATACTCGCCCTGCCAGTGATGCTTGCAGGCTGCTCGGCCAGCAAATACGTGCAGGAAGGGGAGTATATATTAAATAAGGTGGAAGTGAAGAGCGACTCTGCAGCGTATGATGCAGGGGCGCTCAAACAGTATGTGCGCCAGAAAGAGAAGCCTAAACTCTTCTCGCTATTCCATAACCCGTTCAGCAAGAAGCCTGTGGTGTATGATACCCTGCAGGCACAGCTTTCATGCCGCGACCTGCTCACTGCCATGCAGAACCAGGGATTCCTGCATGCAGGAGTAACGCTGCAGACTACTATCCACGGACAGGAAAAGACGGATAGCATCGCCGAAAATGGTTCGGAAAATGAAACGGGTACGAATGGTAGGGAGAACCAGCCTGCGAACAAGAGTCGGAAGAAGGTCCCAAAGGTGGATGTAACCTATATGTTGCATCCCGGAGAGCCATTCCATATCGGCAAGGTAGAGTATGATATAGAGGATAAGAATATCGAGCAGATACTGAAGCTCGATAATCCTGAAAACCAGAAAATCAAGCCGGGCATGAGATTTACCGTGGATGCACTGGATGCAGAGCGCAAACGCATCGCCAACCGACTGCTCGACGATGGATACTTCCGGTTTAATAAAGACTTTATCCAGTTTTCTGCCGACACCATCGCCGGACAGAAAGACATTGCCGTGACCCTGAACCTGCTGAAGTATAAGGCAAACAGCAATGCACCCGAAACCGACCATCCCCGTTACGAGATTCGCAACATCAGCTATCAGAGCAACGATAGCGACCGCATCCATCTGCGCCATCGTGTGCTGCTCAATGCCACTGCCCTGGAGGAGGGTAAGCCCTACAGCACCTCTGCCCTGCAGCGAACCTACAATAACTTCGCCCGATTGCAGGCTGTGAAGTATACCAATATCAGATTCAGTGAAGTGGCTGGTAATGAAATTGATAGCGCATCGGTTAGTACATCGGAGATTCCATCGGACAGTACGATGAACCGGCTTCTCGACTGCCATATCCAAATCAGCACCAACAAGCCATCTACCATCTCCTTCCAGCCGGAAGGAACCAATACGGCAGGCGACTTGGGTGCGGCAGCTTCGCTCACCTATACCAACAGAAACCTCTTCAGGGGTAGCGAGCAGTTGAGCATCCAGTTGCGTGGAGCCTACGAGGCAATCACCGGACTGGAGGGCTATCAGGACCAGAACTATCAGGAGTATTCCGTAGAAGGAAAGGTGGTGTTCCCGAGATTCATGGCACCCTTCCTTTCGAGCAGTTTCAGAAAGAGGCAGACAGCCAACAGCGAGCTCTCCGTGAGCTGGGACCTTCAGAACCGTCCGGAATTCCATCGCCGCGTGTTCTCCACGGCATGGCGCTACCGCTGGACAGAACCCCGTCATCATCTTGCCTGGCGATTCGACCTGCTCGACCTCAACTATGTGTATATGCCTTGGATATCAGAGACTTTCAAGCGCGATTACCTGGATGATGTGGACAATAGAAATGCCATCCTGCGATATAACTACGAAGACCTTTTCATCATGAAGATGGGATTCGGACTCACGTATAGCGACGGGGTGGATGCCTTCCGACTCAATGTGGAGTCTGCCGGAAATCTGCTCAGCGGATTCTCCAATACCCTGGGATTCAAGATTAATGCGCAGGGGCAGCGCACCTTTCTCAACATCGCCTATGCACAGTATGCCAAATTCGATTTCGACTATACCCACCTCATCCGTTTCGACGACCGCAATGCCCTGGCACTGCATGCCGACCTGGGAGTGGCTTATCCTTACGGCAACAGCACCGTGCTGCCTTTCGAGAAGCGATATTTCTCGGGTGGAGCCAACTCGGTGAGAGGTTGGGGTGTAAGAGAGCTGGGACCTGGCGGATACAAGGGCAACGACGGGCGCATCGACTTCATCAACCAGACGGGTGACCTGAAGTTCGACCTGAATGCCGAGTATCGTACCTCGCTCTTCTGGAAGTTCGAGGGTGCCCTGTTTGTGGATGCGGGTAACATCTGGACGCTTCGCAACTATGCCGACCAGCCAAACGGGCAGTTTAAGATAGACAAGTTCTATAAGCAGATAGCTGCGGCGTATGGTATGGGTATCCGATTGAATTTCGATTACTTCATCCTGCGTTTCGACATGGGTATGAAGGCAATCAATCCAGCCTACGAGAGTGGGGATGAGCATTGGGCGATTATTCATCCAAAGCTCAGTCGCGACTTCGCCTTCCACTTCGCGGTAGGTTTACCATTCTAGGGTATAGTTAACTTACGGCAATTTCTCCAGTTTGATTTTCCAAGCATTATTCTCCATACTCATCGGCAACTGGAACTCCGCCTCATCCACGAGGTGGGCTTCCTGCCCGATGCTGTCCATCTGAAGGAAGTTGCGCACGGTGATGCTGGCAGTGGCAGTCACCCCGTCATCGCCGAAAGTGATGTCGTTGATCTCCACCGTGGCATCCTCCTCCTTCGCCCTCAGCCTTTCCACATCAGCCTTGTGCACGTTGCTGGCAGCATAGCGCAGCCAGGGTTCCGAACTGCGGGTGCAATACTTCAGGGTTTTCGGGAAATGCCAGTTGAAGTAGTAGGTGGCAAACGAGTCAACATCTGCCTCCAACTGATTATCGTCGCCTTCGTGACTTTGGCATCCCGTAAGCCCGTAAAGACTTGTTGCTAGGGCTGCTACGGCGATTCCCATGCCTAATATCGATTTCTTCATCATGTTTTCTATTTCTTAAAATATCTATTTATTTGCTTATTTTGCGCACAAAGATAATAAAAAACTTTGTAATAAGAATCTTTTTTGTTAACTTTGCAGGTAAAATAACAATAAAAATGCTTAGATTTATATCCTTTGGCAGTGGAAGTAGTGGCAACAGTTACTATCTTTACACTGAGACGGATTCGATACTGATAGACGTTGGAGTGGGTATCAGAACGCTGAAAAAGCATTTCCATAACTATGGATTGCGGTTTGAGGATGTGCACCACATCTTCATCACTCACGACCATGCCGACCATGTGAAGTCGGTGGGAAGCCTCAGCTCCGACTATCATCTGCCAGTATATACAACCCGTAAAGTTCATGTAGGTATCGAGCGCAACTACTGCGTCCGAAAGAAAATTGCGCCCAATCATGTGCACGTCATCGAGAAGAGTGTGCCGCTGAATGTGGGCGAGTTCAAGATTACTCCGTTCGGGGTTCCACACGACAGCACCGACAACGTAGGCTATTTCGTGGAGTGCGAGGGGGTGGCGTTCTGCCTTATCACCGATGTGGGTCATATCACCGAGGAGATGCACGATTTCATCGGCCGTTCCAACTATCTGGTGATAGAGGCGAACCACAGTGAGGAGATGCTCCAGAAGGGTCCGTATCCGCAGTATCTCAAGGATCGCATCCTGGGTCCCAACGGCCACTTGAGCAATGTGGCGTGCGGACAGGCGCTTGCCGATTATGCTTCTCCGGGTCTCCGCCATGTATGGCTCTGCCACCTCAGCGAGGAAAACAATCATCCCGAGTTGGCAAGAAAGACCGTGGAGCAGATTCTCAGAAGCAAGGGCATCGTTGCCGGTAAGGACTTCGAGCTTGAAGTGCTGAGACGGAAGACGCCTAGCGAAATATATAAATTGGTGTAAATTCCCGGCACGCCCTTTCAGGGCGTGCTGGATGCAAACACCACTTGGAACGTGCCGGGCATTGTCTAAATCATACTGATTTTCTAGATTTTATCCAACGCCTGCTTGATATCATCCAGGATATCCTCTACATCCTCGATACCCACTGAGAGTCGGATCAAGTCTGGTGCAATGCCTGCCTCCTTCAACTGCTCGTCAGAAAGCTGGCGATGGGTGTGGCTCGCTGGGTGGAGCACGCAGGTGCGGGCATCAGCCACATGAGTCACGATGTTGATCATATCCAATGAATCCATAAACTTGATGGCAGTCTCGCGGTCGCCCTTCAATCCGAAGGCGATGACGCCGCAGGTGCCATGAGGCATGTACTTCTGGGCAAGATCATAATACTCATCTCCCTTCAGTCCGCTATAGTGAACCCAAGCCACGCGCTCGTCGTTCTTCAGGAACTCAGCCACCTTCTGTGCATTCTCGCAATGCTGGCGCATGCGCAGGTGCAGACTCTGCAGACCCAGGTTGAGGATGAACGAGTTCATTGGTGCAGGGATGGAACCCAGGTCGCGCATCAGCTGAGCCACGAGCTTGGTGGTGTAACCCATCTTGCCGAAAGCCTTCACGTAAGTCAAGCCGTGGTAGCTCTCGTCCGGAGTGCAGAGGCCAGGGAATTTCTCGGCATTCGCCATCCAGTCGAAATTGCCGCTATCCACAACTACGCCGCCTACCTGCGATGCTGTACCATCCATATATTTGGTGGTAGAGTGGGTCACGATGTCGGCTCCCCATTCAAAAGGACGGCAGTTGATAGGGGTGGCAAAGGTATTGTCCACGATGAGAGGCACGCCGTTCTTATGGGCGATGCGGGCAAACTTCTCTATGTCGAGCACGGCACATCCTGGGTTGCTGATGGTTTCGCCAAACACCACCTTGGTGTTAGGACGGAAAGCCTTCTGAATCTCCTCCTCGCTGGCATTAGGGTTTACGAAGGTGCACTCGATGCCCAGCTTCTTCAGGGTAACGCCGAAGAGGTTGAAGGTGCCGCCATAAATTTCGTTAGAGGTAACGATGTGGTCTCCTGCCTCGCAGATGTTGAACACGGCGTAGAAGTTGGCTGCCTGACCGCTAGAAGTCAAAACGGCACCCACGCCACCTTCGAGCTGAGCTATTTTCTTAGCCACGGCGTCGTTGGTAGGGTTCTGGAGTCGGGTATAGAAATATCCCTCCTTCTTCAGGTCGAAGAGCATCGCCATCTCCTCAGAGTTGTCGTATTTGAATGTAGTACTCTGATAGATAGGTACTTCTATCGGCTCTCCGTTCTTTGGTTCATAGCCTCCCTGCACGCAGAGGGAAGCAACACGTAATTTCTTTTCCATTGTCGGTTATTCTTTTATGTTGTTATAATTGTTCTTTTTTCTTTCTTTGTTGTTAACGCCCTGAAAGGGCAGAAGCTCCTAGCCCAGGGCATCGCCCTGGGTATTCATGACGCAAGCCAGTCGCCCTGTAAGGGCAAAAGCTTTATTATTTCATGAATACGAAATAGACGGCAGCGATGAGGCAGAGGAATGCCGCAGCATGGTTCCAATGCAAGCCCTGTCCTTGGAAGAGGATGTTGGCGATGATGGCGAAGACGATGAGCGACACGCACTCTTGAATCACCTTAAGCTGCACCAGGTTGAAGGGACCGCCATTATCGATGAATCCGATGCGGTTGGCAGGTACCTGACAGCAGTATTCAAAGAAGGCGATGGCCCAACTGAATGCGATGACTCCGATGAGTGGCCAGTGGCTGCTGGTGCCCGTCTGCTGCAGTTTCAAATGTCCGTACCATGCCAGCGTCATGAAGATGTTGCTCAGCACGAGGAGCAAGATTGTATATATTCCGTTCATATTAATAATGTATAAGTGGGTGCAAAGGTACATTTTTTCTCTTAAAAATGTATGAAAAAGAAGAAAAATGATAGAAAATAAAAAAAAGTGGCTGAAAAATTTGGTGGTTTCAGAAAAAAGCAGTACCTTTGCAACCGCTTTTGAGAAATACCTCAACTGCTTCACGAATGCACCCTTAGCTCAGTTGGTAGAGCAACTGACTCTTAATCAGTGGGTCTAGGGTTCGAATCCCTAAGGGTGTACAATATGGAAAGCTCCGAAGAAACCAAGTTTCTTCGGAGCTTTTTTCATAAGCATTGCTTTCAGCGATGCTTCTTCCTACACTCAGGACATTCCCCCTTGATGACGAACGAGATGGAGTGGGGGTAGAACCCCTCAGGCAACTCGAAACTCGGGATATGAATATCCTCCATGCAAAACGAACGTTGGCACGATTCGCAATAAAAATGAATATGACCATCATGATGATCACACGCACCATCCTTCTCGCACAACTCATAGTTCAAAACCCCTCTGCCATCCTCGAACGCATGCACCGCATCATGCTCCAGAAATAACGTGAGGGTTCGGAAGATGCTCGACTTATCCATCGATACCATCTTCTGCTCCAGGTCCTTCAGGCTCTGCGGATTCTCTCCGCTCGCCAAGGCCTTCATCACCAAAATCCGGTTGGAGGTGGGCTTGATGCCCTTCGCCTCCAACTTGCTGATAATCTCCTCTGTTTCCATATCTTTTTCCTTCTCTTTTTTCTTCATTAATAAGATGTTATTACCTTTTCTTATGTGGCGGGAATAGAATATCCCCCTCTCTAGAGAATCTGAAGCTTTGCTCCAAGCGACAGCCCGAACACATCCCAGAAGTTGGCGTTGCCGTTACGATAGAATCTCATGAAATAGATATCATTCGTGCTCAACTCATAGAACATCGTGATGCTCTTCACACGCTTGCGCCTGCTGTTGGGGATATGATAGGTGAAGCGCTCGCCAAATCCAACGTTCGGGCGAACTCTCGTTGAAAACGGATAGTAGCCGCTCTCGTATTTCGTAGGCTGCTTCGTCCAGAAATCATGCCCCAGCACCGTGTTCAGATACAGCGTGCACTCCAGTGGCTCAAACTCCCATCCCTTGCCCCAATCCTTGCGCCAGGGAATGAAGTTCTCCTTCAGCGTAATCGTACACTTCACGGCATCCGAGTCGTATTTCGGGATGATGCCGAAGAGCAGATGCGTTTCCCACTGACGCCTCTTTCCGTAATCCCAGCCGATACCCACTGAGATGATACCCATGTTGCCGCAGGTTTGAATCACCGACTGCGTAGGCATCAGCACATCCCAGTGCCTGCGATAGCGGAGGATTCGCCTGTCGTAGCGAGTCAGGGAATCCGTATCTTCCGAATCAGCCAACATTCCCGTCTTTTTCTCTTCCGAATCAGCCATCATCCCCTCCGATATTCTGTCTTCGGCCTTCGCCTCCATCATCCCGCTTGCCGTCAGCAGGCAGGATAACAATCCTATTTTCAGTATCTTATCTCTCATATCCTTAAAATTTAACAACCTCATACTTGTATTCTTTTGGAGTGATGGTAAACAGATAATACTCATGGAAATGGCAGCTGCTAGCCATGTAGAACAGGGTGCCGTCGCCATACAAATCCTCCGTCTGCGTGTGATGACCATGACCATCCAGGCAGAACTGCAGCTGAGGGAACTGGTGGATGTAATAGTTGAACACCTTAGCCACGTTGTTGTTAAACTGCTCTGAATAGGGAGCCGCATGCATGCACACCACGGTGCGGTTGAAACTCAGCGAATCGCGAGAACGCTCTGCCTCCATAAAGTCGAAGTTAGGCACCGGACGGGAGTAGTCGTATTCGATGGCATTGGTGTTGAGGCACACGAACTTCACTCCTCCGGCGATGAAACTGAAGTCGGGGTCGCCGAAGATAGTCGCATACGACTGGTTGCCGGTTCCCAGACAGTCGTGGTTGCCCAGCAGCACCACCGATGGCATCTTGAGTTTCTTCATCTTGTCTCGAGTCCAGATCATCTCCTTGGTAGCACCGAAGTCTGAAATGTCGCCGCAATGAATCACGAAGTCGATGCTGTCTTTTCTCCGGTTGATGTCGTTCACCGCCAGTTGCAGGTCGTCGAGCCATTGATGGCTGTCGCTGATTACGGCAAACCGGATGGTATCCTTGCTCTTCACGGTCTCTTCAATCTTCCTTATATTCTTGGCATTCAAGTCGGTATCTCCCTTCACCCTCACGTCGTAGGGGTGCACGTCGAACACGGTGTCGCAAGCTCCCAGCATCATCATGCATGCGATGCTGCAGAAGCCTGTGCCCAGGGCGATTTTCTTCTTGTGTATAAAATTCCTCATATCGTATTTCTTTTATTCATGCAGGGAGCCTCTGCAGGACTTATCCCTCTTTTATAATTCAAGTTAATTAATTCAGGTGCAAAGGTAAGAAAAAAACTGAATTAAGCCAAAGGTTTTTCTGATAATGACTACTTTTAAGGAGAAATTGATAAGAATATACCTATAAAAGGGGATGGGGGACACGAAAGTCTTCTTCTTCGTTTTTTCAAATCTTCTACGTATTTTTTGAAGGATGCCATCAATTTTCTGAAGAATAATTTGGCAGTTATCAAAAAAAAGATTATTTTTGCAGCGTCATTATGAGGGGAGTGAAGTCCGCTGGAGGATGAATGAACTCAGAGGGCAGAATGCCCCATAGGACTTAATGACCTCATGTGACTGCTGCATCGGCAAAAGCGCCGCCCGGCATGATCGGATAATAAATCGGATAGATCATCTGATAATCATCTGATGAAAAGCAGCTGGGCGAAAGATGCCTGCGCTTGGCTTCTGTAGCAAACTGGAAACAATGAACAATCAATTTTAATCTAAGTTTGCCGGACATCCAGACTTGTAACTATTAAGAATTATGAAGAGAACATTACTTGCTTCAGCTTTCGCAGTCATGGCTTTGGCTGCCAGTGCACAGGTTTCAGAAGTAGCCAAGATGAAGGGCGATGGCTTTTTTTTCATCCCGAAGAGCCACACTACCACTGGCGTCATCACCCCTTATTCAACCATCGGAGTTGAACATTATGGCAGTGACAACCAGACTGCAGAGTTCACGGTTTATGATGCTTCCTTTAATGTAACGAAAACCTTCAGCTACGAGCCTAAGGTGTTCAAGGTTAAACGTGTGCCAATGAAGGCATTGGCCGACTTCAAGACCAAGGAGGTTCTTGATAAAGGTTCTGAGAAAGAATCTTTTAGACCTGTTTTTGGAGTCTACGATTATGAAAAAGGTTTTCTGGTTCCTGTTACGACGATGGATGAATTCAAGGCTGCTATTGCCAAGATGCTGAGTGGAGAAACTGTGGATTTCTTTACTGATGACAGTGGCAATTTCGCCTTCCGTTTGTTAAGTGATAAGTTGTACATTGACGGATGGGGAGATGATGGTGTCAGAGTTAGAGAGAGTTTCTATTATTATAATTCTTCAGACAATAGACTTTATAGGGTAGATAATCTCCTGAAGCTAGTAGAGGTTGATACTTCTAATTTGGCTTGGAAGGAGGATGATAGCCGTAAAAGTGATGAGATTAAGATTACAGAGAGTATCTATCAGACAGAGGTGTATGATTATGATGTAAACTGTAATGAGAGTTCTGATGTATATCTTTCTCAGAATGTGTTTAACAATGACGATAAGTATGAGTATGTGGTGGAAAGCTATAGAGAGGTATCTACGCCAACAGATCCAACGGGTTCATACCAGCCTGGCTCAATAAGTATAAATGGTATTGAGAATGGAAAGGCCGTTCTTACCACTGAAGTACAGGATAAGTACTATGAGTCTTATCTTGTAGTAAAGGATGAGGACGGAAAGGATCTGTTCACCGTGCCAACTAGTGGTTACAAGAATGATTTTACCATCTATCGTGCCAACGGCAAGACTTTTATCAGTAATTATGAAAGCCAGGGCAGTGGTTTAGGACAGTATGTTATCTATCTGCTCGACAAGACTGATACCGGCATCACAGAGCTTGCCCGCACCCAGGCGGTGAAGTCTGCCAAGACCTTTAATATGGCTGGCATGCTGGTAGGTAAGAATGCCAAGGGCTTGGTTATCCAGCAGGGTGGCAAGAAATACTTTAACAAGTAGCTCTTGGACTTTTGACACACCCTCATCTTTCATGGCAAACTCAGGTCGGGCTTGATGCCCGATCTGAGTTTTCACAGTTTAAATGGTAACGTCTGTAGAGTCGCTTCCCTCAGAACCCGTACCCTGAGAACCGCTGCCGCCAGCGTTTTCACCGCCCTGGCTGGTATTGCCGCTGTCACTACCGCCACCAGTGTTACCACCATTGCCGTCATCGGTGTCGTTCTTGTCAGAAGAAGTCACCTGCTTCACCACCTTACCGTTTCGGTCGTAGCAAGTGATGTTGACGCTAGTCTTGGCGAGCTCCTCCTTGATTTCGGAGTTTGGCACGAAGATGATGTAGCGGCGGTTGATGAGCGAAGAGCTCACCTTGTTCACATCCTCCACGGCGGTAGAGTTCAGACCGAATCGGAGTGAACCGAGACCCGGCACTGCCACAGAGTGACCCTCGGTGGCCCATGCGGTGATTACCGCTCCGATGGCGCCCCAGGCTGCGTTGATCACCTGCTTGGCGAGTCCGCTGCGCACGGCAGCCTCCTCGATAACCTTACTCTGGGTAAGCTGACCGTAGAGGTCTGCCTGCATAACGTATGCCCACTTCTGCTTACCCTTCTCAAAAGCGACGTTGCGCTCGATAGCTTTTACTTTGATACCCATAATTCAAATAGTTTTTTTAGTGAATAATTTAGTTTCCCTGTTTCTACATGTACTGCATGCAACTCGTAACTCCGAGTGAAGTACAGAGTGCAGTGAGCACCGTGACGATGACTTGCAGAATCGTCTTCCAAGTTTCCTTTTTCATTTCTTTTTTCCTTTCTTTTTTTAGTGAATAATTTAGTTTCTGTATCGGGGCATCCTTCCTTGGGCAGGGGTATGATACACCTGTTCGTCAGCGAGCCCCATCAATGATTTTCATTGACGATGCAAAGATACAACATTTTTCGCCGAAATGCAATAGTTGTCCCGGCATTTGAATCGGCTTGTCCCGGCAGTTGTGATGTGAGGCATGAAATCCCCTTCGATAGAGCTGCCGTTTCCTGCGTCGCGACGCAGGAAATATTACGTGGCGACGTAGTAATTGCTACGTGGCGACGCAGGAAAAGGGGCGAGGAGGGGGAGAGGGATCAAAGGAAAAGGTGAAAAAGTGAAAGTGAAAAGGTGAAATTCACAGAGGTATCAAGGAACAGATGAGAAAAATGCCAGTTTCTGAGATTCCGTGTACGATGTAAAAGAGAAAAGAAATACGTTATATTAATGTACACGTATATAATAATGTACGCGCGTAAGTACTACTCCTTTTTTCTTCACTATATTTCTTCTTTTATCCCTTAATAATACATAACCCTTTAAAGGTGTGTTTTTTGTTCTCATTGAAAATTCACTTTTTCACTTTCACTTTTTCACTTTTTTTCAAATATATTTTGTCGTTTGTGATTTTTTGTGTACCTTTGTAGGGTGAAAGAGCACAAAGCTGTTTCATATAAACAATCAAAAGCAATTAACAATGAATGAACCGAAATTTACTATTTATAGATTGAGAATAGAATCGTTCATGGCAGGGGTTCCTGCTTCTGAATCAGATTCTAAGATGATTGCAGGGTTTATCCTGAAACATCTGATGGATATTACTTTTTTGGATGGTAATGGAGAAAAAACAACTACTTATGGAGCAGCTGTTCTTGATGACTTCGCTTATGTAACCATTGAAAAAAAGAAAAACATGACAAGAGACAAGAAGGATTGCAGAGACAAAGAAATAGTCCCAACCTATCCTGACTTTTCACTCGTTTTAGATGCAAGAGACCCTCAAAAAGAGGGTATTCTTATAGGTATCCAGCACCAAAGAAAGTGTTTTGCCAATTTAGAGACTGTAAGAAAAGGACTCGAAAACTATTGGGATGAGCTAGTTGGGAAAAATGGTGGTTACAGAGTTGACTTGCGACAGATTACGTCTTCCAACAAGTTTTGGCACACTTTAGAGAAAAAAATCAAGCAAGGCAGTAAGCTGACAGGACTTCATCTTGATTTGGATAAAGTGTTGGCGGATACTGGTATTGATGAGCAAACTAGAGAGAAAGCCGTCTTGTTCACTTCGTTCCTGAAAATGTTGAATGACATTGGTGCAGGTAATGGTGGCTTCTTCTTTAATGCACTTCCTGGAACTGGTCTTAATTTAGAGCGGGCTGAATACAATCTTGGTATGGTGGTAGCTTTAGCTTGTCAGCGTGGGTTTGTTGTCAAGGCCCAGGTGGATAATAATCCTGATTGGATTACCTCAGAGGCATCTGCTCCTTTTACCATGCGCTTGTCCAGCAGTGCATTTATCAAGCCTGAAGGTACTGTTGAGCAAGTTAGAGATGAAAATAAGAGGCAGTTACATGCCTTGAAGATGTGGTTTGACAATATAATCACTGAACTTAATCAAATCAATAATGATAAGCAGAATGAACAGACTAGACATACAGTCAAGAGATAAAGTCAGAAAGCGCTATGCTGCTAATCCCTTGTATCTGATGATACAAAGCATTGGCGGAAAGTATATTCGGTCTGATTATAGATTGAAGTTGCGCCCAGAGGAAATTTTTCAAATCCTGATGGGTTGGATAGACGGCATCAAGTGCGAATCTGATAATGAGGCGGTATGCAGAAAGATGAAAGAAGCTTGGGATAGGCAGTGGGAAGCCTTTTGCGATATGGCTGAATTGGCTAACTGCGAGTGTCCTGATAGTGAAGTGGAAGAGTATGTATGTCTTATTCTGGGATTGTTGCATAATTGTCTGGGCAAGCTGAGTGATGAAGCTTGTCCAGGGAATCTCCACTATCTGCGTTTTGGAAATCATCTGTTTGCTTCTGCCTGTGAGCAATCCAAGATGATGATGAAGTTTATGAGAGACATCTATCATCATGAATCTTATAGGCAGTATAGTCTGAAAGTGAAAGACTGGCTTCTTGATTATATGAATAATGATGACTCCTTGCTTACTGATTCTGAAGGATGCCTTGTCTTGCAAGACGATGAAATCGTAATTGCGCCTCCTCTTACGGAGCATGATGATAAATTATATACAGAACAAGCTCAAGTCATTTGGAGAAAACTCATTGAAAAAGGATGGTGTGAGAAGGATGGTTCGATGCTCGTTTGGAAAAAATCTAAACGGTCACTAGGCTATATGGTAAAACTGGTGGCACATGAGTTGAAGGTTTTAGATCCTTCTACCAAAAATATTGTATGGGATTCGTTTAAGCATTTATTTAAGGATTTAAATAATTCCTCTGTTCTTAGTCAGGCTAAGAGTGGGGCGGGAAAATTTAAGTTAGAAAGCCGTCCTACTTCGTGGCCTGGTGAAGCTGATGAACTGCGCATTTTGCTAAGATCTCTATAACGGAACCTCTATTGGTGTGTTGTGTTGTTGTTGTGCCAATAGTTTTGTTTCTTTTCTTTTTAAGCCATGTAAAAGGTTGCATGGCAGTTAGTTACTTGTAAAATTTGAGGTGTTGCGTCGTGTTGCGTAACACCTCGCTTATGCCCTTTTTTACTAATTTTGCAGCATCAAAATCAAATTGTTGATGATGATGCAAGATTCAAATAACACCTTGCAGCAGAACAAGTCGGGGACTTGCCCTGCTCACCAGCCAAACGATTCGACCCAGGCTGGAAACCAATCAGTGGTCGAGTGTAATAAAGAGGATATTGCTAAGTCTCATTCTGACTCCATAGAACTTCAACCTCTCATTCCTGACAAGGATTATCCTGCTGGAGTAAGAGAGTGGATGATGACGGCACCCAGTGAGCTCAAGTTTTCCACCTTGGCGGTGGCGAGTTCTATGCTTGCCGTATATGCCACTCGTATCCGCCTCAATTATGTTTACGATAATTCGCTTTCTGCCATTCTTCTTCATGTGTTGGTATGTGGTGATCAGAGCTCAGGAAAATCGTTTGCCCGTTATCTGATGCGTTATCTGATGGATCCATTCATCAAGCGTGATGCCGAGCAAAGGGCAGAGGAACAGAAGTATGCCGAATTGAAGCGACGCCAAGGTAAAAAAGATGGCAAATTGCCTCCGGAGCCTAAGACAGACATCACCTTGCTCCACGAGAATCTTTCGCTCTCTATGCTCATCAAGAGAGCCGATGCTCCAATGAAGCTGTTTGGTACGCCGAAAACGCTTTTCCAGTTTGCCGATGAGATCGGTGCTATCGTGCAGGCCAGCAAGCGACAGTTTTCTGATATCAAGCAAATCAACAAGACCGGATATGATCTGGGTTCAGAATTCGGTCAGGATTATTTGAGTGAAGCCAGCTATTCGGCTGTGGTAGATTTGATGTTGTGCTATGTCTATACAGGCACACCTGCAGCCGTAAACCGATATATGGATAAAGCAGCCATAGAAGGTGGTAGCGTTACCCGTACTATCCTTTGCAACGTGAATTCTCAGCTGGGAGAAAATCCATTGATATTCAAGCCTTTGACAGAGGAACAGAAGCAAAGTATAGATACTACTTTGCAAAAACTCATGTCGCTCTGTTATAGCGAAGACGGAAAATCTTTACGTAAGGAAAGCTTGCTTGATACGAGTTGGTTAGATCCTACGGTGAAGAAATGGTGTGAAGCTCGCAGGAGTGACGTAATGAAGTCGATGTCAAAAGCTCTTGATGTCTTTTATAAACGCAGCAGTGTAAGTGCCTTTCGCATAGCTTCGCTTATGCAATACCTTTATCAGGTAGAGGGTGTAAAGACACAGAAGGAAATCCGCCGCCTGGTGAAGCAGATATATTTGGCTTGTGCCGATCGTATCTTGCACAATATGTTAGGCAAATGGGGAGCCATCTATGATGAGATTAATGCAGATTTTGAATCTCACCCCTATAAGACCTGTAATTACTTTGACGAGTTGCCGCAAGAGTTTTCCCGTAAATTTCTGGAAGAGTTTTTAACTCGTAAAGGAGTGCGCACACCATTGAAGAATGTAATTTGCAACTGGAAGCGTAAAGGATGGATTGAGAAACTTGCTACCGGTAACTTACGCAAGAAAGCTTCACGCGCCATCAGTAGTTCTAAGAAAAAAAAGTAATATTAGTTAGTTTAAGATATGATTAATAAGTTTGACATTCAGAAACTTCGCGAGCTCGACATCTTGCAGGTGGCTGATCTTCTGGGCATGGGGCTCCGCAACAAGCGAGCCCTCTGTATCCACCACGATGATCATCATCCGAGTCTCGCCTTCAATGTAAGGAAGAACACCTGCCACTGCTATAGCTGCGGATTCTCTGCCGATACCATCGGGCTGGTGAGAGAGCGACTGAACCTGGGCTTCAGCGAGGCATGCCGCTGGCTGGCAGACCATTTTGATGTGTATATCGCCGATGAGCACAGAGATACTCATCGCAAAGATGTGAAAAAGGCGGTTACGGCATCAGAGAGAAGAATGGCTTCCCTGAGAACGCATTTTGCAGAAACCCATGTCTCGCATGGACATCTGGCAGAATCTTTCAGTAGTGGAGAAAGGAATAGAGAATGCCCATCATCGGCTTATGTTGCCAAGGCATCCGTAGATGTGGAGTTTTACCAGCAGATGTTCCGGCAGATGCATCTTTCGGAATCGGGATGGAGATTCCTTTTCGAGGAGCGGTTGCTCAGCCCGGAGGCATTGAAGGTTTGCCACATAGTGAGCACGGAGCAAAGCGTATGCATGGCGAGAGTGGGGTGCGGAGTGTTTGACGGACCATCGCTCATCTTTCCCTATTTCGACCAGGAGGGAAGACTGGTTTCCGTGCAGAGCCGCTATCTGGGAAAGAAGAGGCCAGAATCATCATTCGATATGAATAAGGTATCTGTTGATGAAGCAAAGCCGAAGGAGATTCCCCGATTCAAGTTTGCACCAGGCAGTCATCGCATGATATATGGGCTCGACCGGTTGAAGGATTATCCTCCTGGTGAACCGCTGCTCATCACCGAGGGTCCCTCTGATTGCTGGACGGCATTGACCCTGGGCTTTCATGCCATAGCCATCCCCAGTGCCACGCTTTTCGACCGCAGTTTTCAAGGGCTTCTTGCCGGAAGAAATCTTCACATTTTCCCTGATCAGGACGAAGCTGGGTTGAGTCTTTACTTTGAGCTGAAGCAAGCATTGCCCAGTTTGGTTTACCATCAGTTGCCCGAAGGTTGCAAGGATTTGAGTGAGTATTATCTCATGCTCCGTCGTAGTGAAGGGATGACGCTGGAGGAGGCGAAAGCCAAGGTTCAGAGCAGCGTAAGTGTCTGATAATTATGCTTTTTGTTATTATGCTTATTATGTTTTTATATTTATTAATTTGCTTTTTAATTTAATTTAGGTAGATATGGAAATTTATGTAAATCGTTTATTGCGTGAGCGTGGCACCATCATGGGCACACTCAAAGTTGTGAAAGAGGTTGCTGGCGAAGAGAATGAACTGGTGAAGGTATGCGGCACCGTGGAGCGTGAGGCAGATTGTCTTCCGGCAGGTAAGTATCGTGTGTGCATTGGCAAGTGCATCTATCACCGTCGCAAGATGCCGTTTCTGGTTCCGATGGATTCCTCCCAGTGTGAGCTTTGCTGCAAGGCTCGTCATTCTCATGAGTTTGGCGATATTTCAGCCTTCACCTCCCTGCCATGTGCGATGATTCAGCCGGGCAACGGTCCGTTTACGATGGGCAGGGGCAGCATCCTGGTGGGCGAGGTTCATGCCCCCGGCTATGTATTGAAGAGCCAGTCGCTTTTCACCACCCTCTACGAGCGCATCAAGAAGGCGGTGTGGCGAGGCAACGAAGTGACGCTGGAGATTAAGGAGGTGTAGAAAGGAGAAGGATGCTTTTGTTATAATACAGTAAGTATTGTAGTAGAATAGCTGATGATATTGTAAAAGAAAAAGCAGTTGTTGCGGTAAGAGGCAACAACTGCTTTTCTATTGTCAGGACCACCGAATATCCCGAAAAATACATTTTTTCGATGATAACAAATGTTAAATCATACACTTTTTCGAGGATAAGGTTGATTTATGCTTGAAAAAATAGCATTTTAATGGTAATGGAGATTGATTATTTGTCAGTTTATTTATAAGCCGTGCGCAAATGCTCTGACTGCATTTTCTGCAACTTTTCATTGCTCATTTCGCCAGATTCCCAAAGCTTATCCATTTCTCGTTGCAAGCGCTCATTCATGAACTTTATTAATTGTTTTGCCATAATCGTAACTTTTAGAATTATGTTTTTGCTATAGTTTATAAACGAAAAAAGCCCAGCCTATTTAAGCATTGTTAAGAGGCTCTGCTGGAACTAACGGTGCAAAGATACAGATAATTATTGATACTCCAAAGATTTTGAGAAGAATAATTTGGCAGTTATCAAAAAAAAGTGTATTTTTGCAGCGTCATTATGAGGGGAGTGAAGTCTGCTGGAGGATGAATGAACTCAGAGGGGCAGAATGAGTCCATAAGACTTAATGATGACTTAATGAAATTCATTGCACTTAATGCCCCCATGTGACTGCTGCATCGGCAAAAGCGTCGCCCGTGATTATCGGATAATAAAAAGTAGTCGAGGCGAAGATGCCTACACTTTACTTCTGCAGCAATAAAGAATTAGTGAATTTATTTAAATTCAAGTTTGCCGGACATCCAAGCTTGCTGCTATTAAGAATTATGAAGAAAAATTTACTTGCTTCAGCTTTCGCAGTCGTAGCGCTGGCTGCCAGTGCACAGGTATCAGAAGTGGCCACGGTGAAGGGCGAAGGATTTGGTTTCATTCCAAAGAATTTGACTACCACTGGTGTCATCACTCCTTACTCAACCATCGGTATAGAGTATAATTGGGATGCCCTGCCACCTACGGTAGGTTTTACGGTTTATGATGCTTCCTCTTTTAATGTGGAGAAAAGCTTCACTTACAGCCCTGAGGTATTTTATATCAATTATACGCCTATGAAAGCTTTGGCCGACTTCACTACCAAGGAGGTTATAAATAAAGGTAGTGAGGAGGACTATTGGGGACAGGTTAATGGTGTATATGGTGAAGACGGTTTTGAGACTCCGATTACGACAATGGATGAATTCAAGGCTGCTGTGGCTAAAATAATGGGTAATGATAAGGTAGAATTCTTTACTGATTACAGTGGAAAATTCGCTTTCCATTATGATGACTGGCAAGAGTTTAATGGGTGGGCTGATAAGGATGTGCCCGAAGTTAGAGAGTGTTACTTTTATTATAATCCTGCTGACAATAAACTGCATTTGGTAACTAATCAGTTGGTGACAGCAGAGATTGATACTTCTAATTTGACTTGGGTGAAGAATGATAACGATAAGAGTTCGGAGAGCGTAGCGGGGGAAAAAATCTGTCATGTAAAAATGTACGATTATGATACCAACTGTAATGAGAGTTCCAATCCCTACCTTACTCAAAATGTGTTTAACAATGATGATAAGTATGAGTTCCTGGTGAAAACCTATAAACAGGTACCAGCTCCAGCTTCATCCTTGTACGAATCAACGGAAGGCATAAAAAACGGAAAGTTCATTCTTTGCAAGGATGCACAGGATAAATACTATGAGTCTTATCTTGTAGTAAAGAATGAGGATGGAAAGGAACTGATTACCATTCCAAACGCTAGTTATAACGATATTTTTTGTGTGTATCGTGCCAACGGTAAGACTTATATCGAGAATAGTGAATATCTTAGAAATAGTAAAAATATACAATACGTAATCTATCAGCTCGACAAGACTGATACCGGCATCACAGAGCTTGCCCGCACCCAGGCGGTGAAGTCTGCCAAGACCTTTAATATGGCTGGCATGCTGGTAGGTAAGAATGCCAAGGGCTTGGTTATCCAGCAGGGTGGCAAGAAATACTTTAACAAGTAGCATAAAAACGAAAGAAAAAGAAAGAACCCGCCAGGTGTCCTGCCGGATGTGTAATCCGGTAGGACACCTGGCGGGATGTTTGTTTGGAGTTGTATTTTATAAAGACTCATCCACTTCTTTCCAATCTATCAGTCCCTTGCCTGTTTCATCGAGTTCCACTGCCAGGGCGATGACCTTGCGCTTGTCGGCCTTGAAGGGCTCGATGTAGCTCTTTTCCTTTATCTGGCTCTCGGCAGCAGAAATGCCGCCATTGTTCGATAGCTTCAGCTCCAGGACGTAGATGAAGGTTGGAACCTCCACAATCATATCAATCCTGCCAGTGGCCAGCATCCTCTCAACTTCCACTCTACAGCCAATGGCATTGAAAATTGTACTCAGAATCAGACGGTAGCGCTCCTCCATGTCCATGCTTGCAAGCTTCTTGTTGCTGTATGGCACATCCGCAACAAGGGCTTTCAGACACTTCATTGCTTCTGGTAGATTTCCCATGTTCAGGTAAAGATTCAGAAAAGCTTGTGGTGACTGAATGTCATTACCCTTACGCATGGAAAGGGTTGGCAAAACTATTTCATTCAGAGCCTGTCTTACCTCGAAGTTTGGAATACCCAGGAGGTAAGTTCCGTTCATGTAGCCCTTTATTGTGAGATAGCCAGACTGATAAAGAAACAGTTCTGCTCCACCGCCCGTCACATCGGAAGTTTCTATGGTTGTACTCAACAGGGCACTATGGTCAAAATCCTTTAAACGAATCTCCAGATCATCCACAAACTTTGGAAGCAGCGAGGTTGCTCCAGATGAGGCCCAGTAATTTCTCAATTTCCTATCCTCCAGGGCATTGATGAGGCTGAACGGATTGAAGATGTCAATCATATTTTCATGACAGAAATGATATCCGTCGTAAAACGCCGTGAGCTGCTTCAGAGTCTCCTCTGGAGTCCATCCGTTTTCTTCTCCCATCGCCTCAATCTCAGGCATGAAGTTGTTCGCAGCTTCCTGCTTCGAAATGCCGCAGATAGTGGCGTAGGGTGCATCAAAACTGATGTTACTCAGGTTGTTGAGCACGGAGAAGAGGGAGATTTGTGTGAACTTGGTGATGCCCGTGATGAAGACGAAACGTTCGTGCTCGTCCTCTTTTTTCAAGATGGCAAACACGGACTTGTAGATGGCTGTGCAGGCATCATGCTGAGGAGTCTTCCAGGAATGCTGCAATGGAGAATCATACTCATCGATGAGGATAACCACCTGTTTTCCTGTCTTCTGAAACATCGTTTCGATGATGTTCTGGAAGCGGACGGCAAGGGAAGCCTCCGGGCGGACCGCTACTTCATACTTCTGTTCAAGTTTATAGAAGGCGTCATCGAGATAGGAGTTGAGTTCTTCTGGGGTAGCACCTCCGCAACTCATGTCGAGTCGAATGACGGGATAGCAGGTCCATTCTTTCTCCAATTCCATCACTTTCAATCCTTCGAAGAGTTCCTTTTTCCCCTCGAAGTAAGCCTGGAGTGTATCCACGAGAATCGACTTACCGAAGCGGCGTGGGCGGCTCAGGTAATTATACTTTTTCCCCCTGTTGGCAAGTCTCCATATCATATCAGTCTTGTCAACATACAGGTAACCTTCTCTTCTTATTTCAGCAAAGGACTGGATACCTACCGGCAATCTTCTATCGTTCATTTCTGTATCTGTCATAATCTGATCTCCTATGTTTTCAGGATAGCTTTTTGCGAGCCATCCACCTTTCTACAAATTCTTTCTGCAAAGATACGATGAATATTTTGATTTCGCAAGAAAAAATGGAGGATAATATAAAAAAGGTGGCGAATCTTTTTGTAATCTCTGATTTTTGCAGTATCTGGATTGATTCGCACAATCCATTAAATTTCAGTGTTCTCTGCCATTTTCTTTCAGATTTTCTTGCGAGTTCCAATCTTTCTTCGTATTTTTGCACCATCTTTACATAAGAATCGTGGAACTTTAAAAGCGAAAGAAAATATGGAGGAAAAGAAATATCATATCGAGGAATCGAAGATAGCAGGGGATAAGGTCTGCGAACCATCGCCAGCTTATCGTTCGGCAGCATCATCTGCATCATCTGCATCATCAGTATCATCTGCATCATCCGTATCATGGGATGAGGCTTACGACACCGATTCCTATCCTATGGGCCGCTCGTTGGGGCAGGTGATGGAGCATTGTGCAGAAATAGACAAGCACTTGGATGACCCGAACTATGGAATGTCGTGGGAGGAATTTAATGCTCATTTACGTAAAACGATTCCAGGATGGTTGTAAGACAGGATGAGGTCTTCATGCAGGAATTTCAGAAATGTCTTGTTTTTGCATTAGAAGAGTTTGGAAAGAAGTCGGTTGGGAGATGGCAAGAGCAGTTATCTCGTATCATGCATCGGTTGAAAATGATGCCTGAGAGTTATCCGTTTGTGCCTGAACTGCAGAAATGGAGAAAGTATCGTGGTGCCATCATCATGAAGAACTTCAAGATTATCTATTTTTATAATGAAAAGAAAGATATCCTCTGGCTGGTGGATCTCTGGGATTTGCGCCAAGATCCTCGTAAGCTGAACATGCGAGCCAGGAGGATAGAAAGAAAGGAGTATCATTAGAACTTTAATAGCAAAAGAAATATGGAGGAAAAGAAATATCATATCGAGGAATCGAAGATAGCAGGAGATAAGGTCTGTGAGCCATCGCCAGCCTATCGTTCTATGGCATCATCAACATCATCAGTATCATTCGTATCATGGGATGAGACTTACGATACCGATTCCTATCCGATGGGGCGTTCGCTGGAGCAGGTGATGGAGCATTGCGCAGAAATAGACAAGCACTTGGATGACCCGAACTATGGTCATCCAGTAGATGATTTGATTGCAAGATTAGAACAGAAGATTGCGCAATGGAGATAAAGGCAGATGATTTGTTTGATAGCGAATTTGACAAATGTGTAGATTACGCTTTGTTGGAATTCGGTAGAAAAACAGCCAAAAAGTGGATTGATAGTTTGATTGGTATGAAACATCAGTTGAGGTTGATGCCTGAGAGTTATCCGTTTGTACCTGAACTGCAGAAATGGAGAAAGTATCGTGGTGCCATCATCATGAAGAACTTCAAGATTATCTATTTTTATAATGAAAAGAAAGATATCCTCTGGCTGGTGGATCTCTGGGATTTGCGCCAAAATCCTCGTAAGCTGAACCTGCGAGCCAGGAGGATAGTAAGAAAGGATTATCATTAGTCTTTATGATAAACAAAAGAACCCGCCAGGTGTCCCAACGGATTTTGAATCCGGTAGGACACCTGGCGGGATGTTTGTTTGGAGTTGTATTTTATAAAGACTCATCCACTTCTTTCCAATCTATCAGTCCCTTGCCTGTTTCATCGAGTTCCACTGCCAGGGCGATGACCTTGCGCTTGTCGGCCTTGAAGGGCTCGATGTAGCTCTTTTCCTTTATCTGGCTCTCGGCAGCAGAAATGCCGCCATTGTTCGATAGCTTCAGCTCCAGGACGTAGATGAAGGTTGGAACCTCTACAATCATATCAATTCTGCCAGTGGCCAGCATCCTTTCTACTTCCACCCTAAAGCCCAAGGCTCTGAATATCGTGCTCATTATCAGTCGGTAACGCTCCTCCATATCCATGCTCGCCATTTTCTTGTTGCTGTATGGAACATCGGCGATTAGAGCCTTCAATGCCTTCTTGGCTTCAGCGGTGTTGCCGTCCTGCATCATTTTTCTGAGGAAGCTCTGCGCAGAAACCACTTCCGAATTCGACTTCATGGTCAAGGCTGGAACCACTACGCGGTATAATGCCTTGCGAACTTCAAAGTTAGGGAAGCCCAGGATGTAAACGCCATCGTCGTAACCCTTGATGGTGAGATAACCCGACTGGTAGAGGAAGAGCTCGGCTCCGCCATTCACCACGTCCGATGTCTCCAGGGTATCGCCCTCGATGAAGCAGTGGTCAAAATATTCCATCTTCATTTCCATGTCATCCACGAACTTTGGCAATAGGGAAGTGGCTCCAGATGAGGCCCAGTAATTTCTCAATTTCCTATCCTCCAGGGCATTGATGAGGCTGAACGGATTGAAGATGTCAATCATATTTTCATGACAGAAATGATATCCGTCGTAAAACGCCGTGAGCTGCTTCAGAGTCTCCTCTGGAGTCCATCCGTTTTCTTCTCCCATCGCCTCAATCTCAGGCATGAAGTTGTTCGCAGCTTCCTGCTTCGAAATGCCGCAGATAGTGGCGTAGGGTGCATCAAAACTGATGTTACTCAGGTTGTTGAGCACGGAGAAGAGGGAGATTTGTGTGAACTTGGTGATGCCCGTGATGAAGACGAAACGTTCGTGCTCGTCCTCTTTTTTCAAGATGGCAAACACGGACTTGTAGATGGCTGTGCAGGCATCATGCTGAGGAGTCTTCCAGGAATGCTGCAATGGAGAATCATACTCATCGATGAGGATAACCACCTGTTTTCCTGTCTTCTGAAACATCGTTTCGATGATGTTCTGGAAGCGGACGGCAAGGGAAGCCTCCGGGCGGACCGCTACTTCATACTTCTGTTCGTATTTATAGAAGGCGTCATCGAGATAGGAGTTGAGTTCTTCTGGTGTAGCTCCTCCGCAACTCATGTCGAGTCGAATTACGGGATAGCAGGTCCATTCTTTCTCCATCTGCATAATCTTCAAGCCCTCGAAGAGTTCCTTTTTCCCCTCGAAGTAAGCCTGGAGTGTATCCACGAGAATCGACTTACCGAAGCGGCGTGGGCGGCTCAGGTAATTATACTTTTTCCCCCTGTTGGCAAGTCTCCATATCATATCAGTCTTGTCAACATACAGGTAACCTTCTCTTCTTATTTCAGCAAAGGACTGGATACCTACCGGCAATCTTCTATCGTTCATTTCTGTATCTGTCATAATCTGATCTCCTATGTTTTCAGGATAGCTTTTTGCGAGCCATCCACCTTTCTACAAATTCTTTCTGCAAAGATACGATGAATATTTTGATTTCGCAAGAAAAAATGGAGGATAATATAAAAAAGGTGGCGAATCTTTATTTCTTCGCCAGCCATCTGCGCACTGGCAGATCGTAGAACTTCAGACAGAGCCAGGCGGCTGCTATCGAAACTGCACAGGTGATGAGCGCCTCGGGCCAGGTTTCACCAAGCGTGAAGAGCTGCTTCTCGATGAGCCACGAATAGAAGTAATACATAAACGGATAGTGCACGATGTAGAGTGGGAAGGAGATGTCGCCCAGGAATGTGCAGACGCGGGTGCTGAAACGGTCGGTTGTTGTTCCGCTCGCTCCCAGCCATACTATCGCCGGGAAAATCAGAATGATGCACACTGCTTCGAAAACACCATTCAGCATGATGCCATCAGCGCTGCCCACACTACTGCCGCCAACCGTACTCTCTATATAAGGTACGTGGAAGAGCAGGAGAAGAATGATGGAACTGATCCAGAACGCTCCCTTTACCTTGAACTGGATGCGATGGAAAACACGGGACAGCAGCATTCCTATCGTAAACGGGCAGAGCATGCGCAGAAGTCCACCCCAGAAGTTGAGACCATCCAGCGTCCAGCCCACACCAAACATGCCATATCCGCATACATCCGTAGCCGTGAACCAAAGCAGCAGGATGGATAGGATTCCGGCGAGAATAGCCAGAGCTCTGGTGGATAGCCTCCGGATGAAAAGGGCATAGAGGATATTGCCGATGTACTCGAAGAAGAGCGACCAGGCGGGTCCGTTGAGTGGAAACATTTCGCCATTGCCTCTCACCTCGTATCCGCAACCCGGCAGGGCGGGAATCATCAGCAGTCCGCAGAGCAGGGCTATCATCATCGCAGGTACCGAAGCTGGAGTGCCTTCCCAGGTTACTGCTCCCTGAAGGATGAACATCACGAGTCCGATGAGGGCACCCATCACCACCATCGGATGCAGGCGGATGAGGCGTCGCCTGAAGAATTTCCCAAGAGTCAATGTCTTTCCCCATCTGTCATCGTAGGCGTAGCCGATGACGAAACCGGAAAGGATGAAGAAGAAGTCAACCGCCAGATAGCCGTGGTTGATTTCCCTGATGATGGCTGAGCCGGATGCAAACTGGTAGCCTTCGAACACATGATACCATACCACGAGCAATGCTGCCACGCCACGCAATCCGTCGAGCAGGGCATAATGCGGTTTGGTATCCGAAAAACGGGATGTTGATTGTTGTAAGTTAGCCATATATTTCTATTTGTTTGATTTCTTGTTTTCTATATTCTGATTTCTTGTTCTCTGAAATTTGAATTTGCATGCAAAAATACAAAATATTTTTGGAATCATCAAGATAATGTTAGATAAAATAAAGATGAAGTGAATGTATAATCCGAAAATATGATAAAACAAAAAACTCACCAGCCGCTTTGAAAGGATGAAAAAAAACAAAGTTAGGCTGGTGAGGGGCAATTGCGCATTACAAAAAGATTTCTTTATATAGTGTCAGTAGTATGTTTCGGATACAATCTTACGGAGTTATTCCTCCTGATACATCTTCTGTCTGTTCTTGGCAGATGAAAGCCGCTTGACGATGGCTTTCAGGCGCAGGCGGTACATGATGCAGGCAAGGATGCCATACACACCCACCTGGCACCACAAACCAACATATTCATGATGAATATCCTCGATGGATGCCCCCGTGCCCATGATGCGCAGGTAGCCGTTCATGCCAAACGTTGAAGGGAAGAGCCAGGATACATACTTCCAGAACTCTGGTATCTCTGAACCCGGCCACGAAATGCCCGACATGAATAGCAAGGGCACCGACAGGAAGACGAACAGCATGATGCAGTCTTCCCTCCGGTAAACCAGTACCGACAGTACCATTGCCAGGAAGATGCAGGCAAGGAGGTACGGAATGATGAACCTCAGAAACACGAAATAATCGCCCACATCAGGCAGACTGAACCATCGGGTTACGGCGGCATAGGCATATATCGCCATCAGCAGATAGAGAATAAAGTAGAAGATGGCCTTACCCAGGACGATATCCACCGGTCTTCTGTACCACTTGCGCTTGGGCAGCATGCGGGCGAGGCATTTCTCGCGCTGGTTTCCCATCGACATGCCGATGCCCAGAAACAGCGTCTGCTGCAGGATAAGCATCAGCACCGGTGGTATCAGGAAGGCGGCAAAACCGCTCTGCGGGTTGAAGAGACTGATGTAGTCGTATTCTATCGGCATCCGGGCTATCTCTTCATCCTGCCGGGTCATCGGATGCAGATGATTATCTACCTTGATGTCGCGGTTCATATCCAGCGAAACATTGTTGGCGGCAAGGAGCAACGCCTTGTAATAGAGCAGCGAACTCATGTCGCAATACAGTCCTACGGTGGTCTGTTCGCCTCTCCAAATGTCAAGGTTGAAATTCTTGGGGATGCGCACCACACCATAAATCTTCCTTTCCATCAGCAGCTGGCGGGCTTCGTTCACATCGTTGCAGTGGGCTGCCATGTGGGCTTCGGGCGTGGCATCCATCTTACGGATGAACTCACGGCTCATGCTGCTGTTGCAGTCATCAATCACCGCAAACGGCACTTCGCGCACCACCTCGTTGGTATAGACGTAGGAGTAGAGTAGCGGATAGCACAGCGGCACGAAGAGGATGAAAATCATAATGCCCTTGTCGTGCATGATTTCCTTCAGCTCCGTCATCCAAATCTGTATGATATTTATGATAGACTTTGTCATTATGGTATGTACTTAACTTTGGTGAATAAACTGCGATAGTGGTGCAGCGTGAGCAGTGGCAGCAGGGCGAATATCGCCAGTGCCAGCACGCTATGCCAGGCGTATGCGATGCTATACCCGTTGAGTGCCTGGTTGACATACAGCAGATAATAGTGGCGCAGAGGAAAGAGAACGCTGAGCTTCTGCAGGATAGGGTCCATCGCCGTTACCGGATAGGTGAAACCTGCCAGCGAGAACGAAAGGATGCCCCAGAGCGAGCAGAGGCACATGGAGAGTCGCATCTGTCCGCTCACCCCGAAGAGGAAGGTGGCAAATCCCTGTGCTCCCAGTACCGTGAGCATGCCCACGCCTATCATCGCCATGATGCCGCTGTTGCATGGATATTGCAGATAGCGGTAGAAATATACGGCATAGAGGATATAGATGAGCCAGAATACCAGGGTTTGCGGCAAGAGTTTTCCCATGAGGGCGGTGAGCGGAGAGTTGCCCGATATTCGATAGAGTACAAGCTGCGTATCGCGTTTCCATTCCAGTCCGATGGTGTAGGCTGCCGAGAGCATCACCAGGAGGATGAAGATTCCGGGGATGAGCATATTGTTGAGATATACTGCATAATCAAGGTAAGGGTTGTTGAGCGGATGTGTCTCTATCTTGATGGGTTGTATCACGCCCATCGCCTGTCGTGGGTTCATGCCGTGGGCATAGAGCGATTCCCGGGTCAGGGCTAGACCTGTAAGCTCTGAAGCATAGCGCATGTCGCGCATCAGCAGATTACCCGGCACATAATAGCACTCGTTGGTATAGAACGAGATGCGGGGCTGGCGGTTTGCCAGAGCCTTCTCAGTGGTCTTCTTGGGAAGATAGAAGAAGGCATAGATTTCTCCCCGCTGCATGGCTTCTCTTGCCTCGCCGAAGGTAGGATAGTGGCGGATGATCTTCACGCCCTCCATCGAGCCGAGTATGCGGGTGATGGTATGGGTGATGTGGGTATCATCTTCATCCACCATCGCTGCTGGCATCTTGGTAGGCAGGCCGGCATCCATCAGTGAGGTGAGGAATATGAGACAGAACAGCGGCGCAATGATCATGCAGAAGAGGAAGAGTGGGCGATGCGAATACATCTTCAGTTCTCTTTTGCCTATCATGGCGAGCCTTCTGATAGTCTTGCTAATGATGTTCATGATGATTGTTGATTATTTGCTGTTGTTCTTTGGGGCTTCGCTGGTGGCAGAGGATGATTTTTTCAATACTGCCGACATGCCCGACATGATGTTGCTTACTGGCTGCAATGGGTGAGCCTGCACCTCGAAGGTCTTCAGGTCGAGATCATCGAGAGCCTTGGTAGCTTTCCATACGGCAAAGGAGCCTACGTCCTTCATCAGGGTGATGTGCACAGGGATGGTCTTGTCCACGGCTGGAACATATACCTCTGCCTGGGTGCCGATGGAATAGCCCTTCAGCTTGTCTTCACGGATATTGAAGACGAACCATACATCTTTTACTACTGATACATTCATGATGGGTGCACCAGTGCCCACCAGTTCGCCTACCTCTGGGAATATTTCGGTTACCATTCCGTCGGCTGTGGCTGTCAGCACCGTCTCCTTGATGTAGGAATGTACTTCGGCAATGGCTCCCTTGGCGCGGTTTGCCTGTGCCTGTGCCATCGACTTCTCTTCTTTTCGTGCTCCGTTTACCGCCATGTCGTATTTAGCCTTGGCTGCTTTCTCGGTGGCGATGGCTGCATCGTATTGCGCCTTCGCCTCGTCGCGTTTCTGCTCAGCCATCACGCCGCTGTCAAAGAGGCGCTGCACGCGGTTGTAGGTCTTGTGGGTAACATCTACGGCTGCTATAGACTTCTGCCACATCTCGTATGCTGCCTGTATTTCCTCCTGTCGGGCACCGCTATATACCTTGTCTTCCATAGCTTTGGCTGCATCGTAGGCAGCTGTAGCCTGCGAGAGCTTGGCTTCCACATCCGGTGCTTCGAGTACCACGAGTGTATCTCCCTTGTGAACAAAGTCGCCTTCCTTCACTCTCAGTTCCAACACGCGTGAAGGTACCTTGGAAGAAAGTCGGTAGTCGGTGGTTTCTGCCTGTCCTTCCAGGGTTTCTTCCTTGGTGGTCTTAAACAGTCCTACTGTGATGACGACGATCATGACAGCAATGAGCACCAGGGCCATTGCCAAAACACTGGTTATGATTCTATTCTTTTTCATTTCTGAGTATTTTCTGATTAAACATTCATGTTGTTATACATTATATATATACCTCATATATTATATATGGGTGTCGATGGAACCTACGGCCTTTCTCAGATAGAGGTTGGCAAGGCGTACATCCACCTGTGCGTTTACCCATTCCGATTTGGCTTTCAGCCATGCCGTCTGTGCTTCCATCACATTGCTCAGCGTAATCACGCCTTCCTTCATTCCCAGGTTGGCATAGCGCAGGTTTTCTTCAGCCTCGTCCACGCTGCGCAGGGTGGTCTGGTATCGCTCCATGCTCTCCTGCAGTTTCTGTCGGCATTGGTTCACCTGCAATTCTATCTTTTCCTTCACCTCTTCGGTTTCATACCGGTGCATCAGGGCTTCTGCCTTGGCACTTTTCACCTTGTAGGATCGGTCGCCCCAGGTAAGGATGGGTACATTCAGGGTGATGCCCACGTTCCACATGCCTTTCAGCTTGCGCTCGAAGCTGTTGAACACCGAAGGGTTGCTGGCTAGATAGCCTCCCATCAGCGCCACCTTAGGCAGATATTCGGCACGTGCCAGATTGATCTTCTCTTCGTAGATCCGGTTCTGGAGTCCCAGGGCCTGCAGTTCCTTGCGGTTGCTTCCTGCCTGCTGCACCAGGTGGTCTGACTTTGAGCTGACCATATCTACCTGACCCATGATGTTGGCATTCTGATTCTTTTCGTCGATGGCATCCTCCACTTCTACGGGTTCGTTCATTGCGAGTCCACAGATTCGGCAGAGATTCATTCTTGAGAGTTCAATGCCGTTGTTTACCTGGATGAGCGATACGCCGGCTTCGTTCACCTTTACCTTCACGCTCAGCAGGTCGGCCTTGGTAGCCATGCCTTCCTTCACCAGTTTCTCTACATCGCCTTCCAGTTTGTCAACCAGCGCCTTGTAGCCCTCGGCAAGTTTCTTCTTGCTGTATAGTGCCACCAGATTCCAGTAGGCTTCATCTACATCTACAATGATATCCTGCAACTCCTTGTCGTACAGGGTTCCAGCAGCCTCTTCGGCATATTGGGTAATCTTGTTGTAGGCTCTGATCTTGCCACCCATATAGATAGGTTGGGTCAGCATCACCGCCACTACGCCTGCATTGCGGGTGTCGGTATGCAGGGCATCTACTACTCCCTGTCCGGCGGTGTTGATGGCAGAACTCATCGGGGCGAGATTGGGAACCACAGCGGAAAGTCCTGTTCCTATATTAGACAAGGAGGTTTTCTGCTCATCGCTCAGCAAGGAAAGCTCGCGGCTTGTGTACATATATGCACCTGTGGCTGAAACCTTCGGCAGGTAGTTGGTGGCGGCAGATTTACGGGTGTAAGAAGCTGCTACCTTTTTCTGACCTGCCATAAGGAGTGCCTTGTTGTTGCTGATGGCTTTGGCTCTCAGCGAGTCGAGTGACCAGGAGTTGCCTGCGGCATGTGCATCAATCAGCGCAAGCGACAACAATCCAAGCATTAATACTTTTTTCTTCATTCTTTTCTTTCTTTTTTATAATTGACGTGGCAAAATTACTACAAATAGAACACTCTGCGGTGTTCTAATTGTCGGATTTACCGGTCTTTTGAGCGAGTAGTTATCTAAAAGAACAATAATTCTTCAGTTTAAACTACTAGATGTGGCTTTTTTTTGCTAAATTTGCCAGCAAAAACATCGCAATATGGCAAATTTTGAAAAAATAGATATAAGGGACATAGAGCAGTTGACAAACGTGGAGTTTGTTGGCTATGCCGATAATGATGTCGTTATCATTGATGACTTGCGCAACTTCTCTAAGTTGCAGGCCATCAAGGTGGATTTTCTGCTGATTATCGTCATCAAGCAGGGACGCGTGGCTATGCGGACGAATAAGGAAGAAGCTACTGCCTCTTCCAATGATATTATCATCTGCCAGCCTAATACTATCATGAACGATTGCCTGTTCAGCATCGACTTTACGGCGAAGGCGGTCTGTCTCTCTTCTCAGATAGCCCGCAGTATGCTGCATATCGGTGATGTGGTAGATATCTCTTTCTACCTGAAGAACCAGCCTATCATTCATATTGATGAGTCGAGCATGAAGACTTTCGAGAAGTATCATGCCTTGCTGGCTGAGCAGCTGGTAAAAGCAGATACCAAGTACAAGAAGCAGATTGTGGGCAGCCTGGTCAGTTCCTTCCTGTTCTGTCTGCTGAGCATCATCGAGCAGGTTACTCCGCAGAGGGAATCTCTCCACATGTCGAGAGGCAGTCTGCTCTTCAAGCAATTCATCGACCTGCTGACTTCCATGGAAGTAAAACCAAGGAAACTGGAATACTACAGTACGAAACTGTGTATTACCAGCAAATACCTCTCGGATGTCTGTAAGAGCAACAGTGGCAAGACAGCCAATGACTGGATTACGGAATATACGGTAGAAGACATCAACCGCCTTCTCTCACATTCCGATATGAGCATCAAGGAAATCTGTGCCTATCTGGAATTCCCTAATCTTTCCTTCTTCGGCAAATACGTGAAGGCCCATCTGGGATATTCGCCTACGGAATATAGAAGGTTGAAGGGAAGACATGAGAATGGAGCCAATAGTCTTGATTATCCTCGTAATAACGGGAATTTATCGTAATAGCGGGAATAACGGGAAATTATCATAATAACAGGAATTTATCGTAAAAATGCTAATAAGATGTCGTTTCTCTTTGCCGGATGAAAATAAATCCTTACCTTTGCATAATATTTGAAATATGTGGAGATTACCAACGAAAGTTTAAAAAGAGAAAACATAAAAGAGAGACGAAAATGAAATTGAAATTGAGATTCTTGAAATTGATGCTGCTGCTCTTCATTCTGCCTTTGCAGATGCTGGCGGCAGAACTGGGAGAGGCGGGCAAGCTGTTGGCGACGCTGCCTGGAGTGAGTGATGTGGAAACGCTGAAGAGTACGCATTTCCCTGAAAAGTATGTGTTCTTCATCAAGCAGCAACTGGATGCCAAGGATGCTTCCAAGGGCAGTTTTGAGCAGCGAGTGATACTCTGCCACAGAGGATTCGACCGTCCTACCGTGCTCGTAACAGAAGGCTACAATGCCAAGTATGCATTGCGCGAGGGATACATCGAGGAACTTTCCAAGCTCTTCGATACCAACATCATCACCGTGGAGTACCGATATTTCGACAAGTCGATGCCTAGTCCTTGCAACTGGGATTACCTCACCGTGGAGAACTCGCTCTACGATCTGCACCACGTAAACCAGACCCTGCATGCGATGTACAAGGGCAAGTGGATTGCCACGGGCATCAGCAAGGGCGGACAGACCACGATGTTCTATCGTGCTTACTTCCCGAATGATGTGGATATTTCCGTGCCATACGTGGCGCCACTGAACAAGGGTGTGGAGGATGGCAGACACGAGAAGTTCCTGCAGGAGGAGGTTTCTACCAAGGAGAACCGACAGAAGGTGCTCAACTTCCAGCTGCTGCTCTTCAAGCGCAAGGCTGCGCTGCTGCCGATGTTCGAGAAGTACTGCAGCGAGAAGCAGTATCGCTTCAATGCGCCTATCGCCGAGATTTTCGATTACTCGGTGTTTGAATATGCCTTCGCCTTCTGGCAGTGGGGTGAGGATATCAAGAAGATTCCTACGAATGATACCACCGACGACCAGGTGTTCAAATACTGGATCAACATGTGTGAGCCGGAGTATTTCACCAACTACAATGCCACTGCATCTTTCGATGTGCAGGCTGCCAAAGAGTTGGGATATTACGGATATTACACCAAGCCATTCAAGAGATACCTGAGCATCAAGTCGGCAAAGGGTTATCTGAAGAAGCTGATGGTGCCAAAGGGTGCCGAGAACGTGGAGTTCTCGCCAAAGCTCTACAATTATACCGTGGATTTCCTGACCAAGAATGATCCGAAGATGGTGTATATTTATGGTGACATCGACCCATGGGGTGCATCGGGCATCTATGGATTGCCATTCACCAAGAACAAGAAGAACCTGCATGTCTATATGTGTCATGGCGGTTCACATCTTACCCGCATCCTGTCGTTCCCTGAGCCAACAAGACAGGAAATCATCGATCTGATAGGTGGATGGCTGAAGGAATAAGTCTTTTAAAAACAGAAATAAAAAAGCGTCTTGAAATCATTCAAGGCGCTTTTTTTATATCTATAATGTTTATCTTATCTATATGTTTATCTTATCCGTTTGCAATTACAGCTTCTGTGATAACATCCGGCACATATCCACTCGTTACCTCAATTTAACAGGTAT
>ERZ1026890.270-NODE-270-length-38303-cov-27.931892_pt1 | contig 38303 bp, 36 predicted proteins | sample MGYA00380175_ERZ1026890 | MGnify/ENA primary metagenome ERZ1026890 (study PRJEB33269, sample SAMEA4719811) | human gut metagenome | biome: human-associated habitat; feature: organic feature; material: feces | place: Cameroon | collected 2013-10 ...
GCTTCGCGCCGCGCATCCGCGACCTCGGCGAAACCAAGCTGTACGTGCCGCAGGGCGTGCAAGCCTACCCGACGTTGCGCCCGCTGATCGGCGGCACCCTGAACATCAAGCACGTGCGTGCCCACTGGGACGACATCCTGCGCCTGGCCAGCTCGATCAAGCAGGGCACCGTCACCGCCTCGCTGATGCTGCGCAAGCTCGGCAGCTACCCGCGCCAGAACGGACTGGCCGTGGCCCTGCGCGAGCTGGGCCGGATCGAGCGCACGCTGTTCATCCTGGACTGGCTGCAAAGTGTTGAACTGCGCCGCCGCGTGCATGCCGGCCTGAACAAAGGTGAGGCGCGCAACTCGCTGGCCAGGGCGGTGTTCTTCAACCGCCTTGGGGAAATCAGGGATCGGAGCTTCGAGCAGCAGCGCTACCGGGCCAGCGGCCTCAACCTGGTGACGGCGGCTATCGTGCTGTGGAACACGGTGTACCTGGAACGCGCCACCCAGGGGTTGGTCGAGGCCGGCAAGCCGGTGGACGGCGAGCTGCTGCAATTCCTGTCGCCGCTGGGCTGGGAGCACATCAACCTAACCGGCGATTACGTCTGGCGGCAGAGCCGCAGACTGGAAGACGGGAAGTTTCGGCCCTTACGGATGCCCGGAAAACCTTAGCGTACGATTTTTTCCGAATTCTGCGGGCTCCCCTTTTTGATAATCTCATGACCAAAATCCCTTAACGTGAGTTTTCGTTCCACTGAGCGTCAGACCCCATTACCGGTCGAGTTGGCCAGCGTGTAAGGTTGCGCGATCCCTTCATGAACGGCAGGCCGGTACTAATTGAAGCAATGCAGATTTACAAGGAGTTGGAACGCCAGAAAGCGATCAAGTTACCGCGCAAGGAATCCGGCAAATACATCCTCCACCAAAGCATCTTCGATTCCGAACACGATAAAAAAGGCGATGAGTTTTTCAACATCAACTGGAGCGAAATAACGACAGAGCATGTTCTGACGTTGTTATGCTGCTTCGCAACAGAATACAACAACGTGGTAAGCGCAGACTACATCAGGACAATGACAGACACCGTTACTAAACAAGACAACGAATATTCACCATATGAGCCATTTGTAAATATGATAAAAGCATTTTATCGGATGGAGCTCACTAAAGTTCCTCAAGGTAAATTAACAGGTAAGGATAACATCTTTTAAGCACAGTAATGAGGTGCTTAGATGTTCATATCAATATCCTAACTCTCTGCATCTCATAAATCTGATAGCCACTTACTATCTATGGACTCAATCTCCGTCAGCGGAATTGATGGGAAAAAATATCCCTGAGCGCCCCATAGCCCTATCCCTTTTGATAACTTATGACAATCAATGTTTTCGACGCCTTCAGCGATGATATTCGGACATAACTTTTTTAAATTGCTAATAATGACATCAAAATGAGGCTTAATCATATGCTCTTGAAAAAATGACTTATCAAGTTTTATTGCATGATATTTATTTTTAATTAATGCTTTCATGGTGGCGTTACCACTTCCAAAATCATCAAGCCAAACATTATCTGTCAAAGTCAGTAGAAAGGATATGATGTAATCCTCATCACTTAAATCAGGATAGTTTTCTGATATCTCAATCGCTATAAATTTATTGTTTATTAGTAGTTCTTGAATTTGTTTATTGCCATATATATATAAACAGGTATCATAATCTACATTGATAGAGCATAATATATTATGGCATTCAAAAAAATACTTATATTTGATTATTGTGTTAAGTTGAGATTTTAGCAAGTTAATCTTCATCTTGCTTGTAAACATGCCCAATACTTTCTGAGTAGAAAGAATAGCCCCCTCGTTGGAATAAAATCTGCTCAACACTTCCACTGCTATCAACTTGTTAGTGCTTGTGGAAATGATTGGTTCTACTATGTAGATAACTTCCATGCTCCCACCCTCTATTTTTAAATTGGTTGGCTTTAGCAGATAAAGTGCCCTTTATATTTACAGGGGTTACACACTATGTCAATTTATTTATCTGTAGTGAAATTGATAAAAATTCAATAATAAAAAACAGCAACTGTGACACAAATCAATATTTTTATTTTTTGCACAACTTCTTGATTTCAGTGCTGCTGTATCTCTATTCTTGTTCAAAGCCTCTTTAGAATGGTGGTAGCTATGTCAGGAGTCTGTTACTTCATCCTAATAAAGAAACCGATAAATTTTCAATTTCTTAAGGATTTCTTAATATTAAATTATGGTGATGTGCTGTTGCTTAAACATTCTGAACGCGAATTCTTACAAACCTATTCAGATAAATATATCGAATTCGAACTTAATGATAGTGCTGTAAGAAACTATTTATCTTGTCACAATCACCAAGGGAGGCAACTTCTGGATAAATGCCCACATTTGCTAAAAAAGTCTTTTGCTTATCCTGATTTATTAATCAGGATGATCGATAATATAAGTATCCAGAATCATATACATCCTGATTTTAAGGATGCTTTAACTTTTTCATTACTTTCAATTTTTAGTGATGTTGACAACCTTAGAGCTTTTCTTACGTCTGGCATGCCTACTTTCTCAGGGAAAGTACGCAGCATATTTCTTTCAGATGTATCTAAACATTGGAAACTAAGAGATTTAACTGATTATCTATACATGAGTGAGAGTTTAATAAAGAAAAAACTATTATTAGAAAACACCTCCTTCAGTAAGTTATTACTTGATACACGGATGGCTTTTGCTATTAAATTACTAAAGCAAAACCGCCCCCTCAAACAAGTATCAGAAATTTGTGGTTTTAGTAGTATATCGTACTTTGTGTACCTATTTAGGCAGTATTATAATTGTACACCATGTGAATATGCAAAACATCAGTTATCATCTGGGAAATAAGATGCATTTATCTCCCAGATAATATTGTAATATTAAACTCAGTCAGCATTTAGTAGCAGAGCATTATCTATGATGATCTGCTCCCATTCTTCGAATGCCCGGTCGCGGACGCCCTGGGGAACGCTGTTTGTTTTGAAATCGACGACCGTCCGCCATTTTCCGTCAGGACGGTACATGCGCAGAGCTTTACTTCCCCCTTCCCTGCGCACCTCAACGTTATGCTTGTCAGCAAACTCTTGTAATGCTCGTAGCGTCCCATGCTTTACTGTGTAGTATCGCTTTTTCAAGTTTTATCTCCAGCCTGTGCTAAGGCTTCAACTTCCAAATCGTAAGACTCAAACTCATAGTCCTGGTCGTCAACTTCTTCAGGCACTGGCAGTAAATGCCAGGCTGAGTATATCTGACCATTATCAAAACGCTCCTGGCTGTAGAGCGTCGCGGCTATGAGTGTTAGCGCCGGGCGGTCATAACGGTAAATTTTGCGAACGTCACGGTCAACGAGACGACCGAAATTACCATAACCGCGCTCCAGTAATAATTTTTTAATTTCCGGCCAGTATGGACCATAGCTGCGGTACAGGCGGGGATTTTTCAGTAATCGCCCGCGTAGCCCTGACAGGAAGAAATCAACGTATTCGTCTTCTGTTTTTCCTAACAACGCTGTACGGAGTACCGCCTCAAGATATGTTTTATTCGGTTTTATTGTATCAGATAGTGTGACCATATTATGCGACGCCCGGCGAACCGGGCGCTCCTGTTATGCGTATTGTTGGATGACGGCCAGAACGTCCGACACGTTGTGTTTTGTCTCGATAATCCACCAGTTGCCCGGGAAATCGCTGTTCTTCGCCTTCGCTGGCACCCAGCGAGCGCCGAATTTTTCCTTGATTGCGTCTTTAGCACGGAAAAGAACGCCTTTCATGCCGGACGCCTCCTGAAGCCCAAATACCTCGCCAGCGGCGAATTTTGGTGCGTACATCATCTTCAGGTCGGCGGTGGATACGCGATAATTCAGACCAAGAGACTGAGCTATGCTGGTGGCATCACCCTGTATTGATGATAACTCTTCTTGTTTCTCGTTTCTGGCGGCAATTTCTTCCTCCGTGATGTTGCCAAGGGCCAGGTTTATCCGATCAGCGTCGGCCTGTTTCTCTTCATCGGTGCGCCCGGCAAGAACCGTGTTAATTCTCTGCAATATCTCCACATGATTCTTGCGCATGCTGAGCAATTCCGGCGTAACATCGTTAAGATCCACCAGCCCAAGGATGGCAAGGTCGGAAAACATTGATACCAGGTTGTAGGTCATGCGATAGCTGAGTTGGCCATAGGCTGATGGCAACTGCACCGCATCCATTTGATAGGCATCCATAAATTTAGAGCCGTCGTTTACGACATCCGCAATTGCCGGTGTGATTTTCCCTGTGGTGGCGGCCTCCCTGATTGCTGTTACCCACGATTGAGTCAGCGCGGCGACTGCATGATTCAGATTGGCTTTCCGTTCTGCTGCAATGCGCGCGCTTGCTGCGTCCATTGCCTGCTTGATCTCGTCTTTATTGCTGTAAATGCCAATGGGACCAAACTGTGTTGTGGTGATCTCATAATCTGACGCCCGGAACTCATTGGTACCGAAAATGGCATTGGTGACCTCAAGTTCAGAATCCCCGTTACGAGTAGCCCCCTGACTTGTTTTCTCCGGCATTTTTGCGATCGCATCCGCTATTTTCTCCTGAATTGCTTCAGGGGATAGCGTATCTCCGTATGACGCGATTACATCGCTATAATTGGATCCAAACAGTTCAGTCAGGAATACTTCTGCCAAACGGACCTGGCGGTTATTCCCTTCCGACATCATACCAAGCACCCATTTAGCAATTGACGACTTCAGCGCGCCGTCACGGCGATCCGGGTAAACCGCATGCTTCAGTGGGTCCGTATAGGTACCAACAAAATCAATGCTATAGCCTGACTCTGTAGTCTGAACGCCGTATGAGTCAGTGATTTTGATCATGCCGCGCTGCTGGAAGCGGTAGAAATCGTCACAGGAAATGATGTCGTTAATCCCGGCGATGGAGACGCCACCACTGATTTTCTGCATAACAGCATCTTCATCGGGAGTTACATCCACCTGTTTATCCAGCGTCTTCACATCCCAGTTACCCGATTTGGTGCCTTTGAAGGTAAAGATGATCTCCACGTCTGCGCGCTGGCTGTCGAAGTCCAGCGACTTAATGCGAACGATATCACCGGCACAATCGTAGTATTGGCCTACACGCCATGAGCGATCGCCGATAACAAGGAACTCACTCGCATGGTTAACCAGGTCAGGATCAACATCCAGAATGCCTTTATTTATTGCATCCTCCACCAGCGGGCGCAGGCGTTTGATATCCGTCGCGGCCTTCTGAGTACGGTTCAATAATTTCTCATAGCGGGAGATGGCTTGAGAGATATTAGCCTTGCGCTGAATGGCGCTTTTCAACGACGCGCGATACTGTGCTAACAACATACGGTCTGTGTGATGGACACTCCCCCAGCGGGCCTTCCAGTCTGCGTTATCAGCTGCTTTGGCCATTACCGCCTGTTTGAATTTAGCTACCTCGGCGGTGGTCTTTTCAAATTCCGCTTTGCTTCGCTCTAATTCAGCGGTAAGTACCTCCACATCCTCACCAGCTGCGTGCTGCGCCTTGATGTAGTTCTGAAGGTCGATAGTAGCCTGTTCTTTCTGGCGAGCGCGTTGCGCGGCTTTCGCCTTATCCATTTGAACCTGCATCATTGCCAGACGTTCATCGTCATCCTTCGCGGTATACATCTGCATTTCGATCATATCATTGGCGTCGGCGTTCTCCATTTCTGACTTATCTGAACGGAGGATATCGGAGATCCTGGGCTTCGTTTGGGAAACGTACAATATTGTACGGTTGCGCTATTGCGGTAGGGTGTACTCCAACGCTATACGGTCTTTGGCAGACCTTTAGGGAAATGAGATAACCTAAATGCGATAAGAGAAAAGCAATAACTTAAAGGCAATAGCTGATTACGATAAATCAATCAGTTACTTATCAGTATCGATTAAAAAATGCTCCTAACGTACAATAATTTCCGTTTCCCAAACCGACCCCTCCGATCCCGCGCCGGTCTACCCGCAGACGCATCTGAGTTTTCTGGCAAACGTCTATAACCAGAAGGCGCGTGAGTTCTACCATTGTTATGGCGTACAGTTGATCGACGCGGCGTATGAAGCGCATCAAGAAAAGGGCGATGTGCCTGTGATGATCACCAAGCATTGCCTGCGTTTTGCCTTTAATCTTTGCCCGAAACAGGCGAAAGGTAACATCAAAAGCTGGAAAGCGACGCCAATGCAACTGGTCAACGGTGATGAGGTGCTGACGCTGAAATTTGGCTGTCGCCCGTGTGAAATGCACGTTATCGGCAAGATTAAAGATCACATTCTTAAAATGCCGCTGCCGGGCAGCGTGGTGGGTTCCGTCAGTCCGGAAGATCCGATGAAAACGCTGCCGAAGCGTAAACCTTAATCCTTTGCGACATCAGCCCGGTGGCGTTTACCGGGCCTTTGTGTTGGTATTTATTTCCGCCGGTTAACGCCTGGCCCAAAGCCGACATCCGGCGAGGTGTCCGCTTAATGCGCTTTAAACCCCGCCGCAGTCATGAGCAGGCGAAAAAACATGCCCACCGCCGCCAGCGCCAACACGCTGCCGCCCCAAAGGATGACCAGCCACATCAGGCGTTTCCAGAGAGAATGTTGCATCAGTGATACCCCTCGCCATGTTGCACTTTGCCGCGAAACACATAGTAACTCCAGAAGGTGTACACCAAAATCACCGGAATGATGAGCAGCGCACCGACCAGCATAAACCCCTGACTCTGGGCGGGGGCGGCTGCCTGCCAGAGGGTAACCGAAGGCGGAATAATGTGCGGCCAGATACTGATGCCCAGGCCGCTGAAACCAAGGAAGATTAGCCCGAGCGTCAGCACAAACGGAAACGTGTGGTTTTCCGGACGACCCAGTGTGCGCCATAACCAGACGCTGAACGCGATCACCAGCACCGGAACCGGCAGCAGATAGCCCAGGTTGGGAAGCGTAAACCAACGGTCGGCGATCGCCGGATGCGCTAACGGTGTCCAGAGGCTGATTATCGCAATTGACAACAGCAGGGCCAGCAGCAGTTTTTTCGCGACGCTGCGCATTTTATCCTGAAGCGGATTTTCGCTTTTCATCACCAGCCAGGTAGCGCCTAAGAGCGCATAGGCAACGACCAGTCCGACGCCACAGAACAGAGTGAAGGGGGTTAACCAGTCGAACGGCCCGCCGTTGTAGCTGCGACCGGTCACCGGGAAACCGTTGATCACTGCGCCAACCACGATCCCTTGGGCGAAGGTAGCCAGAATCGACCCGCCGAGAAAAGCATGGTCCCAAAATGGGCGGTGGGCTGGCGTGGCCTTGAAGCGAAACTCGAAGGCCACGCCGCGAAAAATCAGTCCGATCAGCATCAGCGTCAACGGAATGGTCAGCGCATCGATAATAACCGCATAGGCCATCGGGAAAGCCCCAAACAGCCCCGCGCCGCCCAGCACCAGCCAGGTTTCATTACCGTCCCACACCGGCGCGACGCTATTGACCATCACATCACGATCCTCTGCGTTTCGTGTGACAGGAAACAGAATGCCAATACCCAAATCGAATCCATCCATCACGATATACATTAGCGTGGCGAAAACGATGATCACAAACCAGATAACCGATAAATCAATACCCATTAGCGATGTGCCTTATGTTGAGAATCGAGGACGGCGGCGGAAAGCGGCCTGGCGGGTGTGCCCGGCGGCGGCGCGGAATCATCTTCCAGCGGGCCTTTGCGGATCAGGCGAATCATATAGCTGTAGCCGACGCCAAAGACTGAGCTGTAGACAACAAAGAAAGCGAGCAACGAAATGCTCATATGTAAATCGCCGTGGGCCGACACCGCGTCGGCAGTACGCTGTAAACCGTACACCACCCACGGCTGGCGTCCGACCTCAGTGGTCACCCAGCCCGCGAGAATGGCGATGAGCCCCGAGGGTCCCATCCATAGCGCAAAGCGCAGGAACGGGCGCGAGGTGTAGAGGCGCTGCCTGTAGCGCAGCCAGAGCGCACAGAGCCCTAGCAGGATCATTAACATGCCCAGGCCGGCCATGATGCGAAACGACCAGAACACGATCGTCGAGTGAGGGCGATCCTCTTTGGCGAATTCTTTTAGCGCCGGAACCTGTTTATCCAGACTGTGCGTCAGGATCAGGCTTCCCAGCGCCGGGATCGCCAGTCCATAGCGGGTACGTTCCTGTTCCATATCCGGCCAGCCAAACAGCAGCAGCGGCGTGGGCTCACCCGGCGGGTTTTCCCAGTGACCTTCAATCGCGGCGATTTTGGCTGGCTGATGTTTCAGGGTGTTCAGCCCATGCATATCGCCGATTAACGCCTGCACCGGCGCGACAATAAGCGTCATCCACAACGCCATGGAAAACATCGTGCGAATGGCTGGCGTTGCGTTGCCGCGCAGCAGATGCCAGGCTGCCGAAGCGCCGACAAACAGCGCGCTACTGAGAAATGCGGCGACGGACATATGCAGCAGCCGATAAGGGAACGAAGGATTGAAGATAACGGCGAACCAGTCCACGGGCACAAGCTGGCCGTTGACGATCTCAAACCCCTGCGGCGTTTGCATCCAACTGTTAGACGCCAGGATCCAGAAGGTGGAAATGAGGGTGCCAAGCGCCACCATGCAGGTTGAGAAGAAATGCAAACCCGGACCGACTTTATTCCAGCCAAACAGCATCACCCCGAGGAATCCGGCTTCAAGGAAGAAAGCGGTCAGCACCTCATAGGTAAGCAACGGCCCGGTAATACTGCCTGCGAATTCCGAAAAACCGCTCCAGTTGGTGCCGAACTGATAGGCCATCACCAGACCGGAAACCACGCCCATGCCGAAATTTACGGCGAATATTTTTGACCAGAAGTGGTACAACGAGCGCCAGACCGGATTTTTGCTTTTTAGCCAAAGGCCTTCCAGCACCGCCAGATAACTGGCAAGCCCAATGGTGATCGCCGGAAAGATAATGTGAAATGAAACTGTAAAGGCGAACTGGATCCTTGCCAGGTGATACGCATCAAGACCAAACATGCCTGACTCCGCATTAAAAATTGATTCAGCGCAATTCTAAGCGTGTGAGGCAATGAGGGGCAGAAACAGAACAGACATATTTAACCATAACAGTTTGCAAATCGTTGTGAATTTTATTCACTGTTATACACTGCGAGGCTCACCTGCATTGACCGACGAGAAACCAGAATAAAAAATACCAGCGTCTGGCTGAACAACTTTGCGAACAGATCGCCTCTGGCGTCTGGCGACCCGGCGATCGTCTGCCGTCACTGCGCGAACAGGTCGCCAGCAGCGGCATGAGCTTCATGACCGTCGGACATGCTTACCAACTGCTGGAAAGTCAGGGGCGAATTATTGCGCGTCCGCAGTCCGGCTATTAGGGGTCGGTTTGGGAAACGGAAATTATTGTACGTTAGGAGCATTTTTTAATCGATACTGATAAGTAACTGATTGATTTATCGTAATCAGCTATTGCCTTTAAGTTATTGCTTTTCTCTTATCGCATTTAGGTTATCTCATTTCCCTAAAGGTCTGCCAAAGACCGTATAGCGTTGGAGTACACCCTACCGCAATAGCGCAACCGTACAATATTGTACGTTTCCCAAACGCAGCCCAGGTACGCGTTTTTAATTGCCATATCCCGCGCCGATTGCGCCACCGCGCTGGTGGGCAGATAGGCCAGTTGTGACGCTTCGCGACCATTTTTATAGCTATTGCGGTAGTTGTGACCTTCGTCGGCGATCACACTATCGAAGCCCATATCCTCAAAGTACGGATACTTCTCTGCTTTTTCGGTGCCGGTATCTGAATACTCCGACAATACCCGGCGACGCGCGGCCTCTTTGCGGTGGGAGTCGGAGTCCATTGCGCTGGCTACGCGCCCGGCAGCAACGAAGTCATAAAGCATATCCTGTGCATGCTCATCTACGGTGTCATCACGTAGCGGAATGCGGGCGTATTGTTCTTTGGTAAACACGACTGCACGGTAATTTGAGTGCGGGATTGCATTCATACGTGCCGTGATAGTGGCTTCATCTGCCAGTTTAAGGGCATCGCGCATAACTGGAGTGCCATCAGTACCAAGAACAGGTTTACCGTTCTCATCGAGCACCGGCACCTGGCGAATCTGATCGCCATCCATCAGCACATCAAGACCGACAAACAGGTAGTTACTGAATGCCTCTTCACTCAGGAACTCTTTTGCTTCGTAATACCAGTTTTCCAGCACTGATTTATATTGTCTCATTAAAAACGCCGGTGCCCGCCGATGGTTCCAGAGTGTTACCTACGTCCGCGCCATAGAGGTTCATGATCTCCCAGACGCCTTCAGCGATAGGCTTTGGTGTGTAATATTCGGAGACGGACCCGCCAATGCCGCCTTCGCCGGTGTACCCAGCCAGGATCTGGCGCTGTTCATCTGTCAGTGTCGCGCCATCCACCAGCGAATTAAGCAAATCTATCGCCTTCTGATTCGCCTCCCGGCGCAGCCGGTCATAGCTTTTGCCTTCCACCTTTTCCACGCCGTATCTAATCGGCGCTCGATGAGATGTTATTGCCCTAATGTATTTCAATATTTCGCTGACACTTGAACAGCGAAACACCCCCATAGATAGCTTGTTCATTGGTAATCCTTAACAAGTGACTAGTGTTAAATTCCGTTCAAACACGATGCGAATTATTCTAATTAGGTGCAATCTTGGCAGACAATAAAATCACGCTATCCTCGGTCAGGAAGGCGCTGGCGGGGGTTTTTAAAGACAACGGAGAACGGGACAACATCCTCCTGTCCGCGCTGGCTGTGCACGGCGGAAGTGGGTATTTGTTTTCTCGCGCAGGGGCACCGGTACAACTGTCCGGCTTCTTAGGCGGCAAACCGGGCGATAGTGGCATGGCTGGCGATGGGCTGGTGGACGGAAGTCGCTTTATCTTTGATGAAGTTCAACTGCCGGAAGACCGCTTGCAACGCTATCCGCTACTCGAAGAGATGGCGGTTTACAGCACGATCGCCACCGCGCTGAACATCCATATTACGCACGCGCTCTCTTTCGATAAGAAGACCGGACAAACCTTCTCTATCGTGCCGGTACATAACGGAAACGATAGTGACTATGACGCCGCGCAGGCGTTGTGTGACGAGCTGATGAACGACATCGGGCGAACCATCAACAAAGAGGTCGCCGGGTGGGCATTTATCATGTCTGTATTTGGGGTGGCTTATGTCAGGCCATACGCCAAAGAAGGCATAGGGATCACGTCTTTTGAGTGCTCCTATTACACCCTTCCGAGCTTCATCAAAGAGTTCGAGGTCAGCGGCAACCTGGCGGGATTTAGCGGCGATTATCTGAAGGACGCGTCAGGGAAAATGGTTTTCGCCGATCCGTGGACCATTATCCCTATGAAAATCCCCTACTGGCGGCCTAAGTCAAACCTTATGCCTGTGCACACTGGCCATAAGGCTTACAGCCTGCTGGATAATCCGGAAGAGCGCACGCCGATTGAAACCCAGAATTACGGGACCAGCTTGCTCGAATACGCCTACGAGCCGTACATGAACCTGCGTTCGGCGATCCGCTCGCTGAAGGCAACGCGTTTTAATGCGTCGAAAATTGACCGAATCATCGGTCTGGCGATGAATAGTCTGGATCCGGTAAAAGCAGCCGATTATTCACGCACCATTACTCAGACGCTTAAACGAGCAGCTGACCTGATGGAAAAGCGCGCACGCGGCGCGAATAACATGCCTACGGTGACCAACACCTTGCTGCCTATTATGGGCGACGGCAAGGGACAGATGACTATTGATACTCAGACCATCCAGGCTGACATCAACGGCATTGAAGACATTCTCACCTATATGCGCCAGCTGGCGGCAGCACTTGGCCTCGATTACACCCTCCTGGGGTGGGCAGATCAAATGTCCGGCGGGCTTGGTGAAGGTGGATTCCTGCGCACGGCAATTCAGGCCGCCATGCGCGCCTCATGGATCCAGCAGGGCGTAGAAGAGTTCATTCAGCGGGCTATCGATATTCATCTTGCTTTCAAGTACGGCAAGGTATACCCGGAAGGTGATCGCCCGTACAAAATCGAATTCCACTCCGTTAATACCGCTCTGCAACAAGAGCACAACGATAACCGCGACTCGCAGGCGAACTACGCCACCATCGTTACGCAAATCCTCGATGCCGTCAGCAATAACAGCGTCCTCGCTAATTCCGATGCATTCAAACGTTACCTGTTCAGCGATGTACTGGAGATTGACGAAAAAATCTCTGAAGCACTGGTGAACGAACTGAAAGCTAAAAGCGAGGACGACGATCACCTGATGGATTCCATCATCAAAACACCGCCACAGGAACTGGCGCAAATCCTTGAATCGGTCTTTAAAGAGGGAAACGATAATGACTGATGTTTTGAAAACGGTCACTGACCGCTTTTGTCTCTATAGTAATGCTCGAAAAGGTCGCCAGAACGGGCGACAGTATGTATTAAGCGCGGTAAAGACCATGCTTGAAAGCAAGGAAACTCAGGAAGGTTTACGCCTTGGTGAGCTTTTCGGCTATTACGGTCACGGTCGCCGACAGCTGACCGGCAAACTGGAAGTACCAGAAACCAGCGTGATCATGGTGGAAGGTCGCCCGGTCGTAATCGACAATGTTCCAGCGTGCCGAACAGTGGCTATATCTGTTGACGACAACGGCATCGTTACCCATACACAGGAAATTCTTAACACAGAGCCGGGTAAAATTGTCGCCGCGATGATCGAAAGCCGAGCTGGTGGCTGGAGCTGGGCCACTGGCGGGCGTGAGTCTGGGAAAATCGCTGTAACCACCAGCTTCCATGGTGTGGATTATGTGACAACGCCGAACTATATCAGTCTGGATCATCCTGCCAGCGCCGGAATGTTTGAAAGCGCGGATTCTAAATCTCTACTGGCAGAGTCCCTGGCGGCGCATGGGTACTCCGACGAGTCAGTGCAGGCAGTTATATCCCATTACGGCAAAATGGCTGAACTGGAAATGATGGTGGAGGCGACAGAGCGTACGGCAGAACTGGAAACCGCACTACTCGAAAGCCAGGGCCGCCACCTCGAAGCAATGGCCAAGATTGCAGATGCTGAAGCGCGAATCGCTTTGCTGGAGGAAACAGCGGGTATCCGCGACGATGTGCTGGCAGCAATGCAAGACGAACTGGATAACCTCCCGATATTCGTCTCCGCCGCCCAAAAAGACGCATTCCGCCTCAAAGAACCTGGTGATGCAAAAATCGTTGCCACACTTTTCGAATCTCTGATCAAAGTTGGCGCGCGCAACTTGCCTGTCACTAAGAAAATTAAAGAGGTTCCGCAAGCGGCTAACGTCCAGGCACCGCGTGAGACAAGCATCATCACGTTTAATAATTCAATCAATCCATTTAAATAACCACCAAAAATAACCCCGGCGGCTGCCGGGGTTCTCGTTAACTATTATCGCCTTCGTCTGCGTGCCATATATTTGCGCACCGCGCGACGTGGGCAATCTGAAGCGGTTTCTTTCTGCTGCATCAATCTTGCAGCCATGCTCAAAAAAGTCAGGCACAGCCGAAGCCCGGCATACAATAGCGGTTCCAGCGGCCACGTCTCATTGAGCACATATACCGCCATGAAAATCGAGTCAAAAACTATCGCCGCCAGCGATAACTTCATTGTCGAAAGTCGGCGGAGCTGCCGGAGTTTATTCATTGACAAGCCCCGTCAGGCAAAGCTGGCGTTCTTCTTCACGGCGAATCTTTAACCCGGGCAGGGGGACGCCGTTACTGTTCACAAAATCAGGGAGATGGTTACACATATTCACCCATTCCCCTTTCTGCGCCCACTTGTGGATGGACGTTTCGACTCGCATGCCTCGCGCTTTGCTGTAGTAGGTCCGTAAACTATTGCATCCCATATTGAATGCCGCGCTTGTCATTGCGCTGAAGGCATTATCGGGCATGTCTTTGCCCCGGAAGTGCTGGTTAATACAGCGTTCAGCGATCAGGATATTCTTTTCCCAATCAGCGGCGATTTGCTGGTCGGTTTTTCGCGCGCCTGGCGTTACCCCGTGTGTATTACCAATCCCGTCAGTCCATACACCCGCCGGGCACTTGTATGGATCACGTCGGCAACCTTCAGCGTTTCCGATAAGCTCAAGCCCCGCCTGGTTGGTTCGCACATTGCCATTACCCATCACGATGGTAATCATCATCGCGATAGCGCAAATTGCACCGCCTCCTGCGGCTGTTTTTCCCTTCATAAAGACCTCATAAGCGAATTTTTTACGCTCCAGGACAAACACCCATTCACAGCCAATACCGACTGACTCGATCCCTTTAGAAGGCACAGGATAATGCAAATCACTTGTTAGCTACGTTTCAAAGATATACATTATTGCTCTAATTAATTTATTTTATTAGGTAAGATAAGTGGCACAACGCGGTGTAAACAAAGTCATCCTGATTGGTACCCTGGGGCAAGCCCCGGAGATCAGGTATATACCAAATGGCGGAGCGGTCGGAAGACTCAGCATCGCAACGAATGAATCATGGCGCGACAAGCAAACGGGCCAACAGAAAGAGCAAACAGAATGGCATAAAGTCGTTTTGTTCGGAAAACTTGCTGAAATTGCGAGTGAGTATTTACGAAAAGGTTCTCAGGTCTACATCGAAGGGAAACTTAAAACCCGTAAGTGGACAGATGACGCCGGTGTAGAACGTTACACGACGGAAATTATCGTCAGCCAAGAAGGAATCATGCAAATGATCGGCGCTCGCCGCGACGATTCACAGTCCTCAAATGGCTGGGGGCAGTCAAACCAACCTCAAAACCACCAGCAATACAGCGGTGGCGGCAAACCTCAGAGCAACGCCAATAACGAACCTCCAATGGACTTTGACGACGATATTCCGTTTTGAATGTGTAAAAAACGACTGAAAGAAAAGCGGTGGTCCAGACGCCGACAAAAGCACGAACTCGCAAACAAACGCCAAAGTTGGCAATGGCACGCGCTTTTCACGAAAAGAACACCCCGAGATATTGCGTTCGCTGGTGGGAAAACATTCCTGACCCACCTGAAGGCGCAATACATCAGGTTTTAAGCAGAGGAAAGACTATGAATAACATGACAACGAAAGAGCTTTTGACGGCACTTCCAAAATACAAAAGCCATAAAACAGTTCGCGCCTCAAAAATCAAAGATATCGAAATTATCGCCCTAATGGATGTGGTCCTTTTTTGCAACATCGAAGTCGTTGAGCCAGAAGGGGTAAAAGTCCATGTTGATAAAATATTTTTGCAAAAACACCGACCAGAAATTGGCGGATATCTGGTCGCTTATGAGGACGGATCTCTGTCCTATTCACCAGAAAAAACATTTGAAGAAGGCTTTAGTCGGACTAACGACTTCTTCGAAAATGGGGTATCGCTCAGCATTGAAGGTCACAATGGGGTGACATTCATTACAGCCAGGGACGTAACTATTTCTGCTGGCGGTATCGCTACTCTACAAGAAGAAATCGACCTTGAAGCAGCCGACTTTTCTGACGCGCTGATGTGGCTGAAGGATGGCAAGAAAGTTGCCCGACGCGGGTGGAACGGCGAAAACCAATTCTGCTGGCTGGTTCCTGAAGGACAGTACCCGGCACGAATGGAAGCCATTAAGGGATATTTCCCCGGCGACCTCGTTCCGTATGGTGCTTATTTCGCCTTAAAAAATGCACAAGGTGTAGTTGTTCCGTGGGTGCCTTCTGTAGGCGACTTACTGGCATGTGACTGGTTTGTAGTGGAGTGATTTAACGTGGAAAATACTAAAGCAATTCAATACCGCCTGCGTAATGGCCAGAGTGTCGAAGTGACCATCAATAATGATGGTGTACCTGGCGAAAAGGTTTCTATCTCTGATCTGGCTATCGAAAAAACCATCATGTGCCACCTTGGCTTTACTGAAGAAGTGAGCAAAAAGCATGGTGTAGCTATCTGGCGAACAATGGATACTGGCATGCGCAGATTCATTACCGCTCGTACCCCAGGTATGACCATGATGGACCTCATGCAGATTGCACCGCTGTTTGAGTGTGAACCTTTGGATGTATTCAGCAATCCAGCTATCTGCCAGCAGTTATATGGTGAGATGAAACTCGCGGTTACCCCCATTGTGCTGCATGAAGGATCGCTTGCTGGCGTATGGAAAGTAGAGCGAATTTCAAGCTACATGCCCTTCCACATCCATGTCAACGGCGTAATCGCAGGTGAAAATCAACCTGTTTCAGTTACAAAGTCAGACCTCAAGCGCGCAATTCTTGAAGCAAGTTGTCGAGTTATCGGCCTGGGCAAACAGTCTTATGTTTCCTTCCCAGCTGGCCCTGAAGGCCCGGCAGAAATTCTGATTATGGATGCCGATCTGCTCTGGCAAATACAGTTTCTGATTGGCAAAAGCATCATCCGCGCTGAAGAACTCGATCAGTACATTACCTGCACGATGACGGATGAAGTCAAAAGTGTGGCTATAGCCAATGCCCGGAACCTGTGTCGTGCTGCATTAACAGAACTGCAAGAAAACACCACGGAAGAGGTGGAAAGTGACTAATCGTATACAGAATGAACCAGCCTGGTTAGCACTGATAGAACAGTATAAAGACAATTGGGAACTGGCAGCGAAAGAGTTGCTTGATATTGAGTTAACACCTCATCAAGCAAAAATTATTAACGCGATAAAGAACACCGGAGCCAAAGTCACTGCCACCACACCACATGGTATTGGGGAAACCTCTATTGTGGCAGTGATTAGCATCCTGCAAACAATACTGTATTCGTGTTCCCGTACAGTGGTTGTTTCTCCTGCTATTAACGATAGTCGAAACAATATAATTGACTATATGTGCTGTTATTGGGCGCAGGTTATCAAGAAACACCCTTTTCTTGGCAATCATTTCAAACTGCACCCTGAAAAAGGGTTGGTACATATCAGTGAAGCATGGGGATGTGTATATTTAAACTATTGTCTGAATAACGAAGAATCTCTGGCTGGTTTTACTGGGCCGCATGATCTTTTCATCGTTATTAACGCGGCAGAAATCAGCGACCGCGCTCATGCTGTGATAACAGGCAATTTGACCGGTTATGATTCGCGTCTGCTGTTGCTGTCGAAACCATCGGAACGAGAGAAAGGGTATTTTTATGATTCGCATCACCGGTTGGCCCATAGTGAGAACAATCCTGCTGGTATTTTCACGGCTATAACTCTCAGCACAGAGGATTCACCTCTCGTTTCTGAAGCATATCTTGAATATAAAGCCAAAGAGTTTGGTGGGTGCAATAGCGATAAATATCGCCGATTGATCTTGGGGAAATTTCCCGGGATTCGGGAGTTGATGGAAAAATCATCTGTTCCCCGTAATATGCACTTCACAATGACTGACGGTAGTAAATGGGTAGTGCCTACGATCGTGATCGCCAAACACCATGCGAAACATCACGCTCAAAAACACAACTCCAGCACATTAGACTGGCTGAAGGCCTATACAATACCGTTATTCTCGGCAAACCATAACGCTATAGCTGAATGGGCTAAACAAATCCCCTGGCAGGATGTGGCTGAAGAGGCATTTGTCGAAAAACCACCAAGAGATTTGCACGAGCACTGTTGGCTGACATCAGAAAAGAGCTTCTCGTGAGGTAAAAATCCCGCCGATTGGCGGGATTTCTTTAATATATGATCTGGTCTATATGATCACCAAAATCATCGTCGTCGTCCTCATCGCCACCATCTACTGCTGGCCAATCAACAAACCAGCCAGCGTAAAGATGCAGCGTTCGGAGAACATCACTTGCGGGAGCATCAAGGGTATTAACGAATCCCATATAGCTATTGGGATTTGCTCCAGCTATGGCTTCAGCGATCATGTCCTCGGTAATGTCACCGGAGATAATGCTTAAACGCCCGGAAACTTCTTCATTATCATCAAATTCGATAATGGCATCTCCGCCTAATGGCGCTGCGATTTTAATCTGCATTATTTAGCTCCTTTGCCACACCTAATAACAGTTCCAGCAATCCGTCACCATTCATCAGTGATGCGGCAGCGGCCTCTTTGTCATGATACAACTGAAGAGCCATAGAGAATACTTCCGTTGCTGACGTTTTGGAAATAGTCGGTGATTTCTGCCGAATTTTCCCTGAGTTACTCACTGAGACTGGCGGGTATACCTTCGCCATATAAATATTACTCAATCGAGATCTGAAGCACCATTCAGGCTTGCCACGCCCACCGATATTGACGAATGATGGCTTATCCCCTTCAACATTGGCCTTCAGGAATGACCGGGCTTTCTCTAACAAACCAGGGTTACTGTACTCAAGATGATGACCCAGCTCGTGCCACAGTGCACTTGCATTTTCATCGTTCAAATTGACAGCAACAACACCATTTAGATTTGCATATGCCCTTCCCTGGTGGTGAACCACCTTTGATAAGGTCGATATTTTCCCGCCGGTCAGGCGATAAATATCAGCAAGTTCCTTGCGCAGGTCTATCCCACCATTCTGTCCAGCGCGGGCTTCTTCCACTTCTTCCGTGAAAAAAGAGTCGGCCCACTCAAGAGCTTTTTCTTCAGATACGGATGAGTTTGCGATCGCACTGTTCATGGCAGATAACACTTTCTCGTGGACCGACCCCATACTTCGCTGATTCATTTGCCAGCGTGTCTGCGGGTTATATGAGAATCGCTTAAGTAGTTGGTCAAGCTGCTCAAGTTCTTCTTCACTGACATACTTTTTAGCCTCACCAATAATGCCAGGGAGAATATTGCCGTTAGGATTAAACGCTCGCGAAAGGAAGAGTTTCAGCGCCCCCATGCCCTCCGATGCTTCAATATCACCAATAACCCGGTTAACAATGGCCGCACTCTTCGGATTAGCATCCGCCAACGCCCTGGCTACAATTTGCAGGGACGATACGACCTCACGCTGCATATCCGTCCTGATCTCATCAATAAACTCTGGCGTTATGCCGTGCTCTTTAAGGATATCCCTGCCTTCCGCCGTTACTCCATCGATATCACCGACATGTTTATTAACCCGACTTTGCAATGCCTTAAATGCCTTCAGAACTCCACGGGCATCATCCGCTTTACTAACGGCCTTCCTGAATGCTGGCAAGAAGTCAGAGTTAACCTCATTTTGTTGATCGGCCCACTGAATGGAGGCTTCTTTCATCTCATCAAGAGTCAGATCACCCAACGCGGTATGATCTGTGAATATGAGCGACAACCTCTGAACCATTTCTGCCAATGGTGATGCTGATTGCGCCGCGCTAAGGAATGCTTTCACCCTGGTTGGGCGAATGGAAAACCAGTCAATAGCTGGTGGCATATCTCCGTTTTGTATCGCCTGCGCTATCTCATCAAAGCCATCGCGCCCAAGGGAGGATGCGTGATTTAACAATCCGCGAAGTAACGAATTGCTGATACCGAATAATCGGCACCATTTTTTCACGTCGGCAACAGGCATTCGGACAAAATGCGCAAGCACTTGTACAAGCTGCTCATCCTGGGGATCGGTGCGGGATAGCAGCCTGATCAGATGAATAATGTCTTTGATGCCGGATGCCCGATGTAATAGCAAGCTGGTATATGGAGCAACACCGTTGTAACTACCGCCGGAAGCTGACTCGAAAAGACCGCTGGATATCCCTTGCATACCTTCGTTTTCCAGTTCCTGAGACACCTGGCGAAGGATATCCTGTAACGACACATCGCCGCCGCCAAACATATCCCCGAGCGCCTGGCCCTGGTGCTGTAACTCATCATTGATACGTTGCGCCATCAACTTAAAGGCGGTGGCCATACGCTTCGCGCTACGGTTATTCGCGACGATAAACAACGCGAGTGCTTTCACTTCCGGGGCCGTTTCGCTGAACATATCCCCCTGAGCAATAACATCGGTAATATGCTGGCCTGACTCCTTCGATTGCCTTACCAGGTCTACCGCATCTTTCAATGCCGCCAGCGCCTTTTTATCGAGGCTATCCGCTGTCTCAATGCCATCAACAATAGTTGTCACAGCCTGCTTGTGCGCTTCTCCTGATAAAGCCTGCATCTGGACAAAATCATTGGCTGCCGCATTAAGCGCCGTCAGAACATTACGCATATCCGGATCAGGTTCTTCTGCAACCATCCTTACCAGGCGCGCATCCTTATATGCCTTGGCAAAGATCGCGTTTTGTATACGGTCTACAAGTTGCCGTGTTGGTCGCCCATCTTCCGTTACAAGGCCAGCAGCCTGTGTGGCACCAACTTGCGTCATGAATCCGCGAATAAACGCGTCATTACTGCGGCTAAGCAGCTCTCCGCTTTCTGACGGGTTAAACAACGCCATCATCGCCGGTGTTATGCTGTCGGCATCAACAAAAGCCTTTTCACTGGCTGCCATTTCCTGGAGATCAGAAATATTTGAGTCCTTGGCAAACTGAACACGGTCAACCTTCGTTAACCGGCGGCGCACCAGTACCGGAGCCGTCATTGATTCAACCTTTTCAGGCCGTATGCCGAATTCGGTCGCATGTTCAATCAGGTACTCCCGATACCGATCTGCATTACCGTCCTGATAGGCTTTAATGATCCCCATGGTCCGCCCATTACCTGACTCAACGGCATTGTCCTCACCAATTATCGGCGCGCCATGGCTGGATAAACCGGAATCGGTAAGCTGGGCAGGACGCAAATCCTTGGATATCTGGTTGACCTGAAGAAGGCTGGATGCGCGGGTCCGGTCGCGCGGCTGAAGTTCCTGGGGATAGTCTGGATTAATTTTCCCATCCAGAGTATTGGATACCAAAAGAGCTGAGGCATCGACGATATCAAACGCTGTTTTTACCTCGTCTCCCTTCGCTGTCACCACATACGAAACCCGCCCATAATCGGGCAGGTTCTTTAGCAGCTCGATCAGCGTTTCTATGCTGGTGGCCATTACCACCTGATCGCTTAAGCTCATCCCTGTTACGCCTTATGCTGCCTCTTTAATGTTGGCGGCTATCCATGCCGCCGTGTGCTGTTTAACCTGGTCCAGGTCGATGTATGTGCCAACATATTGACTCAAGTCCTGCAAGGTACCGATAAATGCATCGGTGCTCTGATCGGCGAATTTATCAGCCAGGAAATCAGCAACCAGTTTTGGCACACCATCATGTTCCGAAGGTTGTTTTTCCTCGCCACTACCACCGCCGGACGCGCCGTACCCCATCTGTTGCATGATCTGGTCAATTTCATCGCTGATATCCAGCAACTCCATGCCACTCGCGGTCGCCGCTTTGGACATCAGAGCATCCAACTTATCGCTGAGATCCATTAACTCAATAGCTGATAGTGTCATGCCGCTACCCCCGCTTTCTGGATTGCTACCAACAGATCAGCCAGGTGGCGAGCTGCTCCGTTAACCAGCTCTTCGTTTTCCTCAAAACGTCCGGCAGCCTGAAGGGCTGCAATCGCTTCCCGGACATTGCCCCGGGCGTTACGGATCTCCACCATGTCAGTGCTTTGTATATCCATCACGTTATTGAGATATTCAATGGCTTTATTAGCCTCTGCATCTGCTTCGCTAACCGTTTCATCAGGCTGTGCCGGGGCCGGTTCTGGCTGAGTAATCTCACCGACTTCGGCCTGCAATGCATTGATCATGCTCTGCACCATTTTCTCGGTGCCAGCGCCCCCAGGAAACGCAATATTGGGGAAAGTTTTTTGAAACTGAGTTTTCAGCATTACGCGGAACTCGTCTGGTGAGCTGGTGGCCAGCTCCAGAGCTTTTTGTGCATATTTGCCAAACGGACCATTAGTAAGTGTCTTCGCCAGGAAGTCGAAAGAATCCTCGCGAGGCAATAACTTCAGGTCGTACTCACTCATTTGCTGATCAGAAAGCGGGGTATCGTAAGTAGCAATGCCGTAGCGTGCATATTCATAATACGGGTCACCTTCATCAGGGCGCGGCAGAATTGCTTTGTTACCTTCAGGTATTGCGCCAGGGGCCGCCGGACGCATTTGCAGGGCATATCGATATGCACCTACAGAGACTTCTGGTTCAGGCGAAGAGCTACCGGTATCCTCCGCTGGTTCAGGTTCGACGTTTTCCGGTTTATGTTCTTCTGGTTGGACCAGGTATTCCGATACATTACCCGCTTTATAGGCTTTAAACAGCTTGCCGATCGCATCTGCCATGTCCACACCCTGTATGGATTTAGCCTTGATCATGTATACGCTGCCATCCGGATCGGTTAACTGGATATACCCTTCGCCGTCCCCAATGAATTGCTTCATTGATGCACCATTACTGAGCGTCGCTTCCCCGTCCATATGCATACGATTTTTGATACTGGCAAGGCGATCCGTCAGCGCGCGAGAGTGCCCACCAGTCATCCCCGCAGGGGCAATGGTATCGCGCCCACCAGTGCGATTGAGCCGATCAATCTCCCCCTGCAAACGCTCATTCTCTTCATAAAGAGAATCCGCTTCCGATGCAACAGCGTTAATTTTCTGCTCCAGATCTGCCTTCTGCCCTTCTACCGCTGCCATCTGATCCGCGAGGTCGCTCATGGCGTCCTCTTTCTGGTCACTGTCAGCCTGTAGTTGGGTTATTTCATCAACAAGGGCTTTTTTCTTCTTCTGCGCACGCTGGAATTTTGCCGAGTTTTTCTCTGCAAGGTTGGCAAGTTTCATGGTGACCTGCGCCAGCGTCATATCACGTCCACTCATCGGAGCAACGGTGTGAGTAACGTCTTTTTTATTCAGTAAGAACTGGAAAGCAACCAGCGTATCGCTATTGGTGATCCGGTTTTCCGCTGTCGGGCTATGAAACAAAATGCTGATAGTCTGACCATCACTGAGCGGAATAATGGCTGGCAGGACCGGCAGCCCGTTAACGTTACGTGCCCGACCAATTTCAGCGCCGCCGATCGCGCGCGCGCCGCTCTGGGCCACATCCCCCGTTTTATCACTCCCCGCAGAGATTCCGGTACCATTCAGCTTCTGGTTCAATGCCCGGACAAATGCCTGCATGGTCCTGTGTAACTGCAAACGAGTAGAACTAATCGCCTCCAGTAAATCCGTAGCACACCAGTGGATCGGCGTGTCATAGAAGAACGTAGCCTCGATTTCCTCCAGGGTGTTGGATTCCGTCATCAGATAGCGGTCCTCACCGGCCATTAATGCGCGATATTCATCATCAGTCACTGGCGGGGGAAGCACGTCAAGCCCAGGCTTGATCGTCACCCCTTTATTGATATTGAACTGTTCCATGTTAATTTCCTGCTTTCAGTTGCTTAAGACGGCGTTTGAGTTCGCCATTTCGGGCCTTTTCGTTATTGAGTCGGCCTGTCTCCTTATCCAGCTTCGCCCGCAAATCAGTGATCTGCTGTTGATTGAAAGACACCGAATTCTGCGCGGACTTATAAGCGGCAACCACCTGAGCATTCCGCTGTTTTGCTTCTTGCAGGCGCTGAAAGTTGGATTTAACTGCCGGTTTCTTGTCTACCGGATTGGCAACACGCTTCGCTTTGGCGATCAGTGATTTCTGGAATTTTGCGGAGTTTTTACGGGCCGCCTGTCCCATGACGGTACCAAGCGTCTTGATATCCGGCGACTGAGCGTTAGGAATAGCTTTTCCATTCAGTTTCGCAGACGATATATCGCCAGTATCGTTTACCTGTATGGCAAGAATTTGTCCGTCGTTAAGAACCAGCTTTGCGGTTTTAACTTTAACGCCATCTTTCGTTGTTGCGCGGTTGCTGGAGTCAACCTCAATTACCGTAACACCGGTTTTATTGATCGCCGCGATAAGGGATTTCAGCCCCTTTTCATTAACCTGGTCAAAATCGACCGTTGCATACTTATTTTTCGTCATCTGACACATCCTGTGCGAGATTTATTACGTAACTTCTGCGGATTTGCTGAGTAACAGGGAAAATCCGATACAACGGGTTAATGAACGAGTCGCCATGCGTAACCATGACGTTGAAATGCCACAGTCGCTCTCCTTTACCCATATATTCAGTGGGTATGTACAACCATTCACTGTTTTCGCCCTGTTCAGCCGACGTCAGACAACGTTGTTCACCTTCAATCACTGTCGTCGGCTTCTGAACATCGCGGATCCAATATCTGACCGTTGCGCCGCGCAAAAACGGGAATTTAGACCGGTACTTGAACGGCACCCGGATGAAACCCGGTTTAATTTCCACATCACCAAGTTCTAAATGCGTGATGTCCTTGCGTTTTAGCAAATAGCGATCGGCTAAGGCTAACGCAAGAACGCATACACCCCAGCCAATCATTTCCCGCCTCCCTTTTTCACCAAACTTGTAAGAACATTCAGAATGCTATCGATATTCACTCGTTTCATCCCTGAAATCACCTCATGACCGTTATTGCTGGCTATCGTTACCATTAAGTACGTAATTGATAACTCCCAGCCCTCGTGTTGCCCCAATAGGTACGCCACCGCGCCAGCTGTCACTGCAACAAAGATCTCCGTAACCAATCCCAACAAATTGCCAGACTGGCGACCGTCTCGGACATCCATCAGGAACGTGCCTATCCCACCAATTACTGAAAGCAGGAGCGCAATAGCAACTGGAGCTAATTCCTGTGTGTCAAGCACAAGTTCCCTCCTACGTTGTCAGGAGTTAATGGTATGCAAAGTAACTTCTCAACCGGTCATTTGTTGCTTAAGAGGAATTTCTATTGAGGTACGAATCGATAATCCTTTGTAACTTTTCAAGAATGAGCCTGTTATTGATGCTGCAAATAATAGTCACGCAATTCTGAAGACTTTCATCCATACCCTTATATTCCGCGAAATACATGCCTATAAAGCCTGCAAGTACGGCAGCAATACACTCGGCCATCAATTGCCTGCATGACGCTTCGTAACGTTTTTCACGAACCCCATTCAGAAACGAATGCACCCCGCCAAGGATGGAGAGGAGCATTATTGTGAAATCACACATAACTATTTCCTTAATAGTGAATTAAATATCATTGGGAAACGGTATGTACTTTGTGATTTCCACACATACTGGTTTTTGTTAATTAAAATCCGCAGCTTGCTATAAATAACGATAGTGAGCAGAAAATATGCTAATAGGCTATGTACGCGTATCAACAAATGAACAAAACACTGCTTTACAACGAAACGCTCTTGAAAGCGCAGGATGTGAGCTAATTTTTGAGGACAAGGCGAGCGGCAAAAAGGCTGAACGCCCTGGGTTAAAAAAGGTTCTCCGTATGCTTTCCAGAGGTGACACCCTAGTCGTATGGAAGTTAGATCGTCTTGGGCGCAGCATGCGTCACTTAGTTGTGCTGGTGGAAGAGCTGCGTGACAGAGGCATTAACTTCCGGAGTCTCACTGACTCCATCGACACCAGTACACCAATGGGGCGCTTTTTCTTTCACGTAATGGGGGCGCTGGCAGAAATGGAACGAGAGCTTATCGTTGAACGTACACGCGCTGGACTTGATGCAGCTCGCGCAGAAGGTCGTATAGGTGGACGTCGGCCTAAATACCAAGAAGAAACATGGCAGCAAATGCGGCGATTGCTCGAGAAGGGCATCCCCCGTAAGCAGGTTGCAATCATCTATGATGTGGCTGTTTCCACGCTTTATAAGAAGTTTCCGGCGTCATCATTTCAATCCTAAACCTTGGTTCAAGCACATACTTCATGTTGACCGCCTCGGGTGACAATCTTGGAACATGGAATAGTTTAAGACCGCTTACCATTAACAACGCTAACGGGGCTGTTTCAATCGGTAATGGACTCAATGTAACTGGCGATATAAGAACCAATGCATGGGTATATGCAAACAGATTTTCTGTTAATAGCAGCTCAGGTTCTTGGATTAGTATGCGAGATCAAAATGTTATTTTTGGTCTTAATAAGGTATCAACCAGTTCCGCCCAGGCATTATTAAGACAAGACCATGCTGACAGAAAGTTCTTTATTGGTGGTCTTGGTAATAGTCAATTCGGCTTTTACATGATTAACAACTCAAGAACATCAAATGGTACAGATGGCCAAGCATTTCTTGATAGCAGTGGTAACTTCCAGTGCGGCGGGCAAATACTTCCAGCTAACTATAGTAATTTTGACTCGCGCTACGCATTAAAGACGGCTTGTGTGACCAGCGTCAGACTTGGGGCATATAAAACTCATACCATGCAGAAAGGCACGATGTTTGAAACTGCTGGCTATGTCATTACAGGGCTTGGGATTATTGGTGAAGTTGATGGTGACGACCCAGCAAGATTGAGGCCTTTACAGTATTGCATTAATGGAACTTGGTATACAGCAGCCACAGCATGATTATTAATGGATCAAACAATGATTAATTTTAAAAAATTCACATCCTACACCCCAGATGAAGATAAGTCAGAGCTTGTTGAAGCTGGAGTTGTATTTTTACGTGATGAAAACGGTAATGACTGGTATGAATGTCAGAAATTTTTTCATGAGAACACGATAAAGATAGTTTATGACAGCGATAATATTGTTGTGAGTATTTCAAACGATGTTTCAACACTCTGGCCAGTGGGGGCATCTGTAGCAGAAATAGAAATCCTGCCTGAGGGAGTAGATATTAACGGGAACTGGATGTTTGACGGAAAAAATGTGGTTGAAAGAGTAAGAACCGCAGATGAGTTAAAAGCTATGGCGGAATCAAGACGCACTGAGCTACTTAACAACGCACGTCAACAACTCGTGGTTAGCCAGACAAAATTACTACGCGGCAGAATATTATCTGAAGATGAACAGTCTTCTCTTGACGCCTGGCTGGACTATATTGATGCAGTTAATGCATTAGATTTCAACACAATAACAGATAAAGCCAGTTTCAATGCTATCGTCTGGCCTACTGAGCCAGGTTAAAAGTGAAGGCCCGATAAATCGGGCCTTCACTTCACTACGGTTCTTCTGGCCATTCTGGTTTAGCTGTATCTACGCGATAAACCAACACGCTATAACGCTCCCATGCTTCCAGTTTAGCTCGTTCCTCATCTGTTGCCATATTCAATTTAACCGCCCGCTCAAGAGTTACAATAACTGATTCGGCATGTGAAAGTAAGGCTGCCTTTTTTGATTCAGCTTGCTGTTGTAACTCCGTATCAGAATATATGCGTTTAACAACAGAGTTGTCTCTAAACACCCAACCACCGTTGATATCTACATCTTCAGGTAAACTATCCACTTCTGCTACAGATAATCCTATGGGCCAAAGGGTTGAGGCGTCATCTGTAATGCTGACAACGATATTGTTGCTATCATACGCAATTACCTTTGTACATTCCGAAAATAACTTTTGACATTCATACCAGTCGTTACCATTTTCATCCAACAGGAATAAAACTCCTGCATCAACAAGCTCTCTTTTATCTTCACCAGGCGTATATGGTGCGAAATTTTTAAAGTTATTCATATGCTCTCTCATTATACTGATGCTGCTGTGTACCATGTACCGTTGATACAATACTGAACCGGTCGATAATAAATCCCGCCGATATTGTCGGCTGAATTACTTCCTGTTTCTTGAACAATAATACCTGTCATAACCAGTCCGCTTCCTAGATTCTGAGTCCAGGAAACACCATTGCTTGATGGTTTATAACTGGCAGCAGATCCCATTCTTACGCTTGTCACACAAGCCGTTTTTAATGTGTAGCGCGAGTCAAAATTACTATAATTAGAGGGGGACACCTGACCATTTACAGCAAATGTTATACTGTTATCAGTATTTCTCTGACTATAAAAATGCCATCCTGAATCATCACCTAATTCAGCTACAACAGGACGAGTAGAGGCACCCCATAGATTAAAGGTTACGTTCTTAGTGGACGTGTTTGAACTTGATAATGAAAAAGTTTTACTATCTCCGACCAGCAATTTTTTTAAAGAAAAAGCTGCATCATTCTTAAAGCGGAATACTCTCTGACTATTAGCGTAAACATCAAGAATGCCATCACCATTCTGTTTAAAACCAGTATCATTATCGCCAAGGACGATAGAGTTACCACCAAGAGCATTTGCAGTACCCAGGCCAACAGAACCATAAACAGTTAAACCATTACCGATTGAAACAGCCCCGTTAGCGTTGTTAATGGTAAGCGGTCTTAAACTATTCCATGTTCCAAGATTGTCACCCGAGGCGGTCAACATGAAGTATGTGCTTGAACCATCGTTTCGGATAAAGAATCCATAGTTGCCATAGGCAATACGAAGACCATTCGCCGATTTGGAAATAATCTCGCCAGCGAATTTCGCATAGGAACCAGTCCTCAAGACTAACTCTTCCTGAGCGTCAGTTGTTCCTGTGCATAAGCGATAAACGTTATTCTCTATTGTTTCATGCCATATGCTTGCACCTGTGCTGGAGCGGAAACGTCGCAGATACATTTTTGCATCGTCAACAACTGACGTGAGCATGTCATGTTTATACTCACTTTGCGGCACGCCATTGCTATTGATTCCTCCCCGAAGAACAGTGCCACCCGGCATGGTAAAAATGCCATCTTCACCGAATATCCAATCACCTGAATTAGTACCATTGCCGGTTTCTTTATTCGGCGCAGCACAATTTATCCGGATACCTGGTCGTCTGTTAGGGTTATCGACACCATCTTTAAATATGTACCCATCAGTTAGTGTTGTGCCGTCATTTTTCGTATATGTAAAGCGGATATGACGGCTTGTATGGCTACTAAAAATAAGATCGCTTTTAGTGGTAAGTAAAGGAGCTGTCAGACCTCCTAATAATGTGCCTCCGGATAGTGACAGCGCGCCAATGTTCTCTGGTGTCAACGAAATATCAGTAGTGCCATCGAAGGTTACTCCGTTGATTGTTCTGGCGGTCTGTAATTTAGTTGCTGTTGCAGCATTACCATTGAGGTTTCCAGAGCTATAGAAACCACGACCATTGCTAAAATCAATAATTATGTCGGCAGCTATACATTCAGCTTTAGGGTTGGTTGCCCCCCATTTGTATGTGGTTTGTCCAACAATATAATCCGTTGTAGGGACAACAACAGAAAGCCCCTCCTCCACAAGAACGCATACTGGAAATGCTCCGCCTTCAATATAAAAAACTGAACTAACTTCATCGTCTTTATTGCTCATCGCAATAGAATGAATCGCCCGTTCTGCATCCTGATATTGCCAGAACATCCCGTATGCGTACCGCCCTCTGTCACTCCAACCAGCAGGCATCACAAAACCATTGAATTCGCAGTTGTTCATGCGATGTGCAGCTTGGCGCGGCGCAGTGGAAATAATAACCCGAGAAGCAAGTTCACCATTGCTCGTTGCAGATCTCTTGATGACTACAGGATAGAATTTACCCTCTTCAGCTCCAGAAGGAGCATTGACTCTGGTGAATTTCATCCCTTTTTTAAGGTCTACTTCGGCTTTGCTGTAAACATCAATATTTTTTCTTGTTAACGCTACATCAGTTGGTTCTAATGCTCGGCATTTGCTATCACCGGTAATCAGAAAATTACCGTCAATGTCTAATCCGGCATATTTATTGGTGTTGGTATCAGATTGTAGATGTAACGTCAGCCATGAGCGGTTGTCACTCCTGATCTCTGAATAAATTCTAAAACGACTTCTCTGTACCCCAGCTGAATTATTCAGATAACCACTTACAATCCCTGACGCCGCTAAATCAGCGTCTGTTGAGTTAACAAGGTTGATACCCTTAAATTGGGGGATGTCCGCAACACCTAATCCAAGATTAGTACGCCCTCCAGAGACGCTGGATGCACCTAATCCCCCATGAGTAATTGGTAAAATACCTTTTATGCCCAGAAGAGCATTTGATGAACCATCAAAGTCGATGGCGTTATCACTTTGGAGGTCAACTTGAAGCGACCTTTTGGTTTTCAATTTCGTTGCAGTATCGGCATTCCCTGCCAGCGCCCCGGTGATCCCGCCGTTGAAAGTCTGGCGTGCGCTCCATGTGTTAGCCGTGCTCAACAGGGGGATCTTTTCACCGCTGGTACCGAGTTCTCTTAAACCAAGGTATTGGATAACAGCAAGAACGCTTGTTTTGGCCAGAATATCGCGACCGACTGACGTTAAGTCAGTCTGAGAAACAGTGTCTGTACCGGTAAAGTACGGCAATTTATTTGCGCCTGTCGCAAGACCAGCAAGCGCGGTTAAAGTTGCATCAAGTGGCTGTTTCCCTGCCAGCGCATTTGTCATTGTTGTCGCAAAGTTCGGGTCATTGCCCAGTGCTGCTGCAAGCTCATTCAGGGTATCAAGAGCTTCAGGTGATGAGCCGACCAATGCAGAGATAGCAGCCCGTACGTAAGCAGTCGTAGCGATCTGCGTATTGTTTGTGCCCTGTGCAGCCGTAGGCGCAGTAGGGACACCCGTTAATGCAGGGCTTGCCAAAGGCGCTTTGAGAGCCAAGGCATTGTTGATAGTTGTGCTGTAATTCGGGTCGTTATTGATCGCAGCCGCTATTTCTTTCAGCGTATCCAGTGTGCCAGGCGCACCGTTGATAAGTGCAGTTATAGCTGCCTTAACAAAGGCTGTATTTGCGATCTGCGTGCTGTTTGTACCTTGCGCTGCCGTCGGCGCGGTTGGCGTTCCTGTCAGACTCGGGCTTTCTATTGGCGCTTTGGTATCAGCCAGATCTTTTATAGACTTAACGGCTTTAGGGGTAGCCGCCATTGTTTCGCTGTCGCTGTTAGTTGCGCTACTGAGCTGAACTAATCCCTTTTGCGTTGTGCTTGCATCCTGCGCCGTATACTTGCTTTTCGCCAGATCGTAGGCTTTTTTAACTGCCAGCGAACTTGCAGCAACATCACTTCTGCTACTGGTTACAGAGTCTGAAATATCAATGCCGATCGTGCGGTTAATACGCTCGGATGTATCAATCATCTCTTGGGTAATGGCTGATACGCCAGCAGGGATATTCACCGTACAAACAAGCAGCTCCCCATCTCCTAACTGATATGAATCGGTATAGGTTCGGGCAACAAATTCAGCCGCATGAATATGTGACGCGGTATTAACCTGATAGGTATCCTCTCCAAGGAGGTATCTTCCCTTCAGCACAATTGCATATTTCTTGCCTGCACTAAGTGCAAGAGAAATATCCTTACGGTGCTGAATAGTTACCTGGTAGAATTCACCAATATCCACCGACGCCGCGCCTGCGGTTTTATCACCATCCACTGAGGTGATTAACAGGTTCATCCCACCGCCAGGCTTAGGTAAGAAACCGGCATAAAATCCCGGGTCAACAATCCCCCTGAATTTTCGGTTTAGCGCGGCTGACAGATATGGTTCGTGGTATTGCACATCAGCCACCAGAGCCAACGACTCGGGTGATGGGTAAGTAACTGATGTAACAACTGTAACGTCATTCATCAAGCATATCCTTATGCTGTTGTCGTGTTTATGGCCATAACTGCGGTATATGTTTTGCCCACATACAGCGAGTCTTCCTGGACACAAATAATGGCGATTGGCTTGTTCTCGTTATCCAGAACAACCAGAGTGTTGAATGGGTAGTTTTTCCCTTCCTGCAACTGGCTTTGATCAAGGTCCATTCGGACAGTAATTATCCCGCCTGAGTAGGTTGGGACGAGGTTGATGGTGCAAAATTGACTGGTCAGTTCTGCCAGATCGAAAACCTTTGGCAGTTCTCCAATCTCATAAGTGCCATCTCCTTTCTTAGTAACCAGTGAACTGGTACCGAAAACGGCCTTGCTGATTAAAAATCGAGAGCCTTTGTTAATGGACGATTCAGCGCGCCGCTGATAGTAATAGTCCAACAACTGACTCTTATAGAGGTTTGTTGAGACGTCAGACATGATTTTCCCTAATCAATGTTGTGAAGCCTCATTGTAAGAGAAGTAACTTGTCACCCCGCCCTGCGGACGGGGTGATTGTCAGGCGTCGCTATCCAGCAACAAATCATCTGCGCGTGTGCGATCAAACGTAGGTGTCGCTTTCACAATAGTGCCACCAGGCGTTGCGGTGATCGGGGCGCTAATCGACGTAACTCCAGTAAGCGAAGTTGTATCCGAAGTTTCAAACCAGCAGAATGCTTTTTCGGTATCAGAAATCTCGTTCAAAGTGATCATGTCGGCCTGTTCATTTACAACAACCGACAAATAGAGCGTAAGCCCATCAAACACTATATGCAGTGGCAGTAGAGGCTTTACGAACTGATTAAACTTTCTGAGAATTTCTTCTGTAATTGCGGACTGATCTATCGTGCCAGTAATACCCATTGTCCTGGCCAGGTCGTTTATGGGAATACTGATCATCCCTCTGGAAGTCAGAAACATCTCGCCGAATGTGCCGCCGGTAGTCTCCAGTGTGCTTTCTGGTATTAGAACCGTGCCATAGGGATGACGCTCAAGGTCCACCGGTGCATATATCGGATCCCATAAAACAGAAATACCGTTAAATTCGCGGTAAATTGTCTGGTTTATAGGGCGTTCAGTCCCCTTAAAGTGAATCTCATCAAGACGCTGTTGTAACAACATCGGAACGGAAGATGAGTTCGACGTTCTGATAGTAAAGAACTGGCCAAGTTCATTTGTCCTGGTCTCCAGATCCTCCTTGCTCATGGAAAAAATAGACTTCCGGTTGGTAATTCGCTCCAACCATGGGTCAACAAAGGTATCCATCATTGACTGAACCAAATCAGCCAATGATTTATAGAGCAATGACTTTTGCTTAGCTGATGTAAGCCGGTTATTAAACCAGGAACGCTGCATCACTCCTCCTCATACGAAATATTAAAGGTGGAGTTTTCTGTATCCAGATAAACGAAATCGTAAAAACCGTTGGACTCATTCCACTCGACAAATTCCAGATAAAAATCGCGGAAATAACCCAGCGTTTCGATAAACGCCCAAACGTCTTTTTTCTTAATCAGGATGTACTTTCCGACACGGTTCGGATCAAAGAAAGTTGAGTCGCGCCCAAATTTTGTTTCCAGTGCCGACTTCAGCTCATCGGTCACATTCTCAATGGTCAGGCTTGCCGATATCCGCCCGGTGATGGTGATCTTAAAGGGTAGTTTTCTGACCTCTTTATACGAGAATTTCTTGTTCAACTCATTCGGCACCTTCTTAAAGGCGGCCAAGATCATTTCTTCAAGCTCTGACTGACTTTTATTCGGATGCCATCCTGAAATAAATATCTTATTGATATTCTGAACATTATAAGCACCATCTAATTTTTCTTGCTGACCCTCGCCCCATGCCTTTACCCAGGACAGTCCCGGGATGTTACGCACCAGAAAATACGTATAGTCCCCGCCCCATACGACCTGATCATCATAGGCAAGGTAATATTGTGCACGGTTACGTGTGATCTCCGTTGTTTCGGCATCGGTACCTGCGGTTATAGGTGTCGTTGTCTTAACTGAAATCAAATTAGCTAAATTAGCCGCAGAATCGACAGGCGTCAGGTTTTGGCCAGCAACCAGGGTTATATCGCCGTTGGTGCACCATACCTTAAGCGTGATTGTCGAGCCTTCTGGCGGTATTTGCCCAATTAGCCCATCCCCGAATCGAACCCCCAACTGCTCGGATGGTTTATAAAACTCAACGTAGACCTGGCTTTTACTACCGGCTAACCGGAACATAGTGCTGGAAGACCACTGCGTGGTCTTACCATCAGTCGTCACGAATACTTCCAGCTTATAGCAGACAGCAGTGAGAGCCTTTGATAACACGACTTCCAGAAATTCTTTGGCTGCCGTAACGGTATATGTCACCTCCTGGATTTCCAACTGTGCCACTTCTACCGTACCGGTGCCGTCAACCAACCTGCATACATCCATAGTCATGTAAGGGTACTGGTCGTCAGATATTAAAGGCATGTTTTTGGGGATTACCGCTGGGGCATCTTCACTTGTGGCGGTGATCTCAATCATCCCCGATGACGGTGTTGGCTTGGTACCAACGTAACTATTCGTTTCTGCCGCTGCCAGGATAGAGGAACGCCGCGTCGCGGTCGATATAAAGCCTTCAGCCAGCGCCGCATCGGCATACTGAAAGCACCTGTAGACAATCTGGGTAATAAACAATGTCAGCATCGAGACAAATTGAGAGCCGACAAACTTCGACCAGAATGAATCTTTCTCGACAAGCTCTTCAAACTCTGCACGAATACTGTCTTTAGTCGGTGTTGTTTTACTCATAGCACCACGTCCTGTGTGATAGTTATATCCCTGATACGAATGGATATTTTCAACTTATCAAAAGCATCTCCCTCGGCTACTGACAAGCCAGAAATCGGTATGTCAGGTAAATCTACCGTCAGTTTTTGCAACAGCATTGCCTCAACCGCAATTTGAACATGCGACAAGTTGGTCGGTTCGTGTTTAAACTGCGGTAAAACATTGCCCCATGACGGATCTCCGTATACCTCACCCTGATAAGTGTTTAGCCACTCATATAAACGAGCGCCCCAGGCCTCCTCCTGGGACTCATACGTTTTTACGCCGGATAACTCCAGCGTCAGCAAAGGATCAATTTCGTTATTGTTGGCCATCAATCAACTCTCGCGTAGTCATTCATCAACGGATCATCAATTGACAGTGGCACCGTGCGCATAACGCCCGGTTGAGGCGTGCTGACCTTTACGACAGTTCCCTGGCCTTTCGCCGAGTCTTTAGTGTGCTCTTCAATCCTGGCAAGCAATGAGGTCATCTGCGCAAACAGCCGCTTCGTTTCACCATCAAGTGAAACGGTATTATCAGCCAACTGCATTGTCGGCTTGGCACCGGAGCCGCCAAGGTCACTAATAACCTGTCCGTCTATCTGCATACGACCGGTTGGTTGCTGCAAATCGTTGGCGGCAGTCGTCACCTGGGACGTGGAGGCTGGTTCAGGCGCATTATTTTTCCGCATCCCCGGCGAGTTGCGGAGTTTATCGAATAGTCCATCAATCCCCATTTGTGCGCCGAGCTGGTCAAAGTAACTTGAGTTGTTGGCCACCGGACGCGCCTCTTCAACTGGCATCGGGGTATCAACATACACATTGCCAGCTGCTGTTGCGGTCCCCTTCCCTCGTGCACGTTCTTCGAGCGTTCCCTGAACGACTTCCCGACGCATACCCCGGCCATTCATGAATTTGTTGACCAGATCGTTAACGCCAACAGCATTGCCGATTTTGTCTACCAGACCGCCTTTCTCAAACGGGCTATCACCAGGGGTAAACGCCAAGCCAGTAGACTGATCGATAACAGCGTTATCAGGCAGTGGTCCCCTCACTCCATATTGCGCCCCACCCTGTGCTCCTGCTCCAGGTGTATAGATTTCACCACCTAAATAGCGAGCACGATGAGTATTGACCTTGATCGCGTACTCACGGTTTTCTTTCGATAAGTCACCTGTGCCTTTTTTCCACTTATTGATAGTGCCAAACCCAGCGTTATATGCAGTGATGGCCTCGTTTAAGTCTCCATTGGCTTGCTTCAGATACTTGCTCATGAGAAGAGCCGCAGCTTCTGCCGATTTTTCCGGATTAAAAGAATCTTCCCGGGATAATCCAGTTTCCTCACGAGCAACGCTCGTAAACTGGAACATTCCGAGAGCGCCACCACTTAGCTTTCCATTTGGTGATCTTGTAAGCGTAGATTTTGCGTTAGGATCACCACCAGATTCAGTTGCAGCGATCGCGTAAAGAGTACCTTCAGGAAGGCCATATTTATTCTCTAGTTCAGCAAAATACGGAGCCAACTTATCGAGATTTGCCTTACCTTCAGCGCCAAGACTTCCGACTTTTACATCCAAGTTGCCATTATTGTAGGTATCCGCAGCTTTCTGAATGTCATTCCTGGTGCCAGTGGTATTAAGCGAGGATGATGACGAGCTATTTTGACCAATAGCTTTATCAATTTTCTGCAACGCGCTATTGCCCGTTTCTACGGCATTTGCATTGATAATCTGATTGGCAGTTTGTTTAACTGTTTTATTGCTATCTTTCGCTGTGTCCAGTGCCGCATTTATCACGCGGGTAGCAATATTACTCTGTTTGGCATCGGATTCAGTGTTAGAATTAGACGTCTCCTGGTGGCTATTAACCGGAGCTTTTAACTCTGGAGTGATTTCTTTCGCATTAGCCTCGCCGATCGGATTGGGTATTTTTGATACAATCATTGCCGCAGGGGTATTTTTAACGGCATCAACCGCTGCATCTAATGCTTTACCGGGTAAATTTTTAACCCCATCCCAAATATTACCAGCCGCCTCTTTAATGTGTTTCCCTGGGTTCTTAATGAAGTCAATTGCACTATCAATTGCATCACTGAAAACCTGTTTCAGGTTATCGACAGTAAAGAAGTCTTTTATGGCATCCAGCTTTTCAAGCAACTTATTAGATGTATCGCTAAACCATGCTGAAACAGCATCACCAATCTTTGCTGTGTAATCATCGAACTTGGTAGAAATGGTGTCGCCAAGGTTAGAAATATATGTTTCTAAGTTGGTAATCCCACTATCAATGGCTTGGGCAATACTTTCCGTCGAAAATGATTGCAACATATTGCCGATATCCTCAAATCCAAGTGATTTGAGAGCCTCACCAATGGCGCTGCTAATACCAGATACCAGTCCCCCCATATCAAGAACATTAGCTAACGTATAAGCGGCTTTTTGCTGGAATGATGGATCTTGTCCTGATTTAAGCCCAAACGCTCGACGTTGCGCTTCTGTATCATTCCAACCGGTTACCGCATCATAAATACCTCCAGCCACTGTGCCGACTAGGGGAATTGCGCGTAACGCCCCTTTACCAACTGCCTTTAATCCAAGTTTACCTGCTGCCCGGGCAGCCAAATCTCCGCCTTCATGGGCGAGAGTCTTCTTGCCACCACCGCGTAGCATTCCTACAAGTTTCTTTGCCCCCAGAGCGCCAAAAGCGAGTGCTCCAGCTTTTTTCAGCATGCCACGCCCCATTAACAACGACGCGACGCCACCGGCCCCCTTCCCTAACAGGCTAAATAATTTGGACAGCAAGCCGCCCTTCTTTTTCCCGGTGTTTTTGGCTATCTGATCAAGGGCGCTGAGAATCTTGTCATTGCCCTCTTTAATTTCGCTGGTCTGATCCTGAAGTTCCTGAACCGTCCGTTTTTGGGTGTTAACCTGAACGACATCGGCACTATTTTGCGATTTACGCCTAAAAAAACCTTTTCTACGGCTGTTATCGTCATTGCCACGAATCACATCGGCAATAGACTTTCTGGCACCATTAAGCGATCCACCAACTTCTTTTGATATCCCGCCAAGCTCCTTCCCTGCGGCCCACAATGGACCAGCAACGGCATAACCTAACGCATCGACGGCGCGAGTCTCTGAAGGGTTACCTATGCCTTCAGCTACTTTTGACAGTTTTTTTAATAAACCTGATTCAGCATTTAGACGCTCATCATCCTCTTTGCGCCTGGCCTTTTCAGCACGTTCAGCACGGGCATCTTCCGCTGCGGCCTTACTCCCTGGCTTTCCAATAAAACGACCACGCGCATCGCGTTGGTTTTGGCTTTTTTGCGCACCGCCTTTTTGACCGAACATTTCGCGAGCGTGTTCGGCTGCTTCGGTCCGTTGCGCCTTTACATCTTCTGTTATAGCCTTCTTGCGTCGTTTTTTACCCTTTCGCGTAGTTGATTTGGCCTGCGGTTCCTGTAGAGCAACATCCTCCTGAACTACACGAGAAACGTCCCCTAAATTAAGCCGTTTCATTGCCTCAACAATAGGGGCCACTGATGGCGCATTGGCCACAAAGTCTGGCCTGGAATTTTCGATTGTGCGATTTAATGCCGACACACTGTGAGAGACAGGATCAACAGTTGCAACGCGTCCCCCTTTCAAATCTTCAACAGCTTCCCGGATACCTGCAAGCTCTTCCAGCTCTTTTGCGCTGGCGGTTTCAACTGTCCTTATAACATCGTCAATGTTGGCGTTTTTTCTTTCCATGATCTTATCGCCTACCGCTTCGGTTTAAGTTTTTCTTCCAGTTTCTCCAACAGGAAAAACGCATAGGATTCAGTGAGCCTTTCAGCGTCCTGAATCGGTATACCCCCATACAAAACCAGGTTGGACACTAAGGTCTGATAGCTTTTCAATCCCCACCTGTGGAATGAAGTCGGTAGCCCGAAAGGGCACCCACAGACGGGTATATGTAGTGGCACAGTAAATTTGGCCACCTGATTAAAGGTGATATCCTCACCACAAC
>ERZ1026890.275-NODE-275-length-37756-cov-7.435638_pt1 | contig 37756 bp, 41 predicted proteins | sample MGYA00380175_ERZ1026890 | MGnify/ENA primary metagenome ERZ1026890 (study PRJEB33269, sample SAMEA4719811) | human gut metagenome | biome: human-associated habitat; feature: organic feature; material: feces | place: Cameroon | collected 2013-10 ...
CATCCGATTCTGGCTGATGAAATTTAGAAAGTTCGATATTTCGCAGAAAAAACAGCGAAAAACGCTGATTGAAATTTTTGTAAATGCCATTTTCCTGTATGATGACCGGATGCTGATCACATTTAACTACAAGGATGGCACCCAAACCGTCCGATTTGAGGACACTTTGACCGCCGATGGGGTAGAAGGAAAAAGTTCGGATTTGTTCAGTCTTGCTGGACCATAAGTCCAACGATTTCACGTTAGAAATCGTTGGGCTTTTTTGTTTACAGGCTGGCCTCATTTGGCTTTGACCACAATTTTGACCACAATGCCAACGATTTTATCTGGTCTAATTAGTGCCGTTCCGTCCAATTTTCAGGCCGAAAATGCCTCGCTGAACAACTGGACCGCACTCTGCCGAATGGATTCCTGAACATGGAGATAATGCTCAGTCATCTCGGTGTCGGCGTGGCCTACGATGCTCTGGATGGTCTGGATATCCACGCCCAACGCCTGCATCGGCGATACAATTCCTTTTGTTTAATGGGCCTGTTTGACGGAGCATACAATCAAATTGTCAGGTTTTTGGCAATACTGTCGATTGCGTCAAACAATTTTTTTCCCCTCCCAAAAAAATTGGATTTTGGAGTGTTTTTCATTGACCGATTGCGGAATTAGCTGTAAAATCTAAAAAAGAATAGTGGCTGTAGAGTGGGGTACTCTACGATCTGCTCGATCTTTAAGTATTATGATAAGGATTACGCCAATGCGGTGCTGGAACTGCAGGCGGCCGTCCGGTTACAGGGAGCAGGTACTGAAAGCTATCGGGGGTCTTGCTATTGCACTTGCCAATGATGGAAAGCTGGAAGAGGCACAGCAGGAGCTGGATACATTGCAGAAAAAAGGCGATTCCTTCGGTGACTGTGATCTGGTTGCGGCAGAGATCCTGTCCTTGCAAAAGAACTATGATCAGGCACTTGCACTTTACACAAAAGTGTTCAATGAGGTGGAGGACCCGCAGCTCCTGAGCCATGCTTACCTGTCAGCCGCAAATGCAGCGCTGAATCAGGACGATATGGAAAAGGCTGTGCGCATCCTGAAACAGGGATGCCAGAACCTTCCGGAAGGTCAGGCTGTGCTTCAAAAGGAGATGCTTGCGGATCTTATGATGCAGCAGGCAGCATCTGACAAAGAAAATGCAGAAGAATACTATGCTGAAGCGCAGCAGCTGCTGGAGGAACTGGTGGACAGCGGCTACGATACTATTGCCACCCGGTTGAATCTGGCAACTGTACTGCAGGCATTGGATCAGTACAGTGAAGCTGAAAAGGTTTTGAAAGATCTGCAGGAGCAGTATCCATCGGATTATCGTTTTGATATGCAGATGGCCTATCTTCTGATCGACCAGCTCCGCACCAGCGGATGGCTCAAATAAGGAGGGAATACCTGCGTCTACCGGACAAATCTTTTGTGTGGTTGGAATCGTTGACATGATCGTTTCGGCTGTTGCGGCAGTCGTTTCAGCATGGATCCTGCGCAGGCAGGAAAAAAGCTGAAGGAACAGATCTGGAACGAGTATCAATAAAAATCAATCGATTAAGGGGTATGAAAAAATGCTGAAAAAACTTAGTGTAACGGCTGTTATTCTTGCAATGTCGGCCATGCTTCTGGTGCCGACTGCATACGCGGTGCAGTCAGTAGACGCACCGGCACAGGTGGCTTTGTGACGATTGACGGCAAGCTGTATCATGTTTCGAAGAATGGCTATGCCATCGATCGGTACGCCAAGGGTTTGCACGAGATCGACGGAGGAATGTACTATGTCAAAGAGGATGGCTCGTTCCTGACGAACAGCGCGGTAGAATACCTTACTTTTGATGCGAATGGCCGCTATACCTCTGGCAATGCAACGCTGGACAGCTATGTGGATCAGGCACTGGCTGCGTGCACAAACTCTGGCATGACGAAGGTGCAAAAGCTGCGCGCCGCCTATTTGTATGTCCGGGATCACGGCGCATACCTTGCCCGTCCGCATCAGGCAAGAGGCACAACGGCTTGGGCAGAAGAGAGCGCTTTGTTCATGTTTGAACACAAAAAGGGCAACTGCTACTGCTTTGCAGGCCAGTTCCTTTATATGGCCCGGCGGCTGGGCTACAATGCCTATGTAGTGTCTGGCGGTGTGGGCCGCAAGGACTCGGACCATGCATGGGTCATGATCTGCGAGAACGGAGTTCCCTATATCTATGATGTGGAACTGGAGTGGGGCTATCGTGCCGGCAGATACGGCCATGCAGAATATAATATGTATAAAATGCCGCTGAATAAAACGGTGTTCAGCTACCAGTTTCCGTGATTGCTGAGGTAGCCGAAAAATGGTTTTTAGCTCCGTAATTTTCTTGTTTTTGTTTTTGCCCATCGTGCTGGGATGCTATTATCTTTTGCCCGGGCGGGAAGCAAAAAATCTCTGGCTCGTCGCAGCCAGTCTGCTGTTCTATGCCTTCAGCGGGCTATGGTATGTTCTGCTGCTGTTGTTCTCTGTGTTCTGCAATTATCTGGCCGGTCTGTTCGTCTCCGGGCGAAAGAGCGTGCTCTATGCCGCAGTGGCCGTTAATCTGGGAATCTTGGGTATTTTTAAGTATCTGACTTTTCTGGTACAGACAGTAGACCGGCTGCCGGGCGTGACGATCCCGGTGCCTTCCATCGTTCTGCCGGTGGGTATCTCGTTCTTCACCTTTCAAGGGCTGAGTTATGTGATCGATGTATACCGGAATGAACGCCTGAAGAGCACTCATTTCCGGGATGTACTGCTGTACATTGCTCTGTTTCCACAGTTGGTGGCAGGACCGATCATCCGCTATGAGGACGTGGCAGATGAGATACATAGCCGCCGAAATACGCTGGAGCAGCTGGCAAAAGGCCTGCGCCGGTTTATTGTGGGCCTGAGCAAGAAGCTGCTGATCGCCGATATCTGCGGCAATGTTGTAGCGCTGATCTACAACGCCGACCGCTCTGTGCTGGACAGCCGGACGGCTTGGCTGGCCGCGGTGTGCTATCTGATGCAGATCTATTTCGACTTCAGCGGATACAGCGATATGGCCATCGGCCTGGGATTGTGCTTTGGGTTCCACTTCAAGGAAAACTTTAACTATCCGTACATCTCGGCCAGTATTCAGGAATTCTGGCGCAGATGGCATATCTCCCTTTCCACCTGGTTCCGGGAATACCTGTATATCCCATTGGGCGGCAACCGGAAGGGCAAGGCAAAGACTTACTGGAACAAGCTGATCGTGTTTTTCTGCACGGGGCTGTGGCATGGTGCAAACTGGACCTTTATCGTCTGGGGCCGGTGGCATGGCTTCTTTATCGTGGCAGAGGACGCCGTTAAAAAGCTGTTCGGGCTGGAAAAACATGGCAAAGGCGGGCGGAACCCTGCGTGTGCGGTGCTGAAACATTTGTACACCCTGCTTGTGGTGCTGGTTGGCTTTGTGATCTTCCGTGCAGACAACATGGGGCAGGCCTTCTCAATGATAGGAGCCATGTTTTCCGGGGACTCTGCCTCTGCGCAGACAGGGCTGCTGCTGGCGCAGTGTCTGACCCCGCTGACCCTGTTTGCACTGGCGGTTGGCCTTGTGGGCAGTACGCCGGTTTTGCCGCTGGTCTGCCGTAAAGCAGAGCAGCAGACCGGAAGCGTGTATGCATGCCTTCAGGCACTGAGTTATGCAGGGGTGCTGGCGCTTTTGCTGGTGGATATCCTGCATCTGTCGGCTGCATCCTATGTGCCTTTTATCTATTTCCAGTTCTGAGGTGGAAAAATGCAAGTGAAAAAATTAGGATATATCCTGTTTGTGGGGGTCATTGCCACAATTTGCATTTTGCCTGTGGCTGTGATGCCTTGGCAGACGGAAAAAGCGGTGGGCAATGAGCAGCTTGCATCCTTTCCTGAATTACGGAAAGAGGATGGCAGCTTCAATACCGGTATCCTGAATGAGTTTTCGGATTATTTTGCGGATCATTTCGGGCTCCGTCATGAGTTGATCACCTTGAACGATCAGCTTACCGGAACCGTGCTCAAAACGCTGGACAGCAGCAGTGTGCTGTTGGGAAAAGACGATTGGCTGTTCTATAAAAGCACCCTTGCGGACTATACCGGCGCAGAACCCTTTACAGCCCGGCAGAGTTATGCGGCCGCTCATGTACTGGGTCTGATGCAGGAATACTGCGAAGAGAACGGCATTGGGTTCTGCTTTACCATCGCACCCAATAAAAATTCCCTGTATGGCGGTCAGATGCCGGCACGGTATACGGCAGCCTCCGTACGGAACGCCCAACTGCTTCAGCAGCAGATGGAACAGCAGAATGTCCGGTATGTGGATCTGTTCAAAACACTGTCTGACCACGAAGAGCAGCTGTATTACCGTCGGGACAGCCACTGGAATATGCGGGGCGCACAGCTGGCAGCACAGACTTTGCTGAAAGAACTGAAAGGCTCTGAAGCGGAGTTTGATTCCTGCATCAATGGAAAAACATCCCCGCATACCGGCGACCTGTATGAGATGGTGTACCCTGCCGGAAACGAGACGGAACAGGATACGGCATACGACTTTACCTATCAGTATGACGAAAAATTCCACTCGGCAGATGATATCACGATCCACACGGAAAATTCGGCGGCAGACGAAAGCATTTTTGTATACCGCGATTCCTTTGGCATCAATCTGCATCCTTTCTTGGCACAGAGCTACGGCAACGCCTGTTTCTCCCGGAATATGCCCTACCTTTTGACGGCTGTTACAGAAGAGCAGCCCGATGTGCTGCTGGTGGAACTGGTGGAACGCAACCTGAACTGGCTGCTGGAACGCGCCCCGGAAATGCCTGCTCCGGAACGCACGGCAGTCCCGGCAGCAGATACCGGTACAAGTGCGAAGGCACAACGGAAGGACAGCCGAATGGAGGGGACTTTCTGCCTGACAGGCGATCTGAGCGGGCAGCGTGTGGATGACGACTCTCCGATCTACATTCTGGCAGAGACCGGAACCTACGAAGCTTCCCCCTGCGGAGAGGGAACACAGCCGTTTACGGCGTATCTTCCGCAGAATGTGCGGGAGCAGCAACTAAAAGCAGCATTTCTGTCGGACGGTGAATGGGTCTTTTGCGCCCTGGCCGACTGACTGAAAGAATAGAAAGAAGGAACAAACAAAATGAATGTAAACTATAAGATGATGGGTGTAGTGCTCTGCGGTGCGATGCTTCTGGCATCGGGATACGGGGCAAAAGCAGAAACGACCGCTTCCTCGGCTGTGGAATCCGAATCGGTTTCCGTTGTGGCATTGGAGGCTGCTTCGTCGGAGGCTGTGCCGGAAAGCGAGGCTGTCTCGGAGGCAGTTTCTGAAGCTTCTTCTGCGGTAAGCGAGGCGGCATCGGAGAAACCAGCCGAATCCAAGGCAGAGTCCAAGGCAGAATCCAAGGCCGAGACTGCGGCAAAATCTAAGCCTGCAAAGCAGGAGACAGCTGCTTCCTCCAAAGAAGAAAAGACGGAGCCTGTGGAAAGCAAGCCCGTTACAGAGACTGCTCCGGCAGAAACTGCCAGCCTGGAAACTGCCCTGAAGTATGTGGGCAAAGACGTTTCCAAGCTGTATGCCGCTATTGGCAAGCCGAACAGTTCGGAGTATGCTTCCAGCTGCATCGGTGATGGCGAGGATGGCCTGCTGTATTACAACGGCTTTACTGTGACGACCTACCGTGAAAACGGTAAAGAGACGGTACAGGACGCCTATTAACATGAAATTCGGCCTCTGGCATTCCACCGGGGGCTGAATCTTTATATGGGAAGATGAGAATGAAACGCCAGAAGATCAAACGATATCGGTTTAGCGTGATGCAGAATACGCGCAGAAGAAGGGCGGCAAGGCCGCTGAAAGCCGTCGGTGTAGTACTGGTGTGCCTGTGTCTGCTCACAGGGGCCGTTTTTGGAATTTACAAAGCGATCCAGAGTAAGACTACGGGGTGGCACGGCGAAGGACTGCATCGCTACTATATCTCGCCGACTACCGGCACCCGTGCGCAGGGGCTGTATGAGATCAACTATAAGCTCTACTATTTTGGCAGCAACAACTTTTTGAAGACCGGCTGGATCGAAGAGAACGGCTATGTCGGCTATGCCAACGCAGATGGAGAGCTCACCCAGGGCGAAGCGAAGATAGACGGAAAATACTACTATTTCCAACCGGAGACCGGCCAGTTGTACACCGGCTGGATCATGCTGGACGGAGTGCAGTACTGCTTTGACGAAACCGGACATCCGCGCACCGGTACTTATCAGGAGGACGGAAAGGTCTGGGAACTGGATAGCGATGGACGGGTCAAAAACCGACTGAACGGTTGGAAAAAAACGGACGGCGTCCTGAAATACTACAACAACAGCGGCGCACCGGCACAGGGCTGGACAGAGATCGATGGAAAGGATTATTTCTTTGTGGACGGTGTCAGTCAGGCCGGCTGGGTTGAAACGGATGCGGGCACGCGCTATTTGGACGGCAACGGAAATCAGATGACCGGGTGGTGTGTGATCGACGGCCAGCCCTATGCTTTTGGGACAAATGGTGAACCGAAGCAGGGATGGGATCATTCCCATGAAAAAAGCTACTATTTTATCAACGGCGTCAGTCAGTCGGGCACATTCGGGGAGGGCGCACTTAGCAGCAACCTGAACGGCAGCGGCAGTGTTCAGCCGGTTGGGGATCAGGCACCGGAGGACGATCTTGCAAAGGATGCAGAGGGCGAACCGCCGGAGGAAGAACTGCTGGAAGCGCAGCCGACACAGACCGAAACAACGGAAGCGGGGCAGACTGCCCCGGCGGCACAACAGCCGACGCAGTCGCCGGAGGGATCGGCGGCAGAGCAGGAGACCGCATTGAAGGCACCGACAGCGCCGGAAACTCCGGCACAGGAACAGCAGGAAGAAGGGACGGAAAATACATGAAAACAACAAGACGTGATTTTCTGTGCCTTTCGGCCATGGCATGCGCATGGCTTCTGACGGGCTGCCAGAACCCCACAGTGGAAGAGCGGGCTGTCAGCTGGCAGCAGCAGGAAGTCAGTGATCCGGTCTCTGAAACCGGACCGATGTGGAATGCAGCACTGGACGACAATGCGGTTCTGCGGGATGGCATCCGCGTTCCCCAGAACTTCGAACTGCCGTTGGAAGGTTCAACAGGCTTTGCAGGGGCGGCTGTGATGCTGCTGTACGAGAGACCGGATGGGACCAGTACGGTACTGCGCAGACTTGCAGCGGGAGATATGTTTTATATCCGGCAGGAGTCTGGCGCATATTGGCAGGTCTGCCTGCTGGACGGCACCGTGGGCTGGTTGGAAAATGAACTGTGTATGATCAATCTGCCCGATGTTCTGCCTTCCATCGTATACGAAAACCCCAATGCCAAGGCATCGATTTTTAAAACCTGCGGAAAGGATATTGAAGGCATTACGGGACAGAAACTGTATGACGGCCTGTTCTACAACCAGCGCCTTGGGCGGGATGAGTATCTAATGCCTATCAATTACGCTATGGCAAAAAAGGTTGGTGCAGCGCAGAAAAATGCCTTGAAGGCGGGCGATTGCCTGAAGATCATAGAGACATTCCGGCCCTATGAGGTGCAGATGCTGGTAAAGGATGCAGTGTACGCCAAGGCAAGGACGGACAAGGAACTGATGACGGCGCTGAACAAGGGCGCGTGGAATATCGGCTGGTTTATTGCAACGTCTCTTTCCAACCATCAGCGCGGTGTGGCAATGGACACGACCCTGCTGCGCATCACTGAGCAGACAGAGCACAGCATGGCGGGGTGTCCCTTTGTACAGGTGACCGGTGAGGAATACGCCATGCCATCTGCCATGCACGAGCTGAGCAGTGCGGCGGCCTGCTTTACCGGCCCGGTAACTTCTAATTCGGCCACCGCATGGAAGCGGGCCACTGCATCGGCATCCATGACAGACGGTGCGCGGCGGCTGCAGGGGTACTGTACCAATGCAGGCATGACACCGCTGGCCTCGGAGTGGTGGCACTTTAACGATCTGGATGCACAGAATAAGGTGCGCATGACCTCTGGAAACGGAAAATTCTGGCTGGACGGCTGTGTCAGCTGGAAAATGTTTGAAGCATAACTTTGGGGTTGCACTAAATTGCGCAGCAGGTCATTCGGATCGAGAATGGGCAAACTCTGTTAGGAGGACTGTATTATGAATACCACATTGCGGCGGGATGCGGATGAGATCATCTGTTCCAGCATTCAGGCGGTTCTGCCGGATAAAGCCGTGTGCCGCGCGCTGGAGGACTTTCAGCCCGGAGGCGGCAGAGTGCTGCTGGTGGCGGCAGGCAAGGCCGCTTGGCAGATGGCACACGCCGCCGTGCAGGCACTAGGGCGCGTGGACGGCGGCGTGGTGGTGACCAAGTACGGCCATGTAAAAGGCAGAATCCCCGGTGTAAATTGTTATGAGGCAGGTCATCCCGTGCCGGATGACAACAGCTTTGCAGCCACCGAAAAAGCTTTGGCGCTGGTACAGGGGCTGACCGCAGAGGATACGGTGCTGTTTCTGCTTTCCGGCGGCGGCAGCGCCCTGTTTGAAAAGCCGCTTGTCCCCGGCGGGGAATTGCAGGACATCACAAATCAGCTCCTTGCCAGCGGAGCCGATATCGTGGAGATGAATACCATCCGCAAGCGGTTGTCCGCTGTCAAGGGCGGGCGGTTCGCGCAGCACTGCGCGCCCGCAAGGGTGTTCAGCATCGTGCTCAGCGATATTCTGGGCGACCCGCTGGATATGATCGCCAGCGGCCCGGCGGTGCCGGATTCCTCCACCTGTGCACAAGCGCTTGCCATTGCGGAGAAATACCACCTGGACCTGTCAGAACAGGCAAAGGCGCTGCTGGCGCAGGAAACGCCGAAAGCCCTTGACAACGTGACCACGCAGATCACCGGCAGCGTCCGAGAGCTGTGCACCGCTGCCGCTAAAGCCTGCCGGGAGCTGGGCTATGAGCCCATCCTCCTCACCGACCGGCTTTGTTGCGAAGCCAAGGAGGCAGGCAGCTTTCTGGGTGCCATCGCCCGCACCCATGCGGGGCAGGGGAAAAAGCTGGCCTTTATCGCGGGCGGGGAAACCGTGGTGCACCTGACCGGCAAAGGACTGGGCGGACGCAATCAGGAGCTGGCGCTGGCCGCAGCCCCGGCGCTGGCGGGACAGAACGCCGCAGTGTTCTCCGTGGGCAGTGACGGCACCGACGGCCCCACCGATGCCGCCGGCGGCTATGTGGACGGCGACACCGCCGCAGCACTGGCAGCAGCGGGCCGGAACGTGTTCGATACCCTGCAAAACAACGATGCCTACCACGCCTTGCAGGCGGTGGATGGGCTTATCATCACAGGCGCTACTGGTACCAACGTCAATGATGTTGCCGTGGTGCTGATCGGGGGAGAAGCGCAGGCAGACGCCTGAAACTCTGTCTGCCTGGCACCCATAATGCTTGACCCCGCTTTGCCCGCTTTACCCGGGCAGGCGGGGTTTTTGTTGAAAATACTTGACAGCTCTTCTGCAAAATGATATGATTTTGATATCAGAAAGAAACGCTTCCGACCCTGATAAGGAGGGACTTGTTATGGAAGAGAAGATTTTGAACACCCGCAAAAACGGTATGGCTATGTTGCTGCTCACGTTGCTGGGCTATGTGGTGGCCATCGCCCTGTTCATTTACAGCGTCACCCTGCTGAATGCAGACCGGATGCTTCTGGGTGTGCCGCTGCTGATTTTGTCCATTGCGTATTGGATCGCAGGCATTTTCCTGTTCTGCGGTCTCAAGGTGTTAAAGCCGCAGGAGGCGCTGGTGCTCACTCTGTTTGGTGATTACATCGGTACGCTGAAGGGACAGGGCTTTTACTGGGTAAACCCCTTCTGTACCGCCGTCAACCCCGCCGCCGGCACCCGCCTGAGCCAGAGCGGAGACGTGAACAGCAAGGAAAACAGCGTGGCTGCGCTGTTTGGCAATAACGGCCAGAATGCTCAGATGAGCGTCGAGTCCATGAGCAAAAAAATCTCGCTCAAGATGATGACCCTGAACAACTCCCGCCAGAAGATCAACGATTGTCTGGGCAACCCGGTGGAGATTGGCATTGCGGTCATCTGGCGCGTGACCGATACCGCCAAGGCTGTGTTCAACGTGGATAACTACAAGGAATACCTCTCCCTGCAGTGCGACAGCGCCCTGCGCAACGTGGTGCGGGTGTACCCCTATGATGTTTCTCCCAACGTGGACACCACCGGCGACGGCGTAGCCGATGAGGGCAGCCTGCGCGGCTCCTCTGAGGTGGTGGCTGCCCGCATCCGGGACGAGATCCAGAAGAACGTGGCCGAGGCAGGTATCGAGGTGGTGGAGGCCCGCATCACCTATCTGGCCTATGCACCGGAAATTGCAGCGGTCATGCTGCAGCGCCAGCAGGCCAGCGCCATCATTGATGCCCGCAAGATGATCGTGGACGGCGCTGTGGGCATGGTGGAAATGGCGCTGGATCGTCTGAACGAGAACAAGGTAGTGGAACTGGACGATGAACGCAAGGCGGCAATGGTATCCAATCTGCTGGTGGTGCTGTGCGGCAACCGGGATGCCCAGCCCATCGTGAACAGCGGCAGCCTGTACTGATATGGCAGAGCCGAAAAAACAGGTGCCCCTGCGCCTGAACGCTAAACTCTACGATGCCCTTGCCGCTTGGGCAGAGGATGACTTCCGCTCGGTGAACGGGCAGATCGAATATCTGCTTACCGAGTGTGTGCGTCAGCGCAAAAAGAATGGGAAATATGTCTCCGACCAGCTGGATGTCCCGCCGGAGCTGGATCTCCATTGAAGAACCCGTGAAAAAACGTTTGGAGCGCGCCGCAGAGCACGCCAAACGCAAATTATTCACAAGGCCGCTGCACAAGACCGGTGCAGCGGCCTTGTGTTTGTCGGGAAAAAGCCGTGCCTTCCGGCGGGAAGCGGGGACAAATGAGCGCTGATTTGATATATCAATTGAGCGCGCAATGCTCCGGTATTTCGTCGAAAAAGGCGACCGAAGCTGCGGAAATGTCTTGAAGAGACAGGAGAAGATGGACATATATCTGGGCGAAAACGTTTCTTTTTTGGCTTTTTCCGGAAAAAAACTTGCCTAAAAGTTTGCGGCGTGCTAAACTAACAGCGGGGAATTGTTTTGCGTAAGCAGATAGGGGGTGAAGCTATGAAAATACTGGTTGTGGATGACGGTCAGCTTGCGATCAATTCGCTGATCCGCATCCTGTGCCGGGTGGCACCGGACTGTGACTATATCAGTGCCATGACGACTGACGATGCCCTGACGTGGATGCGGCAGGGCCCAATGGATGCTGCCTTTTTGAACCTGGAAATGCCGGGCATGAATGGCCTTGCCCTTGCCCGCATGATCCAGAAATTGCAGCCCCGCTGCAATATCATCGTAGTCACCGAGCATCCGGAGTATGCGTTGGAAGCATTGCAGATCTTCGTCAGCGGTTTTCTGCTCAAGCCCGCCAACGAGGCGGACGTGCGCAATGTGCTGGAAAACCTGCGTTACCCGCCGGAAACGGCACCTGTGGGCATCAAGATCCAGTGCTTCGGCAACTTCGAGATCTTTGTGGGCGGACGTCCGCTCTCCTTCAAGCGCAGCAAGAGCAAGGAGCTGCTGGCCTACCTTGTGGACCGCAACGGTGCCACCTGTACCAACGGCGAGATGCTGGCTGTCCTGTGGGAGGATAAGCCTGACACCGCCTCGCTGCACAGCCACCTGCGCAATTTGATCTTTGACCTCAGCCATACGCTGGAGGATGCAGGGGTCAACGGGCTGCTGGTACGCGGCCGCAGCACCTTGGCGCTGGATACCAGCAAGGTGGACTGCGATTATTATAACTTCCTGCGGGGAGACCGCTCGGCCTTCAACTCCTACCGGGGCGAGTATATGACCCAGTATTCCTGGGCAGAGGTTACCCGCTCGGCGCTGCGCCAGCAGGCCGCAGCTACGCCCAAAAGCGGGTCTATCCCAAGCTATTACGTCCCGCCTACGGGCTTTTAAAACTGCATAAAACGCCAAAGGCTGCTGCGCAAACGATGCGCAGCAGCCTTTATCATTCTCTTAAAATTGTTCCAGTTCCAGTAGATATTCCTTGATCTCCAGTCCCTCGGCGTAGCCGGTCAGGCTGCCGTCTGCGCCGATGACCCGGTGGCATGGCACCACGATGCACAGCGGGTTGCGGTGACAGGCGCTGCCCACGGCGCGGCTTGCCTTGGGTTTGCCCAGCGCCGCCGCCAGTTGTCCGTAGGTGCGCACCTCCCCGTAGGGAATCTTGCGCAGCTGCGCCCATACCGCCTGCTGAAAGGGCGTGCCCTTTGCTGCCAGCGGCAGGTCGAACTCCCGGCGCACCCCGGCAAAATATTCATTCAGCTGCCCCTCGGCTTCCTGCAGCAGGGGCGTTTCCACCACCCTGCGTGGCAGAGGTTCCAGCTCCGGCGCACCGTCCGGGCAAAAATGTACCCCGCACAGCGCGTCATTCTCCTCCTCTAAGCAGATGGCACCAAGGATGCTGTTGATGTACCAGACGTTCAAAATCGGCCTCTTCCTTTCCTGTAAGAATGTGCTATACTGGTATTATCTTAGCACAAAAATTTCCGTGAGGAAAGGGGCGTTTCAACTATGGTCAAGGCACTGGAAGACATTATTGCAAAAAGCAGCAGCATCGTCTTTTTCGGCGGCGCGGGCGTTTCTACGGAAAGCGGCATCCCGGATTTCCGCAGCGTGGACGGGCTGTACCACCAGAAATACGACTACCCGCCCGAAACCATCCTCAGCCATACCTTCTGGGAGGAAAACCCGGAAGAGTTCTACCGTTTTTACCGCGATAAGCTGATCGTAAAGGATGCAAAGCCCAACGCCGCCCATCTGCGGCTGGCAAAGCTGGAGCAGCAGGGCAAGCTGCGGGCCGTGGTCACCCAGAACATTGACGGCCTGCATCAGGCGGCAGGCAGCAAAACCGTGTACGAGCTGCACGGCAGCACCCTGCGCAACTACTGCACCCGCTGCGGCAGGTTCTACGATGTGGATTTCATCGCAAACAGCACCGGTGTGCCCCGCTGCACCGAGTGCGGCGGCATCGTAAAGCCGGACGTGGTGCTTTACGAAGAGGGCTTGGACGAGGAGGTGCTGTCCGGCGCGGTGGATGCCATCCGTCATGCCGATACCCTCATCATCGGCGGCACCAGTCTGGTGGTGTACCCCGCCGCCGGGCTCATCCGGTATTTCCGGGGCGATAATTTGGTGGTCATCAACATGCAGCCCACCGGGGCTGATGCTTCTGCCGACCTGTGCATCGCAAAGCCCATCGGGCAGGTGCTGAGCGAGGACATCTCGCTGGACTGATTTTTGCACTGTAAGGCGCGCTGTTTCGCGCCGATTCGCACGCAGTTTTCCGTATGCTGATGGAAAGAACATCAGAACGGAGGAACTGCAAATGATCCAGGTATGCGACCCGCCGCGTCAGCGGCAGGTGCGGCGGCTTTCCGCCGAGGAATTTTTTACATTGGTGCGCTGCGGCGGGGCGGGGTTTTACCGTCCCCGCTCCGAGGTGCTGCGGATGCTGACCGCAGGCGAGGCGTGGGGCACAGCCGGGGCAGCGCTGCTGGTGCTACCCCTTACCGCCGATACCGCCGCCGCAGCGGCACTGCGCAACTGGCTGGGACGTCGGCAGCTGGAGGGCGGCTGCCTGCTCACCCCGCCGGTAAATACCGGCGAGGAGCTGCCCGCCCGGCTGGTGGAAATTGCCGCAGCCCGGGCAGACCGGCTGCGCCGCAAGGGCACGGCATGGGCGGTGGTAGAGTGCACCGAAACGGCGGCAGCGCTGTTGCCGCTGTATTTTCGGCAGGGCTTCGGGCTGCGGGCGCTGCGCCCGCTGGAAAGCCTTGCGCCCTGCTTTTTGCTGTGCACCGGCTGCGCGCCCGTCCGCACTGCACCGGTGTGGGTGCCGCTGGAGGACAGGGTGCAGCTGGCGCTGCTGCTGGCAAAGGGCTATGCCGCGCTGGACAGCCGCCCCTACGGCGGCAGTCTTGCACTGGCGCTCTATCCGCTGAAAGAAACGGAATAACGTAAACCAGAGAGGGAATGGGAAATTATGAAGGCAGTGATTCTGGAAAGCTATGTGATGGAAGAAGGGGACTTGGACTGGTCCGGGGTAAAGGCACTGGTGCCGGACACCACCAGCTATGTGCGCACCGACTACGCCGACATCGCGCCCCGCATCGGGGATGCAGAACTGGTGCTCATCAACAAGTGCCGCATTGACGAGGCAATATTGGCGCAGTGCCCGAACCTCAAGTGGGTGGGCATCATCGCCACTGGTACGGATAATATCGACCTTGAAGCCTGCCGCCGCCATGGGGTGGCAGTAGCCAACGTGCCGGGATACTCTACTTATAGCGTGGCGCAGATGACCTTCAGCCTGCTGCTGGCCATCTGCCAGTGCGCCCAGCGGTACGACCGGGCAGTAAAGGCCGGATACTGGCAGCTGGGCATCCCGGCAGAGTACGGTCTGCTGCCGCAGGTGGAGTTGCTGGGCAAGACCTTTGGCATCTACGGCTACGGCAGCATCGGCCGCCAAACCGCCCGCATTGCAAAGGCCTTTGGCATGGAGGTGCTGGTGTGCACCCGCACGGTGCGCCCGGAGTACGCCGCCGATGGGGTGGAATTCGTGGACTTTGACACCCTGCTTGCCCGCAGCGATGTGCTCAGCCTGCACTGCCCGGCCACCCCGGAAACCCGCGGGTTGGTCAACCGGGAAGCCCTTGCAAAAATGAAGCCCGGTGCCATTCTGCTGAACACTGCCCGGGGCGCACTGGTGGACGAAGAAGCCGTAGCTGATGCGCTGGAAAGCGGGAAGCTTGCCTTTTACGGCGCCGATGCCTTTGCCACCGAGCCGCTGCCGCCCCAAAGCCGGTTGCGCAGTCTGCCGGGCGCGGTGCTCACCCCGCACATCGCGTGGACTACCAAGGAAGCCTTGCAGCGGCTGATGGACATCACCACCGGCAATCTGCGCAGCTTTCTGGCTGGGAAAGGCGAGAATATCGTCAACCCTTGATTTTGGCAGGGCACTGTACTATACTGTTCCATGATCTCAGGCTCTTCCGGCAAAGGAACTGCCGTAAAAATAACGTATGCACAAGAGTATCCGGCTGCTTTGCCGCTGCTCTGAGGGAGGTAAAAATGAGCTACGCCATCGTATTCAGCAGCAAAACCGGCAACACCGGTCTGCTGGCACAGACCTTGCGGGAGCAGCTGCCGCAGGCAGACTGCTGCTATTTCGGCGCACCGGATGCTGCCGCGCTGGCGGCAGATACCCTGTATGTGGGTTTCTGGACGGACAAGGGCAAGGCCGATACCGACACGCTGGATTTCTTGCAGCAGCTGCGCGGCAAGCGGGTATTCCTGTTCGGTACCGCAGGCTTTGGCGGCAGTGCGCCCTACTTTGAAAAGATCCTTGCCGCCACCCGGAAGGCGCTGGACGGCAGCAACACCGTCATTGGCAGCTTTATGTGTCAGGGCAAAATGCCGGTGTCCGTCCGGCAGCGGTACGAGGCCATGAAGGCAAAGCCTTTGCACATCCCCAATCTGGATGCCCTGATCGAAAACTTCGATAAGGCGCTCTCCCACCCGGACGCCGCAGATCTGGAACAGCTGAAGCAGGCCGTAAAGTGAGTGAAAAAGAGCGACCGCACATTGTTTTGTGCGGCCGCTCTTTCTGTATAAGCTATATAGGACAAACGCTAGTCAATGGTGGTTTTGGTGCGCCCGATGCCAATGACGGCGGTGGAGATCTTTTTCCAGCTGTCGCAGCCGCATACGCCGTCCACCCGCAGGCTGGTGCGCTTCTGGTAGCCGCGCAGAGCTTGCTCGGTGCGGGCACCAAAGATGCCGTCGATGCGGGTGCCGGTCTGGTAGCCAAGGGTGGAAAGTGCATCCTGCAAAACCATGACATAGCAGCCCCGGCTGCCCCGGCGCAGGGTAGGGTAACCGGCGGTGGTGCCGCTGCAGGCCGGGGTGCCGTAGCGGCGGTCAAAGTGCACCCATGTGGGGGTCTGGCTCAGCGGCTCCACATAGCCCCACGCGCCGCTAGCGCGGGCGGCGTTGTAAATGGCGGTGCGCTGGCGCTGGTCAAGGCTTTGCCCCACATCGAACGCTACCCCTGCGTAGTGCTGGCTGCGGGTGCCGTGACCGCCCTCCCAGATGCGGCGGAAAGCGTACCCCACCGGGATGCCCCTGCCGTATTTGCGGCGGGTCAGGTTCCACGCTTCCATGGCGGCAATGGTGGTCCACAGGGTAGGGCTGGCCGATTTGCCCCGGAACTCCCGCAGCCGCAGGGTGGTCAGGGTGCTGTAAGGCATGGGGTCGTTCTCGTTCAGGTTTGCGTAGGTGTACACCTTGTTTTCGTAGGCGTCATAGATCAAAAGGCGTGCCATCCCTCATTCCTCCTTCTCGCAGCCGCAGGGGTCGGTACACTGGGCTTGCAAGGCGTGCCATGTTTCGCGGTACACGATGCCGTTTACCGGCTGCAGCCCCGCCTGCTGCTGGACAGCCCGCACAGCAGCGGCGTCTGACGCGCCAAAGCGGTTGTTATCGGCCACATAGTCCTCGCCGCAGGAAAGTTGTGCCCGGCGGTTGAGCCAGCGCTCCACCTGTCCTACCTCCTGCCCGGCGCTGCCTTCGGCGATGGCGCGCCCCGGGTAAGCGGTGCCGGGAGGGGTGTCTCTATCGGGGTTCGGGGCATGGGCGGCCAGCTGCAAGCTCAGCGCCTCCACCGCCGTCCATGTGTCGGCATCGGCAATGCCGGTCTGCTCCAGCCCCAAAAGCTGCTGGGCGCTGCGGGTGGCTGTGGCAGTTTCGTCGGTATAACGGTCGGCAAGGGGCGGGGCTTCCACACTGGAAAAATAATAGGCGATGCGCAGCAAAAGCAGATTGTAATACAATACGATCTCGCCGCTGCTGCCCACCGTCAGCGGGGTGCCGGGGTAGGGCAGACGCTTTAAGGTGACCACCGGGCCGGAGGAGCGCAGCTGACTGGCGCGGCCGTAGAGGGAGTTCCATGTGGTGCGCCCCACTATGCCGTCCACGGTAAGCCCCGCAAACCGCTGGTACGCCCGCACCGCCCGCTCGGTATCTGCGCCAAACTTGCCGTCAATGCTTACCGGTGGGATGCTGCTTTCGTAGGCGCTCATGAGGTAGAGATAGAATTGCAGCTCCCGCACCGCCGTGCCGGTGGAGCCGGTGCGCAGTACGCCCGGGTACTCGCCGGGGCGCAGGGAAGAGGAGAGCAGCCGGTTGGCAATATCGTTGTACACCTCGTACAGCTTTTGCCATGTGGTGCGCCCCACCACGCCGTCTGCCGTCAGCCCGAAGTACCGCTGAAAACGCCGAACAGCTGCCGCCGTGCCCGCACCGAATTTTCCGTCCACGGTCACATTTTCAAGGCTTGGGTACACGGTGCGGGCGATCTTCAGCCAGAACTGCACCAGCCTCACATTTTGCCCGGAGGCACCCTCCCGCAGCGGCGTGCCGGGGTAGGCGTTGGGGGTGCCGTTGTCGGACTGGATGCTCAAAAACTCGTCGTACAGCTCCTTCCAAGTGGTCTGCCCCACTATGCCGTCCACCGTAAGGCCGTACTTGCGCTGGAAGGCGCGTACCGCATTGGCGGTGGCAGTGCCGTATACGCCGTCCACTTTTACGGATGGAATGGCGCTGTCGTACTGCGCCAGCGTGTTCAGCCAGAACTGTACCTGCTCCACCGCGCTGCCGGAAGCACCGGTGCTCAGCACCGTGCCGTTCCATGTGCCGTTGGACAGGGTGCCGGTGGAAGTCTCGCCCTCGCTGGTCAGCTCGGCGAGGTCCTTTACCGATACATAGATGTAGCTGATCTTGTACCATGTCTGCCGCCCCACCACGCCGTCGGCGGTCAGATTGAACTGCTTTTGGAACGCCCGCACCGTTGCGGCCATCCGGCTGCCGAATACGCCGTCCACCGTCAGCTTGCCAAGGAAAGGATAGTCCTTGGCGATGCGGTTCAGCTGCCTTTGCAGGGTGAAAACCGCCGTGCCGCGGCTGCCCTGCCGCAGCGGCGTGTCGGGGTAGCTTTGCGGAATAGAGCGGATATTTTTGGTGCGCACGATCTCGATGCTGCTGCCGTAGTAGTAGCGCAAGATCTGCAAGGCGCTGCGTCCGTTGTTGGCCAGTGTCACCGTGCCCCACTGTTTGAGCCCGGGGCAGGTGACCGACTTGCCATCGCAATACTCGGAATAATAGGGGTTCACCGTGCCACGCTTGCGCAGATAGGTGTTAAAGATGTCGTCCGTGATGCGCACCATTACCTCAAACACCGTGCGTCCGTGGACGTAGTACTGGTCGTAGCTGGTGGAGTTGGTAATGTTGAAGGTGTAGCCCTTGCTGGGGTACCACTCGGTATAGATGCGGTTCAGCGCCAGCGAGATCTGGCAGTGGATGTTCGCCCGCAGTGCCTGCTCAGGCCATGTGGGATAGACCTCGCTGGAAGCAACATTTGCGATATAATCCCGGAAGGAGACCGTCACGTTGCGGGCGGAAGCTGCCGGTTTGCCTAGATGCACCGTGATATTTTTGGGGATGACGACCTGTTCCAGCACCCTAGGCGTGCAGTGCAGCGCCGGCTGCGGGCCGCTGCCGCCGCTGCCCGCAAACAAAGCGTGCGGCGGGATGACGATGGGCGCGTCCGGGATGTCCTTGCCTTCCTCGGTGTCGGGCAGCATCTGGGGCTGTGCAAGCGTTACCTGCCCGGCGAAGATCTGGATGCCCTCAATGCGCACCGTGCGGTAGCCGGGCTTTGTGGCGGTCAGGCTGACAATGGCGTAGGGACGGGTGGTGTTGTCCTCGTCCAGTGAGAGGGCGCAGGCGGGGGCTTCAACGGGGATATCGGCGGCGTTGCCGGTCGCATCGGTGATACAGTGCAGGGTAAAGCCGTCCCCCTGCACCGCAACGGTCACCCCCTCCATGGGGGCAGACTGGCGGGCCGCAAAGGTCTGGATGCGGAGAGTTCCGGTGTTTTTCATGGAGATACGCTCCTTTACTGGTAAAAGTATGCTTCTGCCTCAGCGTATTCCGTCCGGCGCCCGGGCGTGCATGGCAACGCCCGACGTAAACAAAAAAGCCGCCCGAAGGCGGCAGGGGAGAATAGCTTATTTGGCGCTGTCCTTGGCAAGGGCGGCATCAATGTTTTTTTGCAGAGCGGCAAGGTTTTCTTCCTTGTCGATGCCGCCAAGCAGGGGCTGCCCCACAACGTTGCCGTCCCGGTCAAAGACGTAGGTGGTGGGGAAGGCCATGATGTTCAGCGCGAACTTGCCGGCCTCACTGCCGGAGGCAAAGTAGATGTTGCGGTAGCTTGCGCCCTTTGTTGCCAGCAGTTTTTTGGCGGCTTCGATGCCCTGCTGGTTGCCGTCCAGTGTCTCGGTGTTGATACCGACCACCTCGCCGCCCTGTGCCTTGACCTTCTCGTTCAGGGCGTTCAGGTCGTCCAGTTCCTCCACGCAGGGCTTGCAGCCGTTGAACCAGAAGTTCACCACCGTAAAGGCGTTGCCCGCAAACAGGCTGTTGTCCACCGGGTTGCCCTCTAAATCGTTGCCCTCAAACTGGGGGAAGGCGGTGCCCTGTGCGGCAGCACCGGAAGCGGCCGCGTCCGCAGGGGCAAGAGCAGCAATTTGTTCCTCAATGGCACGGATCTTTTCCGCATCGGCGGTCAGGGTCTTGTACTCCTCGTCCGAGAATTGGTCCTTTGTCTTTTCCACGGCACTCAGCAGAAAATCGCCGTAGTTCGTACTGAGGGTGGTCTCAGTCACGTTTTTGTCCATGGAGGAGAACACCTTCTCCCACAGGGCATCGTTTGCGGAAAGGATCTCGTTTTCCTCGGCCAGCAGCTGCTCCTCGGTCTTGCCTTCTGCTGCCGCAGAGGAAGCGGAAGAAGATGCAGTAGAGTCAGAGGACGCGCCCTGCCCGCAGGCGGCAAGGCTGAAGGCCAGCACAAGGCCAAGAAAAAGTGCGGTTACACGGTTAAGCTTCATGGTTTTACTCCTTTGTCGTTTCAGTGTTTGATTTGTCTCCCAGCCCGAATTTGTACTGGATGGCATCTGTGGGGCAGGCTTTCATGCACATCCCGCAGCGGATACATTCGGCGTGGTTGGGGGTCTTGGTAATGTCTACGTCCATCTTGCAGGCCTTTGCACAGGCGCCGCAGGAGACGCATTTGTGGGTGTCTACACGCATCTGGAACAGCGAAACCTTGTTCAGCAGCGCATAGAACGCGCCCAGCGGGCAGAGCCACTTGCAGAAGGGGCGGTAGAACACCACGCTGCCCACAATGACTGCCAACAGAATGCAGGCCTTCCATGTAAACAGCTTGCCCAGCGCGGCGCGGATGCCCGCATTGGTCAGGGAGAGGGGAATGGCACCTTCCAGCACACCCTGCGGGCAGAGATATTTGCAGAAGAAGGGGTCGCCCATGCCCAGCTCGTTGACCGCCAGCAATGGCAGCAGCACCACCATGACCAGCAGCACCGCATACTTTAAATAGCGCAGCGGCTTTAACTTTTTGGTGGAAAGCTTGGGGGAGGGAATCTTGTGCAAAAGCTCCTGAAACCACCCGAACGGGCAGAGAAAACCGCAGATGAACCGCCCCAGCAGCACCCCGAAAAGGATCAGGATGCCGGTGATGTAGTAGGAAAAGCGGAATTTGGAAGAGCCTATCACCGCCTGAAATGCTCCCACCGGGCAGGCACCGGCAGCGCCCGGGCAGGAATAGCAGTTCAGCCCCGGCACGCAGACGTATTTTCCGCTGCCCTGATACAGCGTTCCTTTGGCAAAGTTGGGCAGATGAATGTTGGTCAAAAGGGTCGCCCCGGCCTGTATAAAGCCCCGGAACCGGGCAAGGGGATTTAATTTTTTCTTATCCAATGCCTACACACTCCATACACAGCCGGATGGCTTTTGAAAATACGGTGTCTGCCTCGCCCCGCCATACGCCGAACAGCAGCATCAGCACCCCGGCGGCAAGCAAAAGCAGCTGCGCCTGTTTTTTTGTCATGAACATCATAGCCTCCTGTTGTTTGATGGCACCAGTATACACCATGGGAGATAAAATTTCTGCTAAGAAAATCTTAACACGAATCTTAACACCGTCTGCTATAATCTGTTATAATGAAGAAAAACGCAAGAAATGGATTTTTACGGGAAGGGTGGAAAACAAAATGCGTCTTTTGGTGGTAGAGGACGAGCACTCCCTGCGGGAGGACATTGCCCGGAAGCTGCGGCTGTCCGGGTACGAGGTGGACGCTTGTGCAGATGGCGAAGCCGCGCTGGAAGCACTGGCGGCAGAGCGGTACGACCTTGTGCTGCTGGACCTCAACCTGCCCAAGGTGGACGGGATGCAGGTACTGCGCAGCTTACGGCAGCACGACCTTGAGACCTGTGTGCTGATCTTATCGGCGCGCAGCGAGATCGCGGATAAGGTGGAGGGGCTGGATGCCGGGGCAAACGATTATCTTTCCAAGCCCTTCCACCTTGCAGAGCTGGAGGCCCGGGTGCGCAGCCTGACCCGGCGCAAGTTCATCCAGCAGGATGTCTGCCTGTGCTGCGGGCGGCTCAGCTTCAACACCCGCAGCCGCGTTGCCACGGTGGACGGTCAGACCCTTGCGCTGACGCGGAAGGAGAGCGGCGTACTGGAATATTTGCTGCTGCATCAGGGACGCCCGGTCAGTCAGGAAGAGCTGATTGAGCACGTCTGGGACGGCAGCGTGGACAGCTTCAGCAACTCCATCCGGGTACATATCTCTGCCCTGCGCAAAAAGTTGCGGGCGGCGCTGGGCTACGACCCCATCCGCAACCGCATCGGGGAAGGCTACGAGATCGGAGGCGAGGCACAATGAAGCGTTTATCCCTGCAATGGCGCATCACCCTGCTGACGGCGCTGCTCATCGCCTGCGCCTGCGTGTGCATGAATCTGCTTTTGTATCGCACCGGCGTTACCGGCATGGATGCCCTCAACGGCTTTATGATGCAGTATCAGCCCGGCAGTGCGGATTCGTTGACCATCGAGATCCCGCAGGAGGAAATGTCCAGCCTGCTGGCGCATTTTTCACAGGAAGTCTACGATGCAAAGGTGGTTTTTGGCCGCAAGGGCTGGTGCATCACCGCTGTGGTCACCATCCTCAGCGCAGCCATCGCTTATTTTGTCAGCGGCAGAGCGCTGAAACCTTTGCAGCAGCTTGCGCAGCAGGCGCAGCGGGTCGATCAGGACAGCATCGCCACCGTCCGTCTGGACGAAGATACCGTGCAGGAATTCGGGCAGCTGAGCCGGTCGGTGAACCGGATGCTGGATGGTCTGGCGCAGTCCTTTGAATTGCAACGGCAGTTTGCGGGCAACGCCGCCCACGAGCTGCGCACTCCGCTGGCTATTTTGCAGACAAAGCTGGAACTGTTTGCAGAGGAGCACCCGGCCATGGACGCCGAGACCGCCGGGCTGGTCAGCTCCCTGCGGGAGCAGCTGGACCGCCTGACCGCCCTTGTGCACACTTTGCTGGAAATGAGCAATCTGCAATCGGTCTCCCGCACCGACCACGTTGCCCTTGCACCGCTGGTGGAGGAGATTTTGACTGACCTGACAACCCTTGCTCAGAAAAACAACATCTCCTTGCAGCAGGACTGCGCGGAGCTGGGCATGGTGGGCAGTGATGCGCTGATCTACCGGCTGGTGTTCAATCTGGTGGAAAACAGCATCAAGTATAACCGCCCCGGCGGGGCAGTGCGCGTCACCCTGCGGCAGGAAAGGCAGAATGCCGTGCTGCGCGTTGCAGATACCGGCTCTGGCATCCCCGCAGACTGCCGGGACAGCATTTTCCAGCCCTTTTTCCGGGTGGATAAGTCCCGCAGCCGGGAGATGGGCGGCGTGGGGCTTGGGCTTGCCCTTGTGCGGGAGATCGCCGTACTACACGGCGGCGGCGTGACCGTGGAGAGCAGCAGCGAAAACGGCACCACCTTTGTCGTTACCCTGCCGCTGGTACAGCCCTGCTGAAGCAAGCAGAGCATGGAAATCGTGCTTCCGAATAAAGGCTTCCCCCGGTCGGGGGAAGCCTTTTGCCCAGTGACGATTTGTGCAAGCATGGGAAGGGGCTTTATTTTTGGCACACGGGGGAGTATACTGGAAGCAGAAGACCCCGGAAAATAAGAAGGACAAAGGAGATACTGAAAATGCAGGCAACCATTCACAACGAATTCCTGACCCTGACCGTGGACACCCACGGTGCAGAGGCCGTCAGCCTGAAGAATGCCGCAGGCGAAGAGATGCTCTGGCAGGCCGACCCCGCCATCTGGAAGCGCCATGCACCCATCCTGTTCCCGTGGACGGGCAAGCTGGTGGACGGCACCTTTACTGCCAAGGGCAAAACATGGAAGGGCGGTCAGCACGGCTTTGCCCGGGATCTGGAGCACACCCTGCTGCGGGCAGAAGGGGATACCATCCAGCTGGAGCTGCGGGCGGACGATGCCATCAAGGCAGAGCGCTTCCCCTATGATTTTGTACTTACCAGCACCTTCCGACTGGAGGGCAAGACCGTGCACCATACCCTGCAGGTGACGAACCCCGGCACCGAGGAGCTGCGCTTCGGCATCGGCTTCCACCCGGCGTTCAATGTGCCGTTCGATGCCAAGCACACCACCACCGACTACGAGTTCCGTTTTGACCGGCCGGAAAGCCCGGTCATCCTCGATGCCAGCCCCAACGGCTTGCTGAGCGGCAAGAGCTATTACCAGTGGAAGAACCAGCAGACGATCCAGCTGACCGATGACCTGTTTGCCAACGACAGCTTCTGCATGGCAGGCCTGCGCACTGGCACCATTGGCATCTGCGAGAAGGACACCGGCCGCAATATCACCTGCCGGGTGGAGGGCTACCCCTATTCGCTCATCTGGTCGGCTCCCGCAAAGCCGGTGCGCTTTGTGTGCATTGAGCCGTGGCATAGCCTGCCCGCCGCTGCCACCGACCCGCAGGACTGGGAGCAGCGGGCCGCAGCCGCCTGCCTTGCCCCCGGCGAAAGCTGGCAGACCACCCTTAGCACCACCTTTGACCGGTAAGAAAAAAGCACGCAGAAACGAAACGGCGTGCTCTTGACAGAAACCTCAAAAGTGGGTATATTGTAAATAGAAAAGGCACTGCGACAAGCAATCAGCCCTTTTGATGAACCGTCTTAAAAACTAAGAACCGTCACCGGCCAGGGTGACGGTTCTTTTTTGCTGAGAGTGCCACAGCAGAGAATGTGCAGGTTGTCAGCAATAGGGCAGCTGTTTCCCTCTGTGACCCCTCCTGTAAAAAGGGGACAGCGGAACGCCCGCAGGCGTTCCGCTGTCCCGAACTATAAAATATTCTTTCCGCTGAAGATGGCCAAAGCGCACGCGGCGGCCATTTCAGATCGTCCCGCGCAGAGGCTCAGAAAAGCAGCTGCTTAGTAAGCAACGCCCCAGTAGACCATGGCCTTGGCGGGCTTGCCGCAGCAGGGGCACACATCGCTGAGCTGCTCCTGCTCAAAGGGCATGCAGCGGCTGGAAAGTCCGGCCTCTTCCTTCATCTTCATCTCGCAGGCCAGATCGCCGCACCACATGGTCTTGATGTAGCCGGTGTTGGCCTTGGCCAGCTCCTTCACCTCGTCCATAGTGGTGGCAGCCCAGGTGCGCTTTTCGCGGTTTTCCAGCGCACGCTGGTACAGGTCCTTGCGCAGAGCCTCCAGCTGGGCGGGAATGGCGGTCTCCAGCTCGTCCAAGCTTACAAAGACCTTCTCGCGGGTGTCGCGGCGCACCAGCACGCACTGGTTCTTTTCCAGATCCTTGGGGCCGATCTCAAGGCGCAGGGGCACGCCCTTCATCTCCCACTGGGCAAACTTCCAGCCGGGGGCGTTGTCGCTGTCGTCCAGCTTCACGCGGGCGTACTTGCTGATCTTCTCGGCCAGCTCGGCAGCCTTCTCGGAAACGCCGGGCTTGTGGGCGGCAATGGGCACCACCACCACCTGAATGGGGGCAATGGCCGGGGGCAGGATCAGGCCGTCGTCATCGCCGTGGGTCATGATGATAGCACCCACCAGACGGGTGGAAACGCCCCAACTGGTCTGGAACGGATGATGCAGCTGGTTGTCGCGGCCGGTAAAGGTGACATCGTAAGCCTTGCTGAACTTGTCGCCAAAGTAGTGGCTGGTGCCGCTCTGCAGGGCCTTGCCGTCCTTCATCATGGCTTCGATGGTGTAGGTGGCCTCGGCACCGGCAAACTTTTCCTTGTCGGTCTTGCGGCCCTTCACCACGGGGATCGCCAGATCCTGCTCGCAGGTGTCTGCATAGCAGTTCAGCTGCTGCTGGGTCTCAGCCTCGGCCTCGGCAGCGGTCTCATGGATGGTGTGACCCTCCTGCCACCAGAACTCGCGGCTGCGCAGGAAGGGACGGGTGGTCTTTTCCCAGCGCACCACGCTGCACCACTGGTTGTACTTCATGGGAAGCTCGCGGTAGCTGTGCAGCACGCGGGACCAGTGGTCGCAGAACATGGTCTCGCTGGTGGGACGTACTGCCAGACGCTCCTCCAGCTTGTCGGAGCCGCCCATCGTGACCCACGCCACCTCCGGCGCGAAGCCATTGACGAGCTCGCCTTCCTTCTGCAGCAGGCTCTCCGGAATCAGCACCGGCATAGCCACATTCTCATGGCCGGTAGCCTTGAACCGGGCGTCCAGATCCTTCTGGATCAGCTCCCAGATGGCCTGACCATAGGGGCGCAGGATGATAAAGCCCTTCACACTGGAATACTCCACCAGCTCTGCTTTTACGCAGATGTCGGTGTACCACTGTGCAAAGTTTTCTTCCTGACTGGTGATCGCCTGCACGAGCTTCTTGTTGTCTTTTGCCATTTTGTTATATCCTCCCAAGGCCGTGCGCCAAACGCTTTACGTTCCGCACGAACCATAATAAAGCCCCGTCTGCCTGCACGGCCGTGTGCCGCACTGCAAAGGCGGGGCTTTTGCCTAAAAGAATCAGTTCTGCGCGTGGCTGTCCACAAAGTTTACCACATCGCCTACGGTGCGCAGGGACTCGATGGCGTCGTCCGGCACCTCGATGCCAAACTCGTCCTCCAGCGTCATCACCATGTCTACGATATCCAGACTGTCAGCCTCAAAATCGCTCATGATATCGCTTTCCAGCGTGATCTTTGCCGGGTCAACGTCCAGCTGCTCAGCCAGCAATGCACGGATTTTTTCAAAAGTATCCATTCCTGTGGTCTCCTTTTTGCAGTTGTATTGCATACGCGTACAGCCCGCCGTGCCCCGGAAAAAGCCTCCGGTATCCGGCACAGCCTTGCCTGCTGTACAAAGCGCTCTCTTTTTTTATATCCCATGCAGTGCGTATTGTCAAGCCCTGTTTTGCAGCAACTGAAGAAAATTGTCTGAAAGCTGCTTTTTCCCTTGACATCTCGTGCCGGTTTTTTTATCATTATAAAGTAATGAGTTTACAGGGACTGACCAGTCCCTTTTATAAGGAGCGATAAGCATGAAGCTTTCATTCACCAAAATGCAGGGCTGCGCCAACGATTACATCTATCTGGACTGCCGCACCTCCGGTGTGCCGGAGAATATCGCGGCGCTTTCAGAGCGCTTGTCCCGGCGGCACTTTTCCATCGGCGCGGACGGTATTATCTGCATCTGCGCACCGGTCACAGCCGGGGCAGACGCCATGATGCGCATCTTCAATGCAGACGGCAGCGAGGGCAAGATGTGCGGCAACGGCATCCGCTGCGTGGCCGAGTGGCTGTACACCCACGGCGTGGCAAAGCCGAAGCTTGCCATCGACACCCTCAGCGGCTTAAAGACCGTTTCCCGCATGGGCGAGGGGCTGTGGCAGGTAGAAATGGGCACCTACACCGCCATGGCGGCGGCGCTGCCCGCCGTGAACATGGGCGAAGGACCGCTGGTAGATCTGCCCCTGGAGGTGGAAGAGAACCTGTGGCGGGTGACCTGCATCAGCGTGGGCAACCCCCACTGCGTGACCATTGTGCCGGAGGTGGACAGCCTGAAGCTGGAGCAGATCGGCCCGGGCTTTGAGCACCACGAAAACTTCCCGGAGCGCATCAACACCGAGTTTGTGCAGGTGGTGGATGCCACTCACCTGAAGATGCGTGTATGGGAGCGCGGCAGCGGCGAGACATGGGCCTGCGGTACCGGCACCTGTGCCACCGTGGCAGCCCTGACCGAGCTGGGCATCTGCCCCGCCGGGGAGGACGTCCATGTGCAGCTGCGCGGCGGCGAGCTGACCATCCGGGTGCTGCCCGGCAAGCAGCTGCTGATGACCGGTGCAGCCGAGACCGTGTGCGAGGGCACGACCGAAGTGTAAATAAGAAACCTCTCAGTCGCCTGACGGCGCCAGCTCTCCCTTCGGGGGAGCTGGCATCGAGCGGACGCGAGATGCCTGAGAGGGTTCCACAATATAGAAGCGAGGGAAAGTATCATGAAGATGAACAAGCATTACAACGAGCTGAAGGCCAGCTATCTGTTCGTGGACATTGCCCACAAGGTGGCTGCGTATCAGGAAGCACACCCGGAAAAAGAGATCATTCGTCTGGGCATCGGTGATGTGACCCAGCCGCTGGCAAAGTGCGTGGTGCAGGCCATGCGCGACGCCGCTGAGGAGATGGGCACCAAAGAGGGCTTCCACGGCTACGGCCCGGAGCAGGGCTACCCCTTCCTCAAGCAGGCAATTCAGGGCTACTACGCCGGCCGCGGCACCCAGCTTGCCGAGGACGAGATCTTTATCTCGGACGGCGCAAAGAGCGACCTTGCAAACCTGCTGGGTCTGTTCGATGTGGATAACACCGTGCTGGTGCCGGATCCCGTGTACCCTACCTATGTAGACGATAACGTCACCGATGGCCGCAAGATCATTTACAGCCGCACCGGGCAGGAAAATGGCTTCCTCGGCATGCCGGACGAGAGCGTGAAGGCAGATATCATCTATATTTGCAGCCCCAACAACCCCACTGGCGCTGCCTACACCCGCGCACAGCTGAAGGCATGGGTGGACTACGCCCGCAAGAATGATGCCATCATTCTGTATGATGCCGCCTACGAGTGCTTCATCTCGGAGGGCGAGCTTGCCCGCAGCATCTTCGAGATCGAGGGTGCACGCCAGTGTGCCGTGGAGATCTGCTCCTTCTCCAAGATCGCAGGCTTTACCGGCACCCGCTGCGGCTACACCGTCGTGCCCAAGGAGCTGGAGCGCGAGGGCATGAACATCAACAAGCTGTGGCTGCGCCGCCAGACCACCAAGTTCAACGGCGTGCCTTATGTGGTGCAGCGCGCCGCTGCCGCCGTGTTCACCGAGAGCGGCATGGCCGAGATCCAGTCCAATCTGGACTACTACCGCCGCAACGCAAAGGTCATCGCCGATGCACTGGACGAGTGCGGCGTGTGGTACTGCGGCGGCAAGAACAGCCCCTACATCTGGCTGCGCTGCCCCGGCAACATGAAGAGCTGGGAGTTCTTTGACTGGCTGCTGGAAAACTGCGGCGTTGTGGGCACCCCCGGTGTGGGCTTCGGCGAGTGTGGCGAAGGCTACTTCCGCCTGACCGCCTTCGGCGATGCGGAAAAGACCAAGCTTGCAGCCGAGCGCATCAAGACCGCTATCAAGGCACTGTAAAACCCATAAAAATTGCACCCGCTGTCCGTTTTGGGCGGCGGGTGTATTTTTTTGCGCACCCTCTTGACAAATCTGTATCTACTGTATATACTGTACATATACAGATGGAACGCGAGTATCAAAGGAGCAGCCGATGGAACTGTTTATCAACAACAAAAGCGGCGCGCCCATCTATGACCAGATCTACAACCAGATCAAGCAGCAGATCATCAGCGGGGCTTTGCAGCCGGACGAGGCCATGCCCTCCATCCGGGGGCTGGCACGGGATCTGCGCATCAGCGTCATTACCACCAAGCGCGCCTACGATGAACTGGAAAAAGAGGGCTTTCTTTATGCAGTACCGGCAAAGGGCTTTTTTGTAGCCCCTAAAAATACCGAGTTGCTGCGGGAAGAAAACCTGAAAAAGATTGAAGAGCATCTTACCGAGGCCGTCCGCCTGTCCGCATCCTGCGGGCTGAGCAGGGAAGAACTGCGGGAGATGCTGGAACTGCTGTGGGAGGGCTGAACATGAACGCACTGGAACTACGGGGGCTTACAAAGCACTATAAGGACTTTACCCTTGGGCCGCTGGACCTGACCCTGCCCGGCGGCACCATCTGCGGCCTGATCGGCGAAAACGGGGCGGGCAAAAGCACCACCATCCGGCTGATCTTAGACATGGTGCAGCGGGACGGCGGCACCGTGACCATCCTTGGCAGGGACAGCCGCACCGCTTCTGTCCGTACCAAGGAGGAAATCGGCGTGGTGCTGGGCAGCGAGGGCATCCCCCTGTGCCTGAACGCGGTGCAGGCGGGCAAGGTGATGGCGGGCATCTACCACAACTGGGACGCTGCCGCCTATGCGGAGCTGTGCCAAAAGTTTGGCCTGCCGGACAAAAAGCAGTACAAGGACTACTCCACCGGCATGAAGATGAAGCTGTGCATTGCGGTGGCGCTGGCACACCACCCGAAGCTGCTGCTGTTGGACGAAGCCACCAACGGGCTGGACCCGGTGGTGCGGGACGAGGTGACCGACCTGCTGCTGGACTTTGCCCGGGACGAAAACCACTCCATCCTCATCTCCTCCCACATCGTCAGCGACTTGGAAAAGCTGTGCGATACCATCGCCTTCCTGCACAAGGGCAGGCTGCTGCTCTGTGAGGAAAAGGACGCCCTGCGGGAGGAATATGCCCTGTGGCATGGCACGGCGGCGCAGCTGGCGGCGTTGGACGTGACCGTGTACGGCAAGCGGGTCACCCCCTACGGTGCCGAGGTGCTTGTGCGCCGGGATGCAATGCCCACCGGGGCAGAGCTTACCCCGGTAAGCATTGAGGAATTGTTTGTACTGATGGTGAAAGGGGAAAACGTGCAATGAAAGGTCTGCTATTAAAGGATGCCTATCAGATGTGGAGCTACACCAGATGGATCATTCTGGCGTCGGTAGCCATGATGCTGATGGGAACGTTTTTCATGAAGGAAGGCTCTAATTTCTTTATGCAGTACAGCGGGATTATGCTGGGGATGCTGCCCATGACCTTGCTGGCGTACGACCAGAACAGCCGGTTCAGCGCTTACTGCGCTGCTCTGCCGGTGACAAAAGAGCAGATCGTGGGCGGCAAATACCTCATCGGCTTGTGTGGTATGGCGCTGGCGGAGCTGCTGAGTATGGCGGCGCTGGCAGCAGCACAGTTGCTCTGGGGTACAGTAACGGTGCAGCTCACCGTGGCGACCCTGTTTCAGGTGGCGATGCTGACCCTGCTGGGCAACATCATCCTGCTGCCCCTGACCTACCGCTTTGGCTACGAGAAGGCAAAATATGTGTATTATCTTTGCATTGGCATGCTGGGAGCCTTGATGGGCATTACGGTGTCCTCCGGTGGGATTCTGCTGAACAGCATCCTGCCCGCGCAGGGCTCGCTGCTGGTGCTGGTCGCAGTGCTGGTAGCGGTGCTGGCGCTGTATGCTGCCTCGTGGCGGCTGTCCGTTGCATGGTACGGAAAGGCAGAGCAGTAAGATGAAGAAAAGTCAAATCGCAGGTATCCTGTTCGGCGTTGCCATGGGCGTTTTGTTCAGCGTGTCGCTGGGGACAGTCGGTTTTGTGCTGGGTGCCAGCTTTGCAAATCTGGGCATGGTGATGTTCAAAGGGCTGGATGACCCGCCAGATAAAAAATAATACAAAAAAACAGGTGCACCGCATCTTTATCAAAAGCGTTGGCTTTTGAAAAGGCGGTGCACCTGCTTTTTGTTTTTTATTCTGCGCTGTAAGCGCTGCCCATGATCCACGGGTTACTTGCGGAATATTTTGCGTGGTTGCGCAGGTAGGTGACCCATGCGCCGTAGCCGTTGCCGGCCGAAAGGTGTACGCCGTCCGGTGCGGCGATCATCTCTTTCAGGTTGCCCTCGCCGTCAGCCAGTGCCTCCCACAGGTCCAGATAAACGCAGCCCTTGCTTGCAGCCAGCTGTGCCAGTTGCTCGTTCACGCCGCGCAGCACGTCCGAGGCAAGCCCCGGCTTCTTTTCCGCTGCCGCAGGCCGTACCGGCGGGATGGACTGCACATAAATAATGCAGTCCTCGCCCAGCGTCTGGCGCAGCTCGTCCAGCATCTGGCCGTAGTAGGCCAGAAAACGGTCAGAGGCGCCCAAGGTGGTCAGGGTGTTGGTGCCCAGCAGGATATACAGCTTTTTGGGCTGCGCCGCTGCCAGCACATCCAGTGCCACCTCCTGCCCGCGGGTGGGGCTCTTGACGGCGGCGCGGTTGACGATGGCGTCCGGCCCCACACCCGTATAGCCGCAGATGAGCGCGCCGCTCAGATTGATCTGATAGTCCGAGAAGCCCACCGTCAGGCTGTCGCCCAGAAAGGCGGCGTCCGAAAAATAGCTCAGGTCTACCTGACCGCAGGTCGGCTGCCGGATAACACTGGCGTCATACGCCTTAATGGTATAGGCTCCATCGGTCTGCCGGGCGGGGCCGAAGCTTTCCAGCTGTACCGCCTGCGCCGTGCCGCTGCTATCGGCTGTACTTTCGCTGCCGCTGCCGGAAGCCGCCTCGCCCTGCATGGGCAGCGGTGCCAGAATGTTCTGTGCAATGCCGCCTGCGCCGGTCTGCGGGGTGCTGTCCTCTTCAACGGTTCCTTTTTCCAAGATAGCAGTCACCGCATAGGCGACCAGCAGAATGGCCACAATGACCCCCGCCAGCCGCAGTTTGCCGCTGATGCCCCCGCGTGTGCGCCGCCGGGGTGCCGAATGATACTCGTGTGAAATGCCCATATTCTCTGTCCAGCTTTCTGCATTTATCCCAACAGGCAGGTACTTCTGCCCGGTAATTTTGGAGTGCGCACCCATTTTATCATATTTTTTTTGCCTGTGCAACCAATTGGGTCTTGCATACAACAGGCAAAACGGGTACAATAGAATTGCAGCTTATTTTGCACATTTTACAAAAAGCAAATACACAAGCTGCAAATATTTTTGTGTTAGTTGCGGCAGACGGCTGTTTTGCCGTCCCGGTCCGTTGGCAGTGCAGGGCCGACAGACCACTTTACCGGACGGTGCGGAAAGCCGTTTGCCCGGCAGCAGACACATTTTATATGATCTGAAGGAGGTTTCCATGGCCAAGAATATCATCATTGGTCAGAGCGGCGGCCCTACCGCCGTGATCAACTCCAGCCTTGCGGGCGTATACAAAGCCGCCCGCAGTCTGGGTGCAGACAAGGTGTACGGCATGAAGTACGGCATCGAGGGTCTGCTCAAGGAAGAGCTGCTGGAGCTCAACGTCCTGCTGGATGACCGCATGAGCATCGAGCTGCTCAAGCGTACTCCGTCCAGCTATCTGGGCAGCTGCCGCTTCAAGCTGCCCGACCCGGACACCGATGCCACCCCGTTCGTCAAGCTGTTCACCCTGTTTGACAAGTACGACATCTGTGCCGTGTTCTACATCGGCGGCAACGACTCGATGGATACCATCGCAAAACTGTCCCGCTATGGGCAGCAGGTGGGCAGCAATGTGCGGTTTATCGGTGTGCCCAAGACTATCGACAACGACCTGTGCCTCACCGACCACACCCCCGGCTACGGTTCTGCCGCAAAGTACATTGCTACCATCTTAAAGGAAGTCATCCGCGACTCCTCGGTGTATAACATCCGCAGCGTGACGGTGGCCGAGATCATGGGCCGTCACGCAGGCTGGCTGGCCGGTGCGGCCTGTCTGGCGGGCGGCGAGGACTGCGAAGGCCCCGACCTGATCCTGCTGCCGGAAGTACCCTTTGATCAGGACAAGTTCCTTGCCCGGGTGGACGAGCTGCAGCGGGTAAAGTCCAACGTTATCATCGCAGCCAGCGAGGGCGTAAAGACTGCAGACGGCACCTACCTGTGCGATCTGGTATCCACCGCCGGCCAGCTGGACGCTTTTGGCCACAAGGCCATCCTCAGCGGCACCAGCCGTTACCTTTCGGAGCTCATCCACGACAAGCTGCAGTGCAAGAGCCGTGCCATCGAGTTCTCTACCCTGCAGCGCTGCGCCAGCCATTTGGCCAGCCGCACGGATGTGAACGAGGCCTACGCCGTTGGCGGTGCCGCCGCCGCTGCTGCCTTTGCAGGCGAGAGCGGCCGTATGATCGCCCTCAAGCGGGTCTCCAACTACCCGTACCAGTGTATCACCGAGTCTGTGGATGTGCAGCAGGTGGCAAATCTGGAAAAGAAGGTCCCGCTGGAATGGATCACTCCGGACGGGATGCAGGTGACCGAAGCCTTTGAGGAGTATGCTCGTCCGCTGATCCTGGACGAGGTGACCCCTGTGTATGTGAACGGTACCCCCCGCCACATCCGTCTGTGATCCGCCTTTCCCTTCCGCGTCTGTTTTCGTGCGACTGCACGTTTTTATAGCCGAAACAGAAAAAACAAAAAAGGAGAAATCATCATGGGAAAAAACGCAATCGTCGGTCAGTCCGGCGGCCCCACCTCTGTCATCAATGCCAGTCTGGCAGGTGTCTTTGAAAGCTGCAAGAACCGCGGCGCAGACATCGTGTACGGTATGTGCAACGGTGTTGCCGGTCTGCTGGAGGAGCGGGTGGTGGATCTTTCCACCCTGCTGACCGATGACTTGGACATCGAGCTGCTCAAGCGCACCCCGTCCAGCTTTCTGGGCAGCTGCCGCTATAAGCTTCCCGACTGGCGGGATGACGAGGCGGTGTACAAAAAGCTGTTCGCCATTCTGGAAAAGCTGAACATCGGTTACTTCTTCTATATCGGCGGCAACGACTCCATGGACACCATCGGCAAGCTGGCTGACTACGGCCAGCGCGTTGGCAGTGACATTCGCTTTATGGGTGTGCCCAAGACCATCGACAACGACCTGATGGTCACCGACCACACCCCCGGCTATGGCTCTGCCGCCAAGTACATCGGTGTTGTGATGAAGGAGATCATCCGCGATGCCACCGTGTACGGCACCAAGTACGTTACCGTGGTGGAGATCATGGGCCGCAATGCCGGCTGGCTGACCGCTGCCGCCGCACTGGCCAAGAGCGACGATTGCGAGGGCGTGGACATGATCTGCCTGCCCGAGGTTCCCTTCAACGTGGAGCGCTTTGTGGAAAAAGTGCGTGTGATGCAGGAAAAGAAGCCCAGCATCGTCATTGCCGTTTCCGAGGGCGTAAAGCTGGAGGATGGCCGCTATGTCTGTGAGCTGGCGGACGACGTGCACGCCGTGGATGCTTTCGGTCACAAGGCGCTGACCGGTACCGCACGGTATCTGGCCAATGTGGTGGCCCGCAATCTGGACACCAAGACCCGCTGCATCGAGCTTTCCACCCTGCAGCGCTGCGCCGGTCACCTGACCAGCCGCACCGACATCACCGAGGCCTATCAGGTGGGTGGTGCTGCCGCCAAGGCAGCCTTTGAGGGTGTTACCGGCCAGATGGTTGCCCTGAAGCGCATCTCCAACAATCCTTACCAGTGCACCACCGAGCTGCATCCCATCAGCGAGGTCGCCAACCTGGAAAAGAAGGTTCCCCTGAGCTGGATGAACAACAACCACACCCAGATGACCGAGGATTTCTTGGACTACGCCCGTCCGCTGATTCAGGCCGAGCTGACCCCGCTGTACATCGCCGGTCTGCCGCACCACATCTACATGAAGAACCAGAAGTGATTTTCTCCTGACCTGTTTTTGTCAGGCTGAAAAGCCCTCCCGCCCGGACGCTGTAAAGCGCACCCGAGCGGGAGGGCTTTTGTGCTCTCTGCCTTTATTTCTTCTTTTTTTGCGTCCAGCCCAAATTATGGGTTGACAAATTGCGCTTTCAGTGGTAACATATACAGGCAGTCCATACGACTGCAAAAATAAATATGGGCGTGTTCCCGAGTGGCCAATGGGGACAGACTGTAAATCTGCTGCTTTCAGCTTCGGTGGTTCGAATCCACCCGCGCCCACCAAACAAGAAAAATCCGAACCTGTTTCCGATTGGAGAAGGGTTCGGATTTTTCGTTTTCTTCGGGTACAACAATGAAGGCTCCCGCGGACGGCGTAAAACTCCGATACCTTGTCACAGACCGTAACCACACAATAAGCGTTTGGAGGACACGATGATGAAGTACGATGCAAGAGCCTGTTCGTTCAACATGGATACCGGGTGTGTGGAGTTGACTCTCCAAGATGGGAGAAAAATTTCCATTGACTGCACCGGGGTCGAGGATGCGTTGGATGTGACCATGGCGCAGAGGTCGGAGTTGGATTACCTCATCTACAATGATCCGCTGAGCTACGCCGATTTGATTCTGAACGGTGACCCAGAGGAATATTTGAAAAATGCAGCCGGGAGCCATGGGCTAGAAGATTAAAGACATCTAACGTAGCTTGAAAATTCTAGTTGGGATTAGATAAAAATAACAGGTCGGTTGATCCCGGCCTGTTATTTTTAAGTATAATCGCTAAACAATTTTAATTATTATTCACAATCATTTTATCTTGCTCAATTGGAAAAGCCGGAGGAGTTATCGCTGGCGAACCACCAAAATTGGAGAAAATTTGAGCTGCCAGCAAGGACATTCTGGCGGAAAAATCTTGATTGCTTTGAAGGTAAAACGCCAAATCTTCAACAATAGCCTTTTTAATTTCTTCGCCTGTATACTTGTCCAATGATCCCTCCGCTTTTAAAAAGTGTTCAACAAAATATGTAATTGTTAGGGAAAAGTTGCATTCGGGTTCAAACTCAAATTCACGAGTGCATTCGATGCGAAGCCTATCCGGAAGAACGGTCCACTTGACGGAGTCTTTAAATATCAATTCTGGAGCTTTAGCATCTGGAGCAGGTTCTTTCAAATCACGTAAGTCAATTTTGGCTAAACCTGCACGAATAGAATCTGTGAAAAGTTCGCGCATTATAGTTGTCTCCTTCTTTAATTAAGATTATTTCAACCATCTATCAATTACCGGCTTGGAACAACCATGCTACAATTCGCATTGCGTGACGTGCTTATAAAGTAACTATATGTGTCCGTAGTAAGGGTGATGTTTGTAGACATATTCTTTATGGATTCCTCGAAACTTGCCACGTGCTTATCAAAGCGTTCAAGCATCTCGTTTCCCGGATTGAGATATTCCGTTAATGCGCGCTCAACAACACGATTTAAAGCCACACCATCTTTTTGAGCTCGCAGTGAGGCTTGCTTATGAAGTTCCGGTGATACCCGGACATTAAAGGCTCCACTATATTCTTTTTCTGGACATTTTCCGATTTCAGTACAAAAATCCAGATATCCGTCTATGCTTGTATGAAATGCTTCTTCAAGCTCATCAACATCTTTGGCATGAAAATTTAGCGAGTCTGAAATTCCAAAAACCTTTCCGACTAAGAGTTTATCATCTGGGTCATATTCCACTTTGGCATGGTACCCTTTATATTCCATTAAATCTGCCATTGCCAAGTCCTCCTTTTAATATATAAAGCAGATCACTCTGCTTCGCCAACCTCCTGTAAAAATTCCTTTACCATTTTTACTTGATATAAGTATAACTCATTTCCAGGATGAGGACCGTCGAACTGCAAAATCCTTCCTGTTGGTTCATGAAAATATTTTAAACCAGATCCTCTTCCTCCAGAAGACTTTTTGCAATTGCACTTCGACATCAAAGTATCCAACTCTTGCTTTGTGAAGTTTTTAGGAAGAGGCTTTCTGAACAGTTTTTCTAGTAAGGAGTCTTTGCTTGCCATTCAAACGCCACACTTTCGTAACTGGATTGTAGTTACAGTATATTGCCTGTGGCGAAAATTGTCAAGATTCTATTTTAAGGTTCTCCAAAGTTCGAACCGACCTCAAATTACAATAGATACAAGAAGATTAAGGACAAAAAATAAGAGGTGTGCCCAACTGGACACACCTCGGTGAGATACATCTATATAAGGCAGGGCGTTCCCTTTACTGGGAGCGTCCTGCTGTTTTTATGCTGCAACAGGCAAGGCTTGTAGAGCTTCCTGCTCTTTCAGCCATTCCTCATATTCACGCTGGCCTTCCTCGCTGTTGAAAAACTCAACCATGGAGGGATAAAAGCAACGTGCAAGGGTCTTGATTGCTTCATCCGGGTAGCCGGATTTGTTTGACTTCTTCTTTTTGTTCAAATGGTATCCTCCGAAAATCAAAGTTCCATATCCTGCCCACGCTTGCGGTTTCGCTGTGGCACATTCATGGTGCGCTCCTGCTTGGGGGCAAGAATCTTTTCCAGAAAACTGCGCACCAGTTCAGGCGCACGGTGGAGCGCATCCAGATAGGGCTTCACTTCGTACCAGAGTTCATGATACTTTTGACCCCAATGAGCAGCTTCCTTCTTGGCGGTGGAAAGTTCTTCTTTCAGGCGGCGGTTCTCCACGTCCATCATATAACCATGGTCGGCCTGTTTTTTCAGCATGGAAAATTCTTCTTCGGTCAACGAATAGTTGCCGAGGAAGGTGCGCTTGCCGATATAATCCAGATCGCGCACATGAATGAGGGCTTCTTTTGTGAG
>ERZ1026890.281-NODE-281-length-37174-cov-141.441149_pt1 | contig 37174 bp, 29 predicted proteins | sample MGYA00380175_ERZ1026890 | MGnify/ENA primary metagenome ERZ1026890 (study PRJEB33269, sample SAMEA4719811) | human gut metagenome | biome: human-associated habitat; feature: organic feature; material: feces | place: Cameroon | collected 2013-10 ...
GCTGCAAAGATAATATTTTTCATTCAACCCACCTTACGCTGTATTGGTGGTTTACACAGGGGACTCAACGAATGGCGGTGAGAACACCGGCGGTAGTGTGAATACCGGTGGTAGTGAGAACGCCGGTGGCGGTACAGGGTCTGAGAACGGAGACAACACTGATGTTACAATCTAAACCGTATTGTTAAACCCTTTCAATTGATTTCTCATGATGAATGATTCTAATGGTTCCAAGAAAATTTCTTGGGTGCAAGTTGTAAATGCCATCGTGCAAGCTCTGATTGCTGCACTCACGGCATTGGGAGTAAGCTCCTGTGCAAACTATGTCAGTTAATAGTTAACAGTTTATAGTTTAAAGAGCCTATTATGATTAAAGATACATTTCCTATGAACATCGGGGAGGAGAAGGTACGCTCAGAGCGTACACTCCTCGCCGGAGTTGAAGACGGCAAGAACATGATGTCTGCCGACTCTGTGAGATTTTTAGTGCTGCATTGCTCGGCTACCCGACACAATCAGGACTATAGTGTGGAACAACTTCGACGTGACCATAAGGCACGTGGGTTTTATGATATCGGCTACCACTTCTATATCCGAAAGGATGGTACGATGACGCAGCATCGCAAACTGCTGGAGGTTGGTGCTCATGCCCGACCTTATAATAGATGCTCTATCGGCATCTGCTATGAGGGAGGGCTTGATGAGCAAGGCAAGCCTTGCAATACAATGACGGCAGAACAGGAAACGAGACTCGTGGATCTTTTCAAGAATCTGAAGACTCTCTTTCCGAAAGCGAAGATCGTGGGGCATCGGGACTTGCCTGGGACCACTCCCAAAGAGTGTCCGTGTCTGGATGCTGGCAGCTGGGCTACTCATCACCACCTTGATTAACTCTTTTAGGATGTAACCGTCCTTAGTGCTATATCTGCCCCACCTGTCCCTCCCCAGCGGGAGGGTCCTTACCCTATACCCAAGCCCAAAATCCCTACCATAGGGATTAGGGATGTAACCGCCCTCCGGTGCTCGGAACCGCTACGCTATAGGGTTGGCGGACCATCAAAGGTCTCGCCAGGTTGTGCGGGATGGGACCGCCTTACTATAGCTGGCTATAACATTTTACTCAGATCACTCATCGTTTTTTAATGCAACAAGTTCATTCTACAACTCAACTTTCTTCAACGATTTCTAGTAAATTTCTACTTATCGTAAGCGTTGCACCACTGATATACTTAATCTCACTGCCGATGACGGCTTTCTTGCCATTATAGCTCTGTACGTATGCTTCCACACCTTTCATGCTACCAGATACCACTCGCACTTTGATACCTTTCTTCAAAGGAGCAGGGGCAGCAGTGACAGGTTCTTCATCATTCTCTACAAAATATCGATAGTTGGCAATAACCTGGTCGGGAATTTGGTATATTTTCCTTTGACCTGGCATCGTCAGCATCTTATACACATCCGAACGGAAGCGGATTTTGTCAAGTTGTCTCGAAGAGACGTTACAAAAGATGAAGGTGGAAAGAAATAGCTTTTCTTTCACTTTTCGCTTATTGGAACGCTTGTCTAAATAAACTACTTTTACCTTGGGAATCCAGTAATCAAACCAAACATGATTGTGATTAAGATTGATTCGTATTGAATCAGCTATTCTCGTTTCACAGTTCACTCTCACTACAGCCACATACCATCCTGCATCAGCTGGTTTTTCAAGCCCTTCATTAGGCGTTTGGGGAGCCTTTTTCTTAGCGTTTTCTTCACTTTTCGCCACGGCTTCGCCGTCGTCCCCTGCAATAGTGGACGTAACCTGTGCTTGTATATTTATCTCTTTTATCATGCGAATCAAGTTCGTTTTTTGATGTCGATCATCTGAATCTCTACATAAGAGACACAGGATCTCCCTGCAAAAATACGAAAATTGTTGGAAACTAGCAAATTATGCGTGTTAAAAAATAATATCATTCAGCGAAATTCAACATTTTTTTAGCATTCTTTTCGTGCGCATTTTTCTAAGTCGTTGATTGAACGAATGTTTTCGACATTTCTGAGTCTCTTATGTAAAGATTCAGAAAAATTGGTTCATTTTGGTTCATTTTTCGAAATCCCTCTTTTTATTCTTTTTTGCGGCTTATAGGGCTGCCAGTATTTTGACGTTGGCATCATCCACTTCTGAGCTTTTGATGGAATCGAGATAGATCTGTGTGGTGGTTTCGGAATGATGCCCCTATATATAGTAAGACAGAATATTAACAACACATTTACTCTGTTTTGCGCAGAATAGCACATCACTATTTTGCACGAAACCGCTTTTTTACCCCACTTCGCGCAAAATAGCGCACTTTTATTTTGTGCGAAACGATATTTTTTGTATCTTTGCACCAAATCTAAACAGATTGATAACTAGCTAACTTGTAATTATTAATAATTCAACTAGACAATGAAACAAAAACATTTATTTTGGGGAGCTGCGGTTGCATTGACCTTCCTCTTCAGCACATCAGCTATTGCACAGCCTAGACATGCCAAGAAAAAGGTGAAGAAGGTGGTGGAAACCAAAGTTGACGTTTGTCCGTTTACAGACAAATGGGTAGAAGACGAAAACAAGTTTGAGGATCGCAAGGAAAAAGCCCATGCTACTTTCGTGCCTTATTCTTCTACTGCTTCCATGCAGCAGGACGACTACTACAAATTCCCATGGCTCACTCCTAAGCGTGCCAACTATCTGTTGCTCAACGGCAAGTGGAAATTCCACTATACTGCCGACTGGAAACAGGGCAAGCCTGAGAAGGATGATTTCTGGGCAGACAACGCAGACGTTTCTTCATGGAAGGAACTCCAGGTGCCTCTGAACTGGGAAATGGCAGGATATGATGTGCCTGTATATAATAATGTGGGCTATCCTTTCGAGAACAAACCGCCATTCATCACAGCCTTCAAGGATAACTTCGACAAGAATCCGGTAGGTTCTTATCGCCGTAACTTCAACCTGCCTGAAGGTTGGGAAACTGGAAAGCGTGTGTTCCTGCACTTCGACGGTGCCTGCAGCGCCATCGTGGTTTGGGTAAACGGTAAGTATGCCGGCTATTCACAGGGTGCCAATACTGATGCTGAATTCGATGTCACCAACCTGGTCCGCAAGGGCGACAACAACGTATCTGTACGCGTTTACCGCTGGAGCGACGGATCTTATCTGGAGGGACAGGATATGTGGCACCTGGGTGGAATCCACCGCGATGTTTATCTCATAGCTACTCCTAAGACCTTCGTAGCAGATCATTACATCACTTCTGCCCTGAACAGCGATTATGCATCGGGCAAACTGAATGTTGACCTGACTATCAATAACGCTGCCAAGGAGAAATCTGAGAAGACGCTGGAGATTGAGCTCCTCGACCCTCAGGGAAAATCTGTTGGCAAGCAGTCGGCACAGGTTGCCATGACTGCCAAGGACGGCGAGAAGAACTGCCGCCTTACCATCGACAACCTGACTGGTCTGAAGGCTTGGACCTCAGAGCAGCCTAACCTCTATACCGTTATCGTTCGCCAGAAGGCAGGCAACCAGGAAGAGATGGTATTCTCTACCAAATACGGTTTCAGAGATGTTGCCATCAAGGGCAAACTGGTTTATGTAAACGGCAAGCGAGTATTCTTCAAGGGTGTCAACACCCAGGATATTCACCCACTCTATGGTCACGCCATCGACGTGAAAACCATGCTTCGCGACGTGATTCTGATGAAGCAGGCCAATGTGAATACCGTCCGTACCAGTCACTATCCTCGTCAGGCTAAGATGTATGCCATGTTCGACTACTACGGATTGTACTGTATGAACGAGGCTGACGTGGAGTGCCACAACAACCACTCACTTTCCAACAACCCTACCTGGCGCGCTGCTTATGTTGACCGCACAGAACGTATGGTATTGAGAGACCGCAACCATCCTAGCGTGGTATTCTGGTCGCTCGGCAACGAGTCGGGCGGTGGCGACAACTTCCAGGCTACCTACGATAAGGTGAAGGAGCTTTTGCCTGGTCGCGACGCGTGGGTTCACTACGAGGGTTACAATCACGGTGCCAAGTACTCGGACTTCGGTTCAGACATGTATCCAAGAATCGAGGTTGTGAAGAAGCAGATGGATGGCCTCAACAACAAGCCTTACTTTATCTGTGAGTATGCTCATGCCATGGGTCAGGCTGTGGGTAACCTGCAGGAATACTGGGACCTCATCGAGGCAAGTACCGGTATCACCGGTGGCTGCATCTGGGACTGGGTTGACCAGGGTATCTACGATACACGCCGTATCCGCAAGGGTCTTCCTCTGAAGGATCCTAAGACTGGACTCCACTACTACACATCCGGTTACGACTATACCAAGATGAACAACGGTTACAGAGGATTCCAGGGCGACTTCATGAGCAACGGTATCATTACTCCAGGCAGAGAGTGGACGGCTAAGCTCACCGAGGTGAAGTATGTTTATAGAGATGTGAACTTCGAGTCTTTCTACAGTCGTGTGCTCACCCTGAAGAACAAGTGCGCATTCACCAACCTGGCTGATATCTACAATCTCAGCTACGAAGTGCTCCGCAATGGCGTATCTGTAGAGAAGAACCAGGTGGCTATCCCATCTGTATTGCCAGGCAAGACCTGCGATATCAACATTCCATACACCACCGCTGTGGATGATAAGGCAGAGTATGTCATCACCTTCAGCCTCGTTCTGAAGAAGGCTACTTCCTGGAGTAAGCAGGGTTATATGATGGCTCAGCAGCAGTTCAAGCTTTCTGCAGAGAACGCAGGTGGCACATCTGTAGCCGACCCTACCTTCGTGCAGAAAGACCATGGCAAGTTGCCAGCTATCCAGGAGAAGGGTAAGATGAAGGTGAAGGGCAACACCATTACCGGCAAGGACTTCAGCATCACATTCGCAGAGGATGGAACCCTCGCCAACTGGACTTATCGCAATACTCAGCTCGTTCAGCCTAATGCAGGTCCTGACTTCAACGGTTTCCGCCGCATCGCCAACGACAACGTGAACCTGGGTGCTACAGGTGGTGTTGCCAAGAACGAGAACAAGGAAGAGGGTGCACTCACCGGCAAGAAGATGATGGTGAAGGCTCCTAAGAAGCAGGGCAAGAACGTGGTTGTGGAAACTGCCGTTACCAACGGTAAGGATACTCACCAGATTGTATACATCATCTATCCTAACGGAACCGTGGATATGAAGGTGACTACCAATAATTCTTCTGAGGAAACCCGAAGAATCGGTATTACCATGCAGTTTGCTCCTGGTTTCGAGAACGTGGAGTATTATGCCAAGGGTCCTTGGAGCAACTACCTTGACCGACAGAGAGGTTCGCTGTTAGGTTTGTACAAGACCACCGTGGATGGCATGTTCGAAGAGCAGAGTGCTCCTCAGACCATGGGCGACCGCCAGGGCTTGCGCCAGTTGACACTCGACAACAACAGCACGAAGTTGCAGATTACCACCGAGGGCATGGTAGCCTTCTCGTTGTCTCACTTCGATGATGCCCAGTTCAACTACGACGTATTCTATGGTGGCAAGCATCCTTACGACCTGGTACGCTCTGACCAGATTTTCGCTCACTTCGATTTCTGGCAGCGTGGCATCGGTAACCGCAGTTGTGGTGGCGACTCTTGTCTGCCACAGTACATGACTCCGACAGGAGCTCATGAGTTCACCTTGCGTTTCACTCCAATGGCGAAATAAAGGAAATAAAGAATAAGATATAAAAAAGGTGGGTGCTACACGAATTGTTGTAGCACCCACCTTTTTTATATCTTGTCTTATGCCTGAATGTTTAGTAATCCTGGATGTAGCCCTTGGTAAACATGTCATACGACAGGGCTTCCAGCTCAGCGAGCGTCATGTGCTCCACGGCGTGCTCTATCTTGCGAATCAACTCGTCTCGCTTGAAATCATCGTTATCGCTCAGGCGCGATGTAAATCTATTGCTCATACTCGTTCGTAATTATTTATTATATTATTATCATACACCTCATGGTTGATTAACCGGATGTTATGAGGAAGCTTTGGCGCTGCAGTTCCGGCAGTTACCACGTTTTCCACAGATGTGGATAAAGATGTTTCTACCCTGATTTCATCCCATAATTCGGCATCGAGGAAAGCCTGATGGGTGATGGCGCCACCTTCTACTATCAGCGACTGCACCTTATTATTATATAGGTACTGCATCATCTGCTTCAACACCTCTTCCTTGCCTTTAGAGAAATCCAAGCCCTCGAAACAAGGATGATGGCGGTCGATGACCAGTCGCATCGGGTCCCTGCCGCTCCAGTCTCTTACGTTGAGCTGGCTATGGTCACGCTCATCGGTGATTCTACCCACCAGGATAGCATCGTTCTCGGCACGGAGCTTATGCGAAAGCATCTTGGTGAATGGCGTAGAAATCGCCATGCCCTGAAAATTATTATCCAGAAAGCCATTCGCCGTCTGCGCCCATTTCAGGATGATGTATGGTCGCTGATGGGTATTGAAGGTGATGAAACGCTTGTTCAGTTCGAGGCATTCTGCGTCCAGAACACCTACTGTTACCTCGATTCCTGCCTCACGAATCTTCTGGATGCCACGTCCCTGCACCTTGGCAAAAGGATCCACGCAGCCACAGACACATCTCTTCACGCCTTTTCTTACGATAAGGTCGGCACAAGGAGGCGTCTTGCCATAATGTGAACAAGGTTCGAGACTTACGTAGATGGTGGCATCCTTCAAGAGATGCTCATCCTCAGGCTTCACCGATGCAAAGGCATTCACCTCGGCATGGCCCTCGCCACAACGCACATGATAACCTTCGCCTATGATTCTGCCCTCGCTGCTCACGATGACGGCACCCACCATAGGATTAGGCTTCGCATTCTGTCTGCCGTTCTTCGCCAACTGCAGGCAGCGGCGCATGAACATTTCATCAATCTCCTGCTGAGAGAGCGGCTCTCCCGTCTTCGGATCCAGAAAAGATACTTTATTTTGTTCCATAATCAACTTTTCTTCTGTTTTTTTACTCACTTTCGATAAAATGTCGTATCTTTGCTCTCAAATCAAATAGCAATAAGCAATATCAAGATGAAAACGTACCAACAGTTTTGGCAATCCCTCACCCCACTCTATGATGCTGGCGAAGCGCAGGCTATCGTCCGCACCGTGCTTGATGTGGAGTACGGAATGACTCTGACCGACATAATCTGCGGCAAAGTTAATGAATTATCTTCAGACGAAGAAAGAAATCTGGAAGAAATTATCACAAGACTGCAAAATGGCGAGCCGGTGCAGTATGTTTTGGGCGAAGCCGACTTTGCGGGAAGGACCTTCCATGTGGAGCCGGGCGTACTGATTCCAAGACCCGAAACGGCAGAACTCTGCCAGTGGATAGAGGAGGAAGTTTCATCTCTGGAGGCAGATGAAAGGAAGCAAATTCTTGATATTTGCACGGGATCAGGCTGCATCGCCATCACATTAGGACTCAACATTCCTAATTCTGAGGTTACGGGATGGGATATTTCGGAAGATGCCCTCCGAATAGCACAGGGGAATGTGGAAATGCTGAAGGCAAGAAATGTTAGAATAGAGTATCAGGATGCCTTGATGTTGCCGAAAGCTGCGGAAACAGCAGACATCATCGTGAGCAATCCTCCTTATATCTGCGAAAAGGAGAAAGCAGATATGGAAAAGAATGTGCTGGAGCACGAACCGAGCATCGCCCTCTTCGTTCCTGATGAAGAGCCGCTGAAGTTCTATCGTGCCATCGCCGAATATGCATCATCTGCTCTCAAATCCGAAGGAGCATTATACTTCGAAATCAATCCTATCTACGAAAAGGAGACCAGGGAAATGCTGGAAGGACTTGGTTTCAAGGATATTGAAACCAAAGAAGATGCTTTCGGAAAGAAGAGAATGATGAAAGCAAAAAACAACAAAGAATAACAACATAACTGATCATAAAGTTCAATGTTCAAAGTTCAAAGTAAAAATCATCATGTTCAAATCTCAAAGTTCAAAGTATAAGAAGCCGATGACAGAGCAGCAGGCTCTGCTGAAGCTCACCACCCTCTGCACACAAGCCGAACATTGCTCGCAGGAGATGATCGACAAGATGAAAAAGTGGGAACTGCCCGAGGATGCCATCGCCCGAAACATGGAATTCCTGACCCAGAAGAAGTTCATCGACGATGAACGCTTTGCCCGATTCTTCATCAACGACAAGATAAAGTACAACAAATGGGGTCGCCGCAAGGTGGAGCAGGCCCTCTGGATGAAGCATATCCCGAAGGAAATCTCCGACCCCATCTTCGAGGAAATCGAGGACGACATGTATATGGAAACCCTCCTCCCCCTCCTGAAAAGCAAATACAAGAGCATCAAGGCGAAGAACGACTACGAGCGTTCGATGAAACTCATCCGCTTTGCCCTGGGAAGAGGCTACAGCATGGACGTCATACACAAGTGCATCGACAAATTAAAAGAAGAAGACTTGATAGAAGGATGCGACTCAGTATTTTAGGGAAAATCATCAACCTGCTCCTGCCCCGCTATTGTCCCGTCTGCGACAACAGACTGCTGGGCTCGGAAGAGATGCTTTGCATTAACTGCCTCAAGCACCTCCCCCTCACCATGACCTGGAGCGACCCCTACGAAAACGAGATGGCAAAGATGTTCTGGGGGCGCATCCCCATCGAGCGATGCGCCGCACTCATCTACTACAGCAGCCACTCCAAGACCAGCAATGCCATCTACCAGCTGAAATACCATCATCGCCCCGACATCGGCACCTATTTGGGCAGACTCATCGGAAGCAAGGGACTGGAAGTCAACTTCTTTGAAGGCATCGACGCCATCATCCCCATTCCCATTACCAGGAAAAGACAACAGGAGCGAGGCTACAACCAGAGCGAGGAGATAGCCAAGGGAATACAGGAAAAGACGGGACTCCCCATCATCACGGATGCCATCAGACGAACTGTGTTTACAGAAAGTCAGACCCACAAAAGCAGATCTGAAAGACAGGAAAACGTAAAGCACGTGTTCCAGACATCAGCATTCTATCACGACGCCCAAGGCAAGCACCCCATCACCAATCTTGCCGGAAAGCATCTACTCATCATCGACGACGTCTGCACCACAGGCGCCACCCTCGTATCCTGCTGCGAAGAACTGCTCAAGGCGGGCAAGATGAAATTCAGCATCACCACCATCGGATGGACACACGATTAAAAATCTATAATTAATAAGCCATTTATGATGATTAATCATTTTTTTGTCGTACCTTTGCAGATATAAATTATAATTATTTAATCCTTATATGATTATGGACAAGCTAAAGAAAGAATTCGCATCTAAGTTATTGAAGGTTAAGGCTATCAAATTGCAGCCTAACGATCCTTTCACTTGGGCTTCTGGTTGGAAGTCTCCTTTCTATTGTGACAACCGCAAGACCCTCTCTTTCCCAGAACTCCGCAACTATGTGAAGCTCGAACTCGTACACGCTATTCTGGAGCAGTTCCCAGAGGCTGACGCTGTTGCAGGTGTAGCTACAGGCGCTATTGCACAGGGTGCATTGGTGGCAGACGAATTGAACTTGCCTTTCGTTTACGTTCGTTCTAAACCAAAGGATCATGGTATGCAGAACCTCATCGAAGGCGAAATCGACCCTAAGGCTAAGGTTGTTGTAGTAGAAGACTTGATTTCTACCGGTGGCAGCTCACTCAAGGCAGTAGAGGCACTCCGCAAGAACGGCAATGAGATTGTAGGTATGGTAGCTAGCTACACATACGGTTTCCCAGTAGCAGAGAAGGCATTCGCAGACGCTAACGTGAAGTTGGTTACTTTGACTGACTACGAGCACGTAGTGGCAGAGGCTTTGGAAACAGGCTACATCAAGCAGGAAGACGTAGAGTTGCTCCACGAGTGGCGCAAGGACCCAGCTAACTGGAAGAAGTAATTTTTGACCCATCAATAATGAGTACAAGTACATTCGAAAGTAATATCAAACAGATTCCTCACAAGCAGGAATCTGTTTTTAACACTTTGAGCGACCTCAACAACCTGCAGGTGCTCAAGGACCGCTTCGAGCAGGTGAAAGACCAGATTCCTGAGGACAAGAGAAAGGAAATGGAGAAACTCAAGGACCTGAGATTCGACAGCGACAGCATCACTATCAACGCTCCTATGGTGGGCGACCTCAAGATGCGCATCATCGACAGAGATTTTCCAAAAACCATCAAGTTTGAAACAGAGAACAGCCCTATCCCATTCAATTTCTGGATTCAGCTGCTCCCTACAGGAGAATTTTCTTGCAAGATGAAACTCACCATCAAGGCTGAGCTCAACATGTTTATCAAGGGTATGGTGAAGAAGCCATTGCAGGAAGGCATCGAAAAGATTGCAGACGCCCTGGCGATGATTCCATATCAGGATTAATAAAAAGATACAATTATGGCACATAAACTTTGGGAAAAGAACTTTGAAGTAAACAAGGAAATAGAACGATTCACCGTAGGCCGCGACCGCGAGCTCGACCTCTATCTCGCCAAGTACGACGTGCTGGGAAGTATGGCACACATCACCATGCTCGAAAGCATCGGACTCCTGGAGAAGGATGAGCTTACCCAGCTCCTCGCAGAATTGAAGAATATCTACGCCATCGCCGACAAGGGCGAGTTCGTTATCGAAGACGGCGTGGAGGATGTTCATTCCCAAGTAGAACTGATGCTCACCCAGAAACTGGGCGACATGGGCAAAAAGATTCATTCGGGAAGATCTCGCAACGACCAGGTACTGGTAGACCTCAAGCTCTTCACCCGTCATGAGTTGAAGGAGATTGTGGATGCCGTGAAGATTCTCTTCGACGAGCTGATTCAGAAGAGTAATCAGTACAAGGACGTATTGATGCCGGGCTACACCCACCTGCAGGTGGCAATGCCTTCATCGTTCGGACTCTGGTTTGGTGCTTACGCTGAGGGACTTGCCGACGATATGCTCTTCCTCCAGGCTGCTTACCGCATGACCAACCGCAACCCATTGGGTAGCGCAGCCGGTTATGGAAGTTCATTCCCACTGAACCGCACCATGACCACCGAGCTTCTCGGCTTCGACAGTATGGACTATAATGTGGTCTATGCCCAGATGGGCAGAGGAAAGATGGAACGCAACGTGGCTTTCGCCATGGCTACCGTGGCAGGAACACTGGCAAAGATGGCTTTCGACGCCTGCATGTTCAACTGCCAGAACTTCGGCTTCGTGAAGTTGCCTAAGGAGTGCACCACCGGTTCCAGCATCATGCCTCACAAGAAGAACCCAGATGTATTCGAGCTGATTCGCGCCAAGAGCAACAAGCTGCAGAGCTTGCCTCAGCAGGTGATGCTCATCATGAACAACCTGCCTGTGGGTTACTTCCGCGACCTTCAGATTATCAAGGAAGTATTCCTTCCTGCCTTCGATGAGTTGAAAGACTGCCTACAGATGGCAGCTTACATCATCAACAAGATGGAGGTGAACGAGCACATCCTCGACGATCCTCGCTACGACCCAATGTTCTCCGTAGAAGAGGTGAACCAGCTTGCCGCCAACGGCATGCCTTTCCGTGATGCCTACAAGAAGGTGGGACTGGAAATCGAAGCGGGCGAATTCAAGCCAAACAAGGATATTCACCATACACACGAGGGAAGCATCGGCAATCTCTGCAACGACAAGATTCAGGAACTGATGGAGAAAACGCTCTCAGAGTTCCACTTCGAGCGCATGGAGAATGCCGAGAAAGACTTGCTGAAGTAAGCAGGCGTGTATCATCTGATGCCATCAAAGTAATCAAACTGAAGAAGAAATGTATATAATAAATAAGGTACATATATATAATAAGGTGAAGAGCATAGTCAACCAAGCTATGCTCTTGCTTTGTTTGTGCCTTCCGGCAGCAGCTATTCTGCTGGGCGGAAGCATCCTGTCATCATGCAATGCCGACAACAGCATCAGTACACGCTATCCCTGCCAATTCATCTTCAGAACCATCTATCACCCCGGCAGTACCATCGAGAATGCACTTCAGGGAGCAGGAACCTATACGATGGTAAGCGCCAAGAAGGTGAACGGAGCATGGAACCTCTACTCCACCCCCAACGACGGAAAGAACAAGACCGAGACCATCGTTCTCTCTACAACCAAGGAGAATTATGCCAACTACAGCTATCTGGGAGCGGGAAACGACCTGAAGGATGCCAAGAAGAATGGCTTCATCATGGGCCTATCCAATTTTAACGGATACGTGGCTTGGGACAGACAATGCCTCAACTGCATCCTGCAATATGGCGGAACCAACTATCCGCTGGAATGGACTGGAAACAGACAGTCGGTCATCTGCAACAAATGCAAAAGAGTGTATAGTTTGGAGAACGGAACCGTGACAAGTGGAGGAAAAACCAAGGAAGACAAGCCGCTGATGCAATACCGAGTAACTTACTCCGGCGTCATCGGAAGTGTGATTACAGTAGGAAATTAAAGGATTTTCATGCGATATTCCTAGAAAATCCACCTATTACAAAGAAAAAATGCGGCATTTTTCTTAAAATATGTAAACACATTTGGTGGATTCAAGAAATTATACTACCTTTGCACTCGCAATTAAGAAATGCGGAAATAGCTCAGTTGGTAGAGCACAACCTTGCCAAGGTTGGGGTCGCGGGTCCGAGTCCCGTTTTCCGCTCTAACTCTAACGTTTACCATGCCGCAATGGTGGAATTGGTAGACACGAGGGACTTAAAATCCCTTGACCAGAAATGGTTGTGCGGGTTCGAGTCCCGCTCGCGGCACTCACCCTCCCTTAAAATTTTTCATTATGAAAAAATTTGCTTATATCATATCTCTTATTTTCATTATCGCGCTTACATCATGTGGTGTCAGCAGTGGTCACTTTAAACTTGAGGGCAAATTTTTAAACATGAATCAAGGCGAATTTTACGTTTACAGCACAGATGGTGGCATCGACGGCGTCGATACTATCAAGGTTGTTGGTGGCCGTTTCAGTTATGAAATGCCTTGCACGGAAAGCCATACCCTCATGATTGTATTCCCAAACTTCTCGGAGCAGCCTATCTTTGCAGAATCAGGAGAATCTGTAGAGCTGAAAGGCGACGCTTCTCACCTGAAGGAAATGGAGATTAAAGGCACCAAAGACAATGAATTGATGACCAAATTCCGCAAATCAATCCTTGGCAATACGCCTCCTCAGGAAAGTGCACAGGCAGAAACATTCATCAAAGACAATGCCAGCTCGGTGGTCTGCCTGTATCTGATTAAGAAATACTTCATCGCAAACATCAAGCCTGACTACAAGAAGGCACTCTCCCTCCTGTCTATCTGCGAGAAAAAGCAGTCTAAGAACACACAGTTGGCTAAGCTGAAGCAGCAGGTGAATAGGATGAAAGATGCCGGCGTAGGCGCAAAACTACCCATTTTTACGGCTTATGACCTCAACGGCAAACTGGTTTCCAGCACTGAGATGAGCAGTGCTCCGGTGGCAGTCATCTACACTTGGTCTACATTTAACTATGACAGTCAAAGCATGCAGAGAGACCTGAAAAGTCGCCAGCGTCAATCGCAAGGAAAGCTCAAACTGATGGGATTCTGCCTGGATGGTGCGAAAAGCTACTGCCAGAGCACCCTGAAGAACGACTCCATCACATGGCCCGTCGTATGCAATGGCGAAATGCTTGAAGACAAGAACCTGAAGAAGTTGGGAATGACTTCACTTCCCGACAACATCATCATACAAAACGGAAAGATTATCGCCCGAGGCCTAAAAAAGCAAGAACTCTACAATAAGTTAGACCAACTGCTCAAATAACACCGCGAGCCATATGTCTAACTTATAAAAGAGGAGGCGTATATGCTAGTAAAAACTTATTGCGCAGCAGTCAACGGCCTGGAAGTCACGACTGTCACAGTAGAAGTAAGCCTCAACCGAGGCGTTCAATACCACCTTACGGGCTTAGGCGACGAGGCGGTCAGGGAAAGCCGTGACCGCATCGCAGCAGCCCTTCTTTACAGCGGCTTCAAATTTCCGATAGCCGACATCACCATCAATCTTGCTCCAGCCAATCTCCGAAAGGAAGGCAGTAGCTTTGACCTCCCATTGGCCATCGGCATTATGGGAGCCAATGGCAATATCCCAGAGGATCACCTCAAGGAATACATGATGGTGGGCGAACTGAGTCTGGACGGCACGCTACAGCCCATCAAGGGAGCCCTCCCCATCGCTATCAGAGCCCGGGCAGAACATTATAAAGGATTGATTGTACCCGAACAGAACGCCAGAGAAGCAGCCGTGGTCAATAACCTGGAAGTGTATGGCATGAAAACACTCTTCGATGTCATCCAATTCCTAAGCGACCGTTCTGCCCCTGAGCCTACATTCGTAGATACGAGAAAGGAATTCTACGAAAACCAGATTCATTGTGACTATGACTATGCTGACGTAAGAGGCCAGGAAAACGTGAAGCGTGCCCTGGAAGTGGCTGCCGCAGGCGGACACAACCTCATCATGGTAGGTCCTCCGGGATCAGGCAAATCCATGATGGCAAAGAGATTGCCATCCATCCTTCCCCCACTCACCCTTTCAGAGAGTCTTGAAACAACGCAGATACACTCCATAGCGGGCAAGCTGAGCAAGAATGTATCTCTCATTGCCCAGCGCCCATTCAGAGCTCCCCACCACACCATCTCACAAGTAGCACTGGTGGGAGGTGGCACTTCTCCACAGCCTGGCGAAATATCGCTCGCCCACAATGGCGTGCTCTTCTGTGACGAACTCCCGGAATTCAACAAGACTACGCTGGAAGTGTTGCGCCAACCGCTGGAAGACCGACACATCAGCATCAGCAGAGCCAAATACACCATCGACTACCCTTGCTCCTTTATGTTTGTGGCAAGCATGAACCCATGTCCATGCGGCTACTATGGTGACCCGACCCACCGCTGTGTCTGCACACCGGGGCAGATTCAAAGATACATGAACAAGATATCGGGTCCATTGCTCGACCGAATAGATATCCAATGCGAAATAAGTCCTGTTCCTTTCAAGGACATCTCAACCGCCGCTCCTGGTGAACCTAGTGCCAAGATTCGCGAGCGTGTAATCAGGGCAAGGGAAATTCAGGCAGCCAGATTCCAAGATTTCAAAGGCATCCACTGCAATGCGCAGATGACAGAGCGAATGATTCACCAGTTTGCTGAACCCGACGAAGAAGGCATCAACCTCCTGCGTATGGCGATGGAGAAGCTTTCCCTGTCGGCACGTGCCTACAACCGCATTCTGAAAGTGGCACGCACCATTGCCGACCTTGCAGGAAGTGAGCATGTGGAACCTTTTCATCTTGCAGAAGCCATCGGCTACCGCACACTAGACAGAGGCGACTGGGCAGAAAGGGGACATCTATAGACACAAAACAGAAAATCTTCTGTTTTTACAGATAATCCACCTTTTCTCACAAAAAAATGCAATTCCAACAAAAAAGACAAAGGTACAGACTACAACAATATCATACAGTAAAATGGTATATTTTGGGGTATAGGGGGTAAAATCTGTTTTTTATCCACCTAAAAAACAGCATTCGTCCCCTAAATCAACAAAATATCCCCCAAAAGTCGATAAAATAGTGCTACCTTTGCATCAGAGTTAGAAAGACAAGCAATTGTCACAAATGTCAAACATTAAAAATTATAGATTATGGATTGCATTTATAAAATTACAAGTATTATAAAGAAGGTGGGATTTGGAATACTTCTCGCCGAGTTGGCTGTAATTGCTTATATGGCTATCCAATAACAAATAAGATAGGTCATATCAAACAAGTATCCTCTTGAGATTAAAGTTAATACAGAATATAAAGATTACCATCAATAGTAAATGATAAAGGAAAGGCCTTAGCAGTTATCTGAAAAGTAACTGCTAAGGCTTTAATTTTCCCCCTAAGCAGACCATCAACTGGCTACAAACAGCAAACATAGAAACAAATCAGCAACAAAAATCAGACTACAAACAAGTTACAACAGGTGGTAAATTCTATTCAAAAGGAGTAAATTCTATTATAAAAACGCAATTAAAAAACAATTTATACCCCATTTAGAGAAAATATACCCCACAAATAGTAGAAAAACAAGTACCTTTGCACTCGTAAAACAAACGTTGTCACAACGTTGCTTAGAATTGAATATAATAGTAAACATTAAAACGATTAAGAATTATGGATTGCATTTTCAAAGTAACAGAATTGGTTAAGAAAGTTGGTTTCGTTATCCTCGTTGCTGAGTTGGCAGTTATCGCCTACATGAACATCATGTAACATCCACTTTTTTCTTATATGTAACCACCTTGGTAGTGGCTATATAAAAATGGTCTTAAGCGTCAAGCTTAGGGCCATTTTTGTTTTCTACCCCGTAACATTTTGGTTTTCTACCCCTTCATTTTACACCTTATTATATAATAGAATAGAAAAAGGGCAGAAAATATACCGAATTTCCAACATTTTTTTGTAATTTTGCAGCCAAATAACAAAAATATATTAGCTAATATGGAACAAAAGAATTTCAAACGTACCACCGTTACCGCAGCATTGCCTTATGCCAACGGTGGTGTTCATATCGGTCACCTGGCAGGTGTTTACGTGCCAGCCGATATCTATGTTCGCTATCTCCGTCTCAAGAAGCAAGACGTTGTTTTCATCGGCGGTAGCGACGAGCATGGTGTACCAGTAACCATCCGTGCCAAAAAGGAAGGTATCACCGTACAGGAGGTAGTAGACCGCTATCATAACCTCATCAAGAAGAGTTTCGAGGATTTCGGTATCTCTTTTGATGTTTACAGCCGTACCACTTCACCAACTCACAATAAGTTTGCTTCTGATTTCTTCCGCACACTCTACGATAAGGGCGTATTGGAAGAAAAGGTAGAGGAGCAGTTCTGCGACGAGGTAACAGGCGAATTCCTTACCGACCGTAACATCGTGGGTACTTGCCCTCGCTGCGGTGCTGAAGGTGCTTATGGCGACCAGTGCGAGAAATGTGGTGCTACCCTTTCTCCTGAAGAACTCATCAACCCAACCAACAAGAACAACCCGGGGCATGGTCTTGTGAAGAAGCCTACCAAGAACTGGTATCTTCCATTGAACAAGTATCAGGACTGGTTGAAGAAGTGGATCCTGGAAGGTCACAAGGAGTGGCGTACCAATGTTTACGGTCAGTGCAAGAGCTGGTTGGATATGGATCTTCAGCCACGTGCCATGACACGCGACTTGGATTGGGGTATTCCTGTTCCTGTGGAGGGAGCTGAAGGCAAGGTGCTCTACGTTTGGTTTGATGCACCTATCGGCTACATCTCAAACACCAAGGAGCTTTGCGATGCTCATCCAGAAAAGTGGGGAACATGGCAGAAGTGGTGGCAGGACCCAGAAACCCGTCTCGTACACTTCATCGGTAAGGACAACATTGTGTTCCACTGCATCATCTTCCCTACCATGCTGAAGGCTCACGGCGACTATATCTTGCCAGACAACGTACCAGCCAACGAGTTCCTTAACCTGGAGGACGATAAGATTTCAACATCCCGCAACTGGGCTGTATGGTTGCACGAGTATCTCGTAGATTTGCCAGGCAAGCAGGATGTATTGCGCTATGTATTGACAGCCAATGCGCCTGAGACCAAGGACAACAACTTTACCTGGAAGGATTTCCAGGAGCGCAACAACTCAGAGTTGGTTGCCGTTTACGGTAACTTCGTAAACCGTGCCCTCCAGCTCACCAAGAAGTATTGGGGCGGCGTAGTTCCTGCCTGCGGTGAATTGCAGGAGGTAGATGAGAAGGCCATCGCTGAGTTCAAGGACGTGAAGGAGAAGGTTGAGCAGTATCTCAACGTATTCAAGTTCCGTGAGGCTCAGAAGGAGGCTATGAACCTGGCTCGTATCGGTAACAGATACATCACAGAGTGTGAGCCTTGGAAGGTTTGGAAGACCGATCCTAAGCGTGTGGAGACCATCCTGAACATCTCCCTGCAGTTGGTTGCCAACCTCGCCATCGCCTTCGAGCCATTCTTGCCATTCTCTTCAGAGAAGCTCCGCAAGATGATCAACATGCCTAACTTCGAGTGGACTCAGCTCGGCAGCACAGATTTGCTCAAGGCTGGTACCCAGCTCGGTGAGCCTGAATTGCTCTTCGAGAAGATTGAGGATGAGGTAATAGAAAGACAGCTCCAGAAGCTTGCTGACACCAAGAAGGCTAACGAGGAGGCTTCTTATCAGGCTGCTCCTATCAAGCCAGAGGTTAGCTTCGATGATTTCGAGAAGCTCGATATCCGCGTAGGTCACATTCTGAACTGCGAGAAGGTAAAGAAGTCTAAGAAGCTTCTGAAGTTCACCATCGATGATGGTTCTGGCGTAGAGCGCACCATCTGCTCAGGTATCGCAGCCTACTACGAGCCAGAGCAGTTGATTGGCAAGGACGTATTGTTCGTAGCCAACTTTGCTCCTCGCAAGATGATGGGCATCGAGAGCCAGGGTATGATTCTGAGTGCTGTCAACTTCGATGGCACTTTGAATGTTACTTCTCTCCTTGGCAAGGTTAAGCCAGGAAGCCAGGTAGGATAAATCAGACGAATGACACGAATCATCTCGTAGAAAAACAATAGTAGATAATAAAAGGTGGATGCAAGATCTCTGAACAGAGATTCCTGCATCCACCTTTTGTTATTGATTACAGATAAGCTTGTCGCTGCTCATCTACCTTATCTTTCTTATCTAAAGAGTAAAGCGATAACCTACCGTGAAAGTAAAGAAGCTATTCTTTGGACTGTCAAATCCCGAAATATTCTCCATCTTTGTCAAACCGATGTTATATCGTGCATCGAGGATGACATTCATATATTCATACGAAACACCTACCGGAATAGAGATATTCGTACTCTTGGCAATAAGGGTTCCCTCTACCTCCTCCGTATCCTTATAATAGGTAGAACCATTCTTGTCCTTCTCCAAAGAAGTCTCCTCATAAGAGAATTTGGCATCTCCGCAGCGGAAACCAGCCTGTATGCCCACCATTGCCACCAGCTGACGGGTTACATAGCACTTGAGCATCAAGGGAAGCTGGATGTAATCAATATCAGCATGATGATTCTTGATGCCCCAATATTGTTTCTTATCAGCACTCTCTACGGTTTCATAATCAGCGAAACGGTAGCCCAAGCGAGCATAATAAGCCCCAAGAGACACCCCTACATACTCTGTGGCACGATATTCCACATCTGCACCAGCCATAAAGCCAGCCTGATTCTTCGACTTGATTTCATCGCCCAAAGCAACGCTGACATAAATCGAGTTATTGCTCCAATTAGACAAAGCAACACCTACACGGGGAATCACAGAGAATTTTCCTATAGGATTCTCCATTTCCTGTGCCATCGCTCCTACGGAAGCAAGCAACAGCACCATCATTATAACTATTTTCTTTTTCATTTCTACAACAGTTTGTATATCATAATAACAAGGAACAAGGGATAATATTGCATCCTACAGGCAAATTTGTCCGTGTTTTTTTCTGAGAAAGTTTTCCTCATCCCTATTGAAACATAAAACATTTGGGGGATTTGGAACATTTTAACAAAAAACATTTGGGGGATTTGGAACTTATATGTATCTTTGCGCTCAAAATCAGCAAGTTATGAGAAAAAGAATATTTAAAAGAAAAGTATATGACAAAATGCTCGAATGGAAGCGAGAGAGAAACGGTAGCACAGCCCTCTTGCTCAAAGGAGCACGCCGTGTAGGAAAGTCAACTGTAGCCAAAGCTTTCGCAGAAAATGAATACAAAAGCTATATCCTTATAGATTTCGTACAAGCATCTAAGGAAGTGAAACAGCTGTTTGACAACCTCATGGACTTGAACTACATATTTTTACGCCTCCAATCAATCTACCAAGTAATCTTGGAGCCACGCAAATCAGCCATCATTTTCGATGAAGTACAAATGTGCCCACAAGCTCGGCAAGCCATCAAATACCTAGTAGCAGACGGAAGATACGACTACATAGAGACAGGCTCTCTTATCAGCATCAAAAAGAATGTAGAAAACATTTTGATTCCAAGCGAAGAGACACGTTTGGATCTCTATCCGATGGATTACGAGGAATTTCGATGGGCAATGGGCGATACTGCTACATTTCCCCTTCTCAAGCAGTTTTTCGATGCAAAAGTTCCATTGGGAGCAGCACATCGAGAAGCCATGCGCAACCTTCGTCTATATATGCTCGTAGGCGGAATGCCACAAGCCGTAAACGAGTACTTAGACACCAATAATCTGAGCAAAACAGATGCCGTAAAGCGAGAAATCATAGAGCTTTATCTTGACGACTTTAGAAAAATAGACAAAACAGGAAGAGCTGCCAAGTTATTCGAGAGTATTCCTTCCGAATTAAACAAAAATTCAGCCAGATACCAGGTAGCAAGCGTATTGGATGATGCAGGCAGAAAGAATCTCATGGGAGTCTTGGCAGACATGAAAGACAGCATGGTGGTCAATTTCGCCTATCACGCAAATGATCCCAATGTCGGTTTTTCATTACATAGTGACGAAGACTACTATAAAATGTTTGTTGGAGACACAGGTCTATTCGTCACACTTGCTTTTTGGGATAAAGACTACACAGAGAACACCATTTACGAAAAGTTGTTGAGCGACAAACTGAGTAGCGATATGGGGTATGCCTATGAGAATCTCGTTGCCCAAATGCTTACCGCATCAGGAAACAAACTGTTCTATTACACATTTCCCCATGCAACGAGTCACAAGAACTATGAGATAGATTTCTTGCTATCTCGTGGCAAGAAGATTTATCCGATAGAAGTGAAATCATCAGGATATAACAGTCACAAGTCGCTAGATGAATTTTGCCAGAAGTTCTCTGATAGAATCGAAAAAAGATACCTGTTATATACGAAAGATTTCAAAAAAGATGGACAGACCTTATTGGTGCCAATATATATGACACCTTTGCTATAAATAAAATACAACACGGACAAATTCAATATCGCTATAAATCGAAAAAGAGAGGCGAGCTTCACAGCCAGCCTCTCCCGAGAGATTTATAGATAATGCCACTCATGGCATTCCTATATCGTTGATTAAAAATATTTCCTAATCTTGTTATAACAGCATTAGAACTTATATTAGAACCATGCTATTACTTTGTTTGATAATTACTCACCGTAACCCGTATTCTGCTTGATGTTAGGGTTGGCGTTGATCTCTGCCTGCGGAATGGCAGCAATAGCCTTGAAGTAATCACGGTCGAAAGACTGAGCTTCCTTGCTCAATGTCTTGTGCCAACCCTTATCAGCTTCACTTGTATAACGGGTGATAGTCTCGTTATTACGCAAAGCATCAAAGTAACGCTGTCCCTCGCCAATCAACTCCTTACGACGCTCAATCAAGATACGCTCAAGTGTGATGTTATCCACTGTAGCCAAAGAAGCCTCTGTTGTGGTACGGTTCTTTACCAAATCATTCAGATACTCTACAGCCTTAGTCTTGTCATTATTTCTAAATGCACACTCTGCAGCTGTCAAGTAAACCTCAGAAAGACGGATAATTGGAACGATAGTAACATTACGAAGATTACCACCTTGACCACGCAACTTGTTCAGAAATACCTTGTTGGTACCATAAGTTGCCACCTCTTTGGCTGCAGTTGCAGGCAAGAACATATCGTTACGAACATCTTCTGGGTCTGAAGTAAGCATGTCAACAAACTTCTTAGTAGCAACCATTTCCTTGTAGCCATCACGCTGCTGAAGGTTACCGATACCATTCAAGTCATTGTTGTCTGTAGAACCTGCCACATTGAGACGGAACAAGAACTCACTCTCATTAGGAGTTGAAGCATCCCATGCTTTGAAGTATTGGTCACGAGTCCACAACGCTGCGCCAGAATTCTTGATAATATCCTCAGCAACAGACAAGGCGTTAGCATAATCACCCATATTCAAATAAACACGAGAAAGGATTGCCTTTGCTCCCCAAACGCTTACATAACCTGGTTCTGTCTCTGTAGCAAGAGCATTAGAGCTGATAGCCTCAGTCAAATCCTTCACTACTTGGGTGTAAACCTCAGCAACAGTGCTACGAGCAGGTTTTGCATTAGACTCCAGCACTTCTGTTACCAATGGTACACCAAGAGATGCACCCTGATCCTCTGTATATGGCTTACCATAGATACGAACAAGGTCAAAATGAGCAAGGGCACGGAGTACCTTTGCCTCTGCCGCATACTGGTCGATAGTAGCCTTAGCCTCTGCTGCATCGCTCAAAGCACCACCTTCTGCAGCAGCGATGATACGATTAGCACGGCCAATAACAATATATGGTGATTTCCAAGTTACGGTACTGGAAGAAGTACTTGATGTAAACTCAGATGCTGTCTGATAGTTCATGTCATAGTAGAAACTTGCACGGTTAGAACCACCAATATTATTATACTGATAATCATCACCTGCATGAACATCACCATAAACGAAGAACTGCATACCATAGTAATCTACCAAGCTGCTGTTTCCCTTCAAAGCCTTGTACATACCCGTTCTCGCAGCATCCAAGTCTGAACTGCTGGTCAAGGCTGCATCTGCATCTGTACCATCAGAAGGAGCTACGTCCAACCAATCATTGACGCAAGATGACAGGCTGGCTGCCAAAATAGCGCAGCCCATTACCTTATATATTGATTTTAATACTTTCATTGTATTTCGTTCTTTTATAAATTAGAAACTAAGTTCGATACCAAATGTATAAGTTCTCAAAGCTGGCATTTCGAATGTACACAAGCCATCCGCTGGTGTCTCTGGATCAACATAAAGATCCTTAGACTTCCAGGTCAACAAGTTGTTGGCAGAGAAATATACACGAGCCTTGCTCAAGCCGAGGTTGCTGATCCACTCCTTTGGTGCTGAGAAACCTAAGGTAAGGTTCTTCAAGCGAAGATAATCGTTAGGCATCAACCAACGAGAAGACAACACACGCGTACCATAACCAGCCTGGAACTTAGGCAACTTAGCATTATCGCCTGGCTTCTGCCACATATCCTCCAACTTATAGTAAGAAGGGATTGCTCCATAGAGGGCGTATGTACCACCATTATCGTGCAACCAAGTAGCATAATCGTAAGAGTCACCGCCCAACTTATAGGTCAAAGTAAAGTTAAAATCGATAAACTTCCACTTGATGAAGTTAGACAAACCGCCCTCAAGTGCTGGCTCATGATGACCAACAATAGTCTTGTTTGCCTCAGCTACATTAGTAGTGGTCTTGCGAGCATTCTCAGTTCCATCATTGATGTAATAGCTCTCCAAACCTGTCTCAGGGTCAACACCTGCATACTCATACATATAGTAAGAATAGTAAGGCTTGCCTACCTGATGAATCAAGGCACCACTGATAATCTTGTCATCATCACCTGTCAACTCTGTTACCTTGTTGGAGTTATGACCAAAGTTCAGAGAAGTAGTCCAAAGGAAGTCCTTCTTCTGAATGTTGGTAGAAGAAATGGTCACCTCAATACCTTGGTTACGCATAGAACCTACATTCTGAGCCATGGTAGCCAACAGAGAAGAATCATCATAGTAACCTGGAATCATAGAGATAGGACGGTTCATAATCAAATTGGATGTATTACGAACGTAGTAATCCAATGTTACAGAGATACGGTTGAGGAATGTCAAGTCAAGACCAAAGTTCCAAGCCTTGTTCTGCTCCCACTTCAAGTCCTTGTTGGCTACACCAATGATACCCATACCATTGCTACCATTATAGTACTCACCATACTTATAAAGGTTCATGTAACTATACAAGCCAGATGGAAGAGTTCCGTTCACACCATAAGATACACGAATCTTACCATCGCTCAATATATCCTTGATAGAATCCATGAACTTTTCTGCACCAAAGCGCCAAGCACCAGATACAGACCAGAACGAACCCCAACGATTCTCACGTGCCATACGAGAACTACCATCACGACGATAGCTTACACCAGCATAATACAAATCGTTATAGTTGTAGTTGACACGACCCAAGAAAGAAGTCATCTTTGAGTCATACTTGTAACTCTCCATAGAGGTATCGCCAGAGTTAGAGAACTCATACAAGTTGCCAGGGTAGTCTGTACCAGAAGCGTATGAGTTGTTGTTATGCCATGCCTCTGTCTCGAAACCAAGCAAAGCATCCACATTGTGGGCACCAAAAGACTTATTGTATGTCAACTGTGTCTGAGTGTTCATGGTTGTCCACTCATTGTAAGTACGCTGCATCACACCATTTGAGCCAGAACCATTACCACAGAATTTGTCCCAAAGCACATCCTCGGTAGAGTTGATGTAGTCGTAAGCTACCTTCTCACGCAACTTCAAGTTGTCCCAAATGTTCCATTCGAGAGCCAAGGTGCTGTAAGAACGTGTCGTGTTGGTTCTATCAGACATGTGCTGGTTCTCATAAATAGGGTTATAACCATTGTTATAAGCACCATCTGTCTCTGTCAGCAAATTACCATTCTTGTCATAGATAGCATTAGAAGGGCCGAGGAACCATACTGCACTTGAGATGGCACCAGCAAAAGAAGCGCCACCATCCATGGCAGAGTTCTGATGCATAGATGAAATCATTGTGCTAGCATCCAACTTGAACTTACCAAAACGATGGGAAACGTTTACATTACCTGTCATACGTTCCAAGCCTGAACGGTCAACAACACCATTCTGCTTTGCATAAGACAAAGAAGCATAGAACTTGGTCTTATCATTACCACCAGTTACACTTGCCTGATAGTTCTGATTTGAACCATTTTTGAAAAGCGCATCACGCCAGTTTGCCCAACCATTCTCTGGTTTTGCTGCATAATCATCAATATTTTGATCGGCAAAAGCTGCAGCAGAGGCATCAGTAGTACCATCAATATTATCAAAAGCATAGTTTTTCAAACCTTGATAAATCAAGGCACGACGAGAATCACCATCCAACGTTGGACGATAGTTGATAGCCATGTTAGAGAATCCCCAGTCGCTACGGAAATCAACCTGGGTCTTACCTGCACTACCACTCTTGGTTGTAATGACAAGCACACCATTGGCTGCACGAGAACCATACAAAGAGGCTGCGGCAGCATCCTTGATAACAGTGATAGATTCGATATCGTTGCTGTTCAATGTAGAAAGTGCATTGGTACCAGAACCATTGTAACCACTTCCAGTCTGAGCATCATTGAAACCACTCAAGTTACCAGAGTTCACAGGAGTACCATCAATCACAATCAATGGATCGTTACCTGCATTGATAGAACCCATACCACGAATACGGATATAGTTCATTGCACCTGGCTGGCCAGAGAAAGAAGAAATAGAAACTCCTGGAATATTACCAGAAAGCTTATCTTCAACAGAAAGTGAAGGAACATCACTCAACTTAGCTGTTGACATGGAAGCAGCAGCACCTGTAAATGAGGATTTCTTGAAGTTACCATAACCTGTAACAATCACCTCATCCAAGGATTTGTTATCAGAAGTCAAAGCAATCTTCATGTTAGAACTTGCTTTAACAGTTTGTGGATTCATACCTATATAGGTAATCTCCAACTTGGAGCCGGCTGGAACATTCAAACTGAAGTTTCCATCGACATCCGTAACAGTACCCGTATTAGTACCAGCTACTTTGATTGATGCGCCAATAACAGGCTCACCATCCTCTGAAGCTACTACCTTACCGGTAACGGATGTTTGGGCAAAGGCTACTCCACAACTGAGAATTGCCCCCCCCACAAATAAAGCGATTCTTTTAAACATAATCTCTCTCTTTATTAGATAATAATTTATAAATATATAATAATCGGCTGCAAAATTAGATTTTTTTTCGGATATTTGCAAATATTTTGAAAGAAAAATTTAATAACGCACATAAAAAAGTCTGTTTTTAACACTTCTACCTTGTCATATTGCAACAAAAAGGATATTTTTGCTGCAATAAGGCTATAATTTGTAAGAACAGAAATAAGAAGGTTCTTAAGTTATCTATACCGGCATCTGCCAGGTAAGACATATTACTTAATATACGAAGAACAAATAGAACATCATACTGACTGCAGGGAGCTAAATACTTGACATACCACAAAAAAGAAAACGTTTACGGCACTTTTTAGTTAAAAAATTTGGGTATATTGCACATTTTTCGTAATTTTGCGCACGATTTCAACGACTAGAACAAAACAAAGTGGTTTTACACCTTATTATATATAGAGAGAATGATATATGTAGGGGATTGTCGTTAGTATAAACAAAAGTATTAAGATAACAATGACTCACAATTTGTTAAAAGGCAAGCGTGGCATCATCTTCGGTGCACTCAATGAGGAATCAATCGCTTGGAAAGTAGCTGTAAAGGCTGCAGAAGAGGGTGCTACTATCGCACTTAGTAATACAGCTATGGCTTTGCGTATGGGTACGCTGGATAAGCTCGCTGAACAGATCAACGCTCCTATCATCGCAGCTGATGCGACTAGCGTTGAAGACTTGGAAAAGGTATTCACTGAGGCTCAGGAGAAGCTCGGTGGCAAGATCGACTTCGTTCTCCACTCTGTAGCCATGAGCCCTAACGTTCGTAAGCATCGTACATACGATGACCTCGACTACAACTTCCTGAACAAGACATTGGATATCTCTGCTATCTCTTTCCACAAGATGTTGCAGGTAGCCAAGAAGTTGGATGCTATCAACGAGTGGGGTTCTGTAGTAGCCCTCACATACGTAGCATCTCAGCGTACATTCTTCGGCTATAACGATATGGCTGATGCCAAGAGCATGCTCGAGAGCATCGCACGTAGCTTCGGTTACATCTATGGCCGTGAGAAGCACGTCCGCATCAATACCATCTCTCAGAGCCCTACAGCTACAACAGCAGGCAAGGGTATCAAGGACATTGAGAACATGATGGACTTCGCCGACAAGATGTCTCCACTCGGAAACGCTGTGGCTGAGGATTGCGCTAACTACTGCGTGATGATGTTCTCTGACTTCACCCGCAAGGTGACTATGCAGAACCTCTTCCACGATGGTGGTTTCTCATCAATGGGTATGAGCCTCCGTGCCATGAACCAGTATGCTAAGGATATAACTCCTTATGAGGATGAGAATGGTAAGGTTATCTACGGATAATCCCGTTGCATCATTTATTCAAACCATATACAAGGGCAGATACGTAGTAATTACGCATCTGCCCTATTTTATTTATAGCCATGTAAGTTATAACTGCTGGGGAAAAACACCTGATAGGCAGAATACTCATAAGCCAAACGAACAATTTTCCTCATATCTTTATTATGCTTCAAACGCTTCAATATGAGATTCAACTCTGGACGCCTATCCTCTTCCGTTTTCTTTGGAATATACCCTTGCTCAATAAAAGACAGAGAAGACCAATAGAACATCCAAAAACGCAGTTGCTCACCCTTCGTCCAAGTTGGACGTGACAAGAGGTCGATAAAGATACTAAACAACTTGGGATTCTGCATTTTGTCCCTCAATATATGCTGGAAAAAGCTTAAACCATCAGAATCATAGTTGGCACCTATAGACAGATGTATTAGCTTCAGGCAGTAAATACTGTCGTTGATTGTCACCAACTGTCCTAATCTCTCAATATATTCTTCTATATTCATCATCTTTCGTTCTTTACTATTATCAAATTGCCATTTCCAAATTACAAATTCATTGCAATTATCAGGAAAAGCCTGGAAGAAATTAGCTTCAGTTATCTCTGACGGATTTGCCAGTAGCTCTTTATAGGCAGTACTGACCCGAAAGTGGAGGGTATCCGTAAAGGAAGAATGGACCTCCAGAGTGAAAAACAATAAAATAATAATTGAATAAAAGATCTGTTTCATACCTTTAAAATTGTTGTCGAGTAAGTGGAGGGAGTTTCACCCACCCTTCTCTCGGAACCGTACTTGACAGTTTCCCATCACACGGCTCTTCGTACTTAACTCTTGTGTTTATTAGTTTATATTCTTTATTAACCTAGACGTGGATAGGGTATTAATCCCTTCACCCAGTGTGGGAACTCATTTCTGTTGTGTGCCGCATACTCTACAAGCCAGTCATACACTCTGCCAAACTTCTTACTCTTGGAGAAGCGCTTATACTTACGCATCACCCAACGGGTTAGCCGTTCATTGATGTAATCCAACACCTTGCGGAACTTAGATATAATAAAACTCTGAATGACATGGCAAAAGTACAAATAAAATCTGAGAAACCCACTCCTTTTGGAGGATTTTTTTCGATTATGGAGCTATTTAATGCTCTTTTGGCTCAAACTATAGATTCCATATTGGGATTGAGCAACTCGGCATTACGAACAATGAAATGTAGAATTAATAAATTTTGGCCATAAGATTATATCGCTTATAACAAAATGTGATTTCCAAAGTTGTACGACTAGGAGATGTTAAGTTGTACAACTAGAGGGAGTATAGTTGTACAACTACAAGGTGTATAGCTGTACAACCATAGAGGTTGAAGTTGTACGGTTTAAAGGTGCTGTCACTAGGCTCGGCAGATTTGCCGACTGCAGTCAGCAGACCTGCTGACTAGGCTCAGCAGGTCTGCCGAGCCTGGTGGCAACTTCCACGAAGGGGTATTCTAGTACCCGCCAAGATGCATTCTCACACTCGCTAAGTTATATTCCGGTCCCTCTTAGAAAACAAATTGCACGAGAAGAGGCAGATGGTCGCTATATCCGCCCAGGTATCGAGGTCCCAGAAAGGTGCGATAAGGCTTCTTGCCACCATACTTCTCATCATCCTCCAATAAGAAAGACTGGTCGCCTATCTGGCATTTCTGTTTGGCCTTCGCCATGGACGGACTGCACAACACCTGGTCCAGACTGCGCCATTCTCCATGCCAACGATACGTTGCCTTAGCCCCATGAGTTCCCTGGGCATCATGGGATATATTAATAAGGTGATGCTGATAGAGACGCTTCAAGGCGGGTGAATCAGCATAATCATTGAAATCGCCGGCGATGATAATCTTTGCATCCCTGGAAATGGCATAGACAGAATCCACTGCCTCTGCCAATTGGCTAGCCACATGCAGGCGATAAGGACGGGAAGCCAGCTCACCACCCCTACGGCTCGGCGCATGAACCACGAAGACATGCAAGGTATCGCCCGTGATAATCAATCCCGAAGCATAGAGAATATCTCTCGTAGGACGGGTATCGGGCAAGGGCTTGATGCGGATGGAATGGGAATGAAGCAGGGCAAAGGAAGCGGGCTGATACAGCAAGGCTACATCAATGCCACGCTCATCGGGCGAAGAAGTCATCACATACTCATATCCTGCGTTCCTGAGCAAAGAACGCCGGGTGAGGTCAAACATCACACTATCGTTCTCCACCTCACACATCGCCACGAAATCGGGGATAGGATTAGACTGCGCCACAATCTCCTGCCCCAGGAGATTCAACTTTGCCCAATAGCGGTAAGGTGTCCACTTATAACTGCCCTCGGGCAGGAACTCCAGGTCGTTTTTGAGCGAATCATGCCTCGTATCAAAGAGGTTTTCGCAGTTTAATTCCATAAAAGTGAGGAAACTTGATAAGATGAGAGTTAAAAACATAGCCAATTATTTTGTAATGTCAATGATTTGATGTATCTTTGCAGTCAGTTTGCTTTGGTCCCATAGTTTAATGGATAGAACGGAGGTTTCCTAAACCTTTGATCCGAGTTCGATTCTCGGTGGGATCACGTAAAAATAAAAGGTCGCTCCTATTTAACTAGGAAGCGACCTTTTATCGTTTTATAGTCTCTAATCATCTATTTCCATCCAGCTTTCACTGGATAGAAATAGGATAATTTTCTTATTTTACTTTACTTCAGCTACGGCTGCCTCCTCAGCTGGCTCCTCCTTGATCTTGCGACCCAGAACGATGTAAGCCATTGGAGATGCAATGAAGATAGATGACAATGTACCGAATACAACACCCAGAATCATTGCGAATGAGAAGCTGCGGATGCTGTCACCACCGAGGATGAAGATACAGAGCAACACGAGCAATGTAGATGTAGATGTATTGATGGTACGAGCCAATGTCTCATTGATAGATGCATTGAAGAGCTGCTGACGGTCGCCCTTAGGATGCAACTTCAAGTTCTCACGGATACGGTCGAATACTACCACCTTATCGTTGATAGAGTAACCTACCACGGTCAGGATAGCACCGATGAAGGTCTGGTCAATCTCCAATGAGAATGGAACGAGACCCCACAGGAGTGAGTAGAAACCGATAACAGTCAAGGCATCGAATGCCAAAGCTACTGTAGAACCTACAGAGAAGGCTACGTTGCGGAAACGTATCAGGATGTAGAGGAAGATAGCAATCAAGGCGAAGAGCACACTATAGATAGCACCCATCGTGATATCCTTAGCCACTGAAGGACCTACCTTTGTACTACTGATGATAGAACCACCCTGACGAACGTCTGGGTTCTTGAATGCCTCAACACTCTTCTGAGAAACCAGGTTAGCCTTCTTCAAGGCGTTGTAAAGGATAGTCTCAGCCTCATCGTCAACAGTTGGACTGTTGCTCTCAATCATATAGTTGGTAGATACACGGATAGTCTTACCATCTGTACCGATAGCGATAGCACCGGTATTAGCCTTTGAACCGTCTGCATTGACGAAAGCATCGCCAAGAACAGTACGGATCTGCTCAGGCTCTACAGGGTTCTCGAACTGTACTACATAGTTACGACCACCAGTGAAGTCGATACTCTTGCTCAAGCCACGAACTACGAAGCTACCGATGAATACCACTGCAGCTACGATAGCTACGGTGAAGGTAGTCTTGTACATTGACATGAACTTATACTTCTTACCCTGCATCAGGTTGTGAGAGATAGGAGTATCAAACTTGCAGTGCATCCACTTGTCGTGGTTCAACTTATAGTCGTAAACCAAACGTGTCAGGAACACAGCTGTGAAGAATGAAACAACGATACCGATGATCCAGGTAGTAGCGAAACCACGGATAGGACCTGTACCAGTAGTCAACAGGATGACACCTGTAATCAAAGAAGTCAAGTTAGAGTCGAAGATAGCAGAGAAAGCATTGCCATAACCGGCAGCTACCGCCTGCTTCATACCCTTTCCGGAGCGAAGCTCCTCCTTGATACGCTCATAGATAAGCACGTTGGCATCCACGGCAGTACCCAGAGACAAGACCATACCGGCGAGACCTGGCAACGTCAGGGCTGCTTGGAAGGACGTCAGGATACCCAGCGTGAAGAATACGTTGACGAGCAATGCCAAGTTAGCCATCATACCAGGAATCATATTGTACATCATTACCATGTAAACCATCAGGAGTACGAAGGCAACAACGAATGAAACAATACCCATCTGGATAGACTGAGCACCGAGGGTAGGACCTACAACCTCCTCCTGAACGATACGTGCAGGAGCTGGCATACGACCAGACTTCAATGTGTTAGCCAAGTCCTTGGTATCCTCGATAGTGAAGTTACCGGAAATCTGAGAGCTACCACCGTCAATCTCACCGTTTACACGAGGAGCAGAGTAAACAACGCCATCCAGAACGATAGCGATAGCCTTACCCACGTTGGCCTTGGTCATCTGAGCCCACTTACGGGCACCCTCTGTATTCATCTTCATGCTAACAACAGGAGAACCCATCTGGTCGAACTCGTCCTTAGCATCTGTAATCACATCACCCTCCAGTGGAGCACGACCAGTAGTGGTAGTCACCTTCAAGGCGTGAAGTTCGAAGATATTCTTAGCCTTCAGATTATCAGCAGGCTTAGCACTCCAAAGCAGACGCAAGTCTGATGGCAAAACGCGCTTAGCCACAGCAGAGTAGATAATCTTGTTGATGGCAGCAGTATCGCGAACACTAGCATAACCTACAGTGCTCAAGCCACCACCGAGCTGCAAGCGAGCCAACAGTGGGTGAGCCTTGATAGCTGCAGCATTCTGAGCATCCTCGCCTACCTTGCTGGCAGCATCATCCTTCTTCTTGATAGAGAACTTAGTCTCAGCCTTCTTAGGCTCAGCCTTGGCAACTTCCTTCATAGCGGCAGCAGAAGAATCTGCAGCTACAGTATCATTCTTCGCCTCACCGTTGTCACCATTAGCGATATGAGTATCGAGCTGCTGGAGATAAGGAGCGATTTCCTCAGAGTTGTATGTCTCCCAGAACTCAAGGTTAGCACTACCCTGGAGCATCTTACGCATACGCTCTGGCTGGCTGATACCTGGCATTTCTACCATGATACGGCCCTGCTGACCTTCCAACTTCTGGATGTTAGGCTGTACAACACCAAACTTATCGATACGGGTGCGGACAACGTTGAAAGAGTTGTCGATAGCATCCTGTACAGAAGCGCGGATAGCCTTCTCTACCTCTGCGTCGCTGCTCTGAGGAGAAACCTTACCCTGCAACTGCTGGGTAGCGAACACTTCAGCGAGTTTATGACCTGGTGCGCTCTTGTGATAAGCGTTAATGAAAAGTGACACGAAGTCACCACCGTTAGCTTCTTCCTGAGCTCTAGCTTCCTTCATTGCATTGGTAAAACCAGCGTCGGTCTTGTGATCGGCAAGGTTTTCAATTACATCAGGCACAGAAATCTCAAGAATTACATTCATACCGCCCTTAAGGTCAAGTCCGAGACCAATCTGAGTTTCCAAGCAGTTCTGGTATGAATAAACACCTAAGTACTTCACAGAATCCTTATAATCCTGCTGCGCGATAGGGTCTTTCAACTTTGCAGCCTCGCCGTCATAGTAACGTGTGGCGAACGAGAATGACAAATAGAAGATACTTGCGAGTGTCAGTAAGACGGCTACACAAATTACAATTCCTTTGTTTTGCATTTCTATTTATTGTTATTAATTTATTTTATTCACAGTTAAGTAAAAACGTCAATACACACATAATGACGTGCAAAAATACGCATTTTTTTTCGTAAATAAGAATAATTTGCACTATTTTTGATGTTTAGGGCGCATTTTTAGCTTGCAGATGATGGGATAGTGGTCTGAAACCGCTATTTTGTTATCTACATAGCATTCGTATGGGTCCCAATCATCAGAGCACATGATGTTGTCTATTCGTACAAAAAATCCTCCATGATGATAGCTGATGCCAGGGCCGTTTCCGCTGGCAATGTAGCAATCTGTCAGATTCTTCGCTATCGTGCGGTGGGCGTACGAGATAGGTCCATCATTGAAGTCACCACAGAGAATGGTACTCATACTCTTATGATGCTTTACATACTCCGCCACAGCCTCGGCCTCGGGTGCACGCTTGCGGGTTGCCTCAGCCAACTTCACCACCAGGAGCTTTGAGGTTTCCTCGGCTGTATCCACCTGAAGCTTTCCAACCACCAGGTTTTTAAACTGCCTGCGGTCTTCCAGGCTCAATCCGGTTGTTTCCAGATGATTGTTGATGACGAGCACCACCTTTCCCTTTATCTTCAGGCGATAAGCCACGCTCATATTACCCGTCGATTCGTAAGGAATCAACTCCTTGGAAAGAATCGGATACTTGCTGAGCAGCATCAGGCAGTTGCCACCCTTGGGATGGATGGTCGTATCCTGATAGGCATACATCGGCTTCAAGATACTATCTATCTGCTGCTGATTCTTCCAATTGGGCATGGCTTCCTGCAGGCACACGATATCGGCATCCTGTTCCTGGATATACTGCAGGCAGATGTTATGCCCTTCATCATCCTCTGTCTGGTTGCCGAAGTTCCAGGTATTATACGACAACACCTTGATACTTCCCTCAGGCGCATCTCCCTTCATATTGATAGGCATGTATTGGCGCACAGGCACAAAAGCCACCAGGAATCCGAGTACAGGAATCAGGGCGTACTTGGAACGGAAGACAAGCCAAAAGACCAGGAACCCCAAATTGATGACGAGAAAGATGGGAAACAGCAAGCCTGCATTGGTAAATGCAGGAAACTTTGCCGGATTCAACAAATCCGAATATCCCACCAATAGCATGAAGACAATGGTAGCCACATTGGCTCCCGCTATCATCTTCACCGTAAAATCTTTCAATCCGTCAAGCATATCTTCTTACTTATTACTCTGATCGAAAAGCGTCTGCTTCTCTTCTTTAGAGAGACTGTCGTAGCCGCTCTTTCTAATTTTATCCAATATCCGGTCTATCTCTACCTGATTTGCCTTCTTGCGCTGCTCATCCTGGTCGGTAGGCTGGAAATCAGTTGTATAATTCTCATTTCGGGTATAGTCGAAACGCTGCTTGGTGTACTTATTACGACCACCAAACATGTTTCTCACCTTGTCGAAGGCATCTTGGGTAGATGAATTGTGATAACCACCCTCCATCTGCTTGCGCCAGTAGCGAATCATAAAGAAACCGAAGACCATACCTCCCAGGTGGGCAATATGAGCCACGCCGTCACCACGGGTAGCCAATGCCGAGAAGAGTTCGATGGCAGCATAGCCAATCACGAAATACTTCGCCTTGATAGGTACCGGCAATGGGAAGATGAAGATACGCTCATTCGGATAAATCATGCCGAAGGCAAGCAGAATGGCATAGATGGCACCCGAGGCACCCACCGTGGTCCACAAATTAAGATAATCCCCCATCGGCAGGCGGGCACCATTGGCATCCACGATAAACTGATAGGCAGAGAAGTCATTATACAGATAGCTGACATACTGCGCAGCTTCCTGAAAGAGTCCAGCGCCCACGCCACAAGCTATGTAATAAAAAAGGAACTTCTTGGCTCCCCATACTCTTTCTACCACACAACCAAACATCCAGAGGGCAAACATATTGAATATGATGTGTTCAAAACCTCCATGCATAAACATATAGGTAATCAACTGGTACACGTGGAAGTCGGATGCCATAAAGAAGTGAAGTCCCAATATATCATTGAGCATAAAATTGCCAGAAGCATCTTTGCCAAACAAATAGCATACCAAGAAGGCAACAACATTCACTATCAACAAGTTCTTTGTAACTATCGGTATATTGCGCATAACGATTTTCTTTCTTTATTATTAATAATCACTATAAAATTTATAATTTCGTGGCAAAATTACTAAAAATATCCGTGAAATCACCAAAAAATGAGTAGATTACAATAAAATTTCACTATTTTCATCACTTTTCTGCTTTTTTTATTTGAACTTTCAAAGGAAAAAGCTATATTTGTAAGCAAAAAAGATAACAAGACAAAATTACTAATCATTTTATAACGTAAAATTATGAATAAGACAGAATTGATCGACAAGATTGCAGCTAGTGCAGGCATCACAAAGGATCAGGCTAAGGCTGCTCTCAATGCAACTACAAACGCATTGAAGGATGCTCTCATTGCAGGTGACAAAATCCAGTTGGTAGGCTTCGGCACTTTCAGCGTTAACGAGCGTCCTGCTCGCGAGGGTATCAACCCTGCTACTAAGGAGAAGATTCAGATTGCTGCCAAGAAGGTTGCCAAGTTTAAGGCTGGCGCTGAACTTGCAGACGCACTCAACAAATAATCGTAAAGATTATTTCTTAAAATAATAGGGCAACCCTCATGGATTGCCCTATTATTGTATATCATAGAAAGCTTCGCTTATTTAGGCTGCTTGCCGATGTAAGCCAAGATACCACCATCCACATAGAGGATGTGACCATTCACTGCGTTAGAGGCATCTGATGCCAGGAACACAGCTGGACCTTCCAACTCCTCTGGATCCAACCAGCGACCAGCTGGAGTCTTTGCACAGATGAAGCTGTCGAATGGGTGACGGCTACCATCAGCCTGACGCTCACGAAGAGGGGCTGTCTGTGGGGTTGCGATATAACCAGGGCCCAGTCCGTTGCACTGGATGTTGTACTCACCATACTCTGAGCAGATGTTACGTGTCAACATCTTCAAGCCGCCCTTGGCTGCTGCGTATGCAGAAACAGTTTCACGACCCAACTCGCTCATCATAGAGCAGATGTTGATAATCTTACCATGACCCTTCTTGATCATACCTGGGATAACAGCCTTAGATACGATGAATGGTGCAGTGAGGTCGATGTCGATCACCTGCTTGAAGTCATCAACCGACATTTCCGTCATAGGAATGCGCTTGATGATACCAGCATTGTTTACCAGAATGTCGATAACGCCGAGTTCCTTCTCGATGTCAGCAACCATATTCTTCACCTGCTCCTCATCTGTTACATCACAGATATAACCCTTGGCATCAATACCCTTTGCCTTGTAATCTGCAAGTGCCTGATCCATGTGATGCTGGCTGCGGCAGTTGAAAGCAATTTTAGCACCCGCCTTGGCATAAGCCTCAGCAATAGCGAAACCGATACCGTATGCGGCACCTGTTACGAGGGCAACCTTACCCTCCAATGAGAATAGTTTGTTAAAGTCCATACTTTTATATTTTAATCAATTGTTTGATTTGTTACGATGGCAAAGATACAAAATTATTTTGAATCTCGCTCTAATTCAATACGAAAGATGCAGCCTTTTTACTTATTTTCTCATTTTATTGACTTCTTTTCATAAGTTAGTCCCTTATTGTGATGCTTTTTGCGATGCTTGATTCAACTCTTATCGTATCTGGACACCCAGTGTTTCTTCTATCACTTGGATGACCTGCGGGATGGAATCCACATCAAAATCACCCGTCAGACGCTTGTTCTCATCAGAAGCCGTATATCTCATGCCTGACAATTTAGAAAGTTCCTCCAATACTTCGGATAATGGAGTATTGTCGAAATGCAGGCGATGCGTAGCCCATGCCACATCGTTGATATCATAATCCGCCAACAACTCAGGCTGGGCAGCCCCTTTCAGCAAACGGGCTCGCTTACCCTTGGTCAGGAAGACGCCTTCAGCAGAATGGCGAGCCGTGAAAAGCACCTTTCCGCCGGTTACCATCACTTCGGGGGCATCCGTTCTTTCATCCACCATAAACTGGGTACCGAGCACCCTTACGTGTCCATGCTCTCCCACCACATCGAAAGGATGCTGTTCATCATGCTTCACCTGATAATAGATGCAGCCCT
>ERZ1026890.283-NODE-283-length-37092-cov-78.290628_pt1 | contig 37092 bp, 29 predicted proteins | sample MGYA00380175_ERZ1026890 | MGnify/ENA primary metagenome ERZ1026890 (study PRJEB33269, sample SAMEA4719811) | human gut metagenome | biome: human-associated habitat; feature: organic feature; material: feces | place: Cameroon | collected 2013-10 ...
TTACTTCTGCCGAGGCTGGATCTCGTAGGATGGATTGTTGCGGATCTCCCAGCGGTCGAGCTTGGCGCCGTTGGTCAGGATCAGCTTCTCCTTCTGGTAGGTTACGATGGTCTGGGATGGCAGGCTCACACGGCTGTCGCTCGCAAAGCTGCGGGTTGGCTGAGAGAAGTTGCGCTTCTGGATATCAGCCAGAGTGTATTCTGCCAGCTGCATCTTGCCGTCCTTCTCCATCGATACGAAGAACTTCTCCTTGTCGTCGGTCTTCGAGATGGAACGGATTTTCTCTGTTGCGTTCTGGGTAATCTTGGCTGGCGCATCGTTCTTCTTCTCGATGATGTCCTGTACCTTCCAGGAATAGATGGTACCTGTACGAGGGATGAAACTGTAGAGCGAATCGCCTATCGCTTCCATATCATAGGATTCTGACTGCGGCTCAAACTTGCTGCCGATGAAATAGCTGCCGGTAGCCAGCTTGGCATAGACATTGTTGTTGTTGGCAGCATTCATATCCAGCGCCTCACGGTCGAATACTCTGATATTGGTCTCCTTAGAGTCTCTTACGAATACCAGGCGAGGGGTGGCGCACACGCATCCAGCCCAGGAAACATTGCTGCCCTGCCAGTTGCCGGTGCCCAGACGGCTGAGATACTTGCCCGTCTTCTTCTCGAAGATCTGCACTTCGCGGCTGTCGCCGGCTGCCACGAAGAGGTGGTCGCCCTCGGCATATACATCACGTGCCAGTGTGCGGTCGCCATTGCTCATGCTGCGCTTCAGCTCCAGCGTTTCCGCATCGAATACATCGATGCATTTGCCGGCAAAGTTGGCTACATACAGTTCTTCGCCATCGCTGAAGAGATTTGCGGCATTCAGCTGTCGGCCTCCGATATCCTCAGATGTGCGTGAGAGGTAGCCGTCCAGGTAGAAATGGTCAGCCACCTTGATGGTATCCACCGGCTGCATTACTACTCGGTCTTCAGTAATCTCTCTGATTTCTGTCTGGTCGCAGGATGCCATTGCCAGCATTATCAGTCCTGCGCTTATCATCATTACGTCTTTTCTCATTTCTTAGTCCTCCTTGTTATTTGGTATCTTCCTTGAGCGGGTTCTCGGTGAAGTACTTCACCAGTCGGCTCTTCTTGTAAAAATCATCTATGGTTTTCTGCAACACGGCGTCATCCTGGAATATCTCCATGATGTCGCAGTCACGATACTGTGCATTCTCCGGTTTGTGGAAGCCCAGCAGGTTGCGGTCGGTATAAGGCAGGTCGCCCTTCTTGCTCAGCCATATATGCAGCTGCCAGATGAACTCAGTCCAACCTACGTTCACGCCTTCCGGAGTCTTTGCCGCATAGGTCATGTTACTGTTGTGACCGTAATCCATGCAGTGCATGAACTCGTGGGTGATCGACTCCCATCCGCTGAAGGATGCATAATGGCCGTAGAAGTTCCAGTCGGTAATGCCCCAGGTGGCACCGCCGCCCAGGCCGCCATAGGCAGGTGAGGTCTGTCCGAGCACGAAGTTCTTCTTAGCCTTGAATCTCTCCATCTCGCTCTGGTACTTTTCGGCAGTGAATGGCACCTTTTCGTTGTCGTAGAGGTCGCCTCCCATCACCTTCTTGAAGTTTGCCATCACATACTTGTATTCTGGTGTGGTCATCATATAGGCGTAGTTGGTGGTGATGACTACCCATTCGCGGGCATAGATAGGTCTCATCTCGCGGAAGTTGTATGATTCGCCCACGGTAGGAGTCCATCCGAAGTTGGAGAAGCTGCAGTTCCACTGGGCATCAATTTTCTGGAGCATCTTGAAGTGTTCATCATCGCTGGTGAGTCGTGCCTTCATCTGGTTCATATCGAGATATGGACAAAGGAAGCTCACGAAATTTCCGCCTTCCTTCTTCCATACGTTTCTTCTGCCAATGAAGGATGGCTTGAAGGAGAAACGGGAGAAAGCAGGAATGGTTTCGAAAAAAGCCACCGGGATATACTCGTCAGCCTCCGGGATATACATCTCGAGGGTGACGTTGGAGACGGGTTTCGCACTCCAGCTGGTGATGACGAGCGAATCGCCCACTGCCGATTTCTTCACGCTGATCAGGTTGTTGGTCTGGAAGGTGTAGTCTGCCTTGCCGACGATCTCTGTTGAAGGGTCTGATAGATTCAGGATGTGTTTGGTGAACTCTGCCGACAGCTTGTCGAAAGCCACGGTGTCTTTCTTGAAGTTCTGCTGGAATGGCTGCTGGATGTCGTTGTACACAATCTTGTCTTCGTAGTCTGTGGAGCAGGAAGCCGTCAGGGTCATCGCTGCCACGAGCGTAGTACCAGCTGCCAGAGCCGGAATCTTTCGATGTTTTTTCTGTTTCATCATTTTGGGTTTTTACTGTATAATCATTTACTATTTCATTAAAATATTTGCTTGCAAAGATACTGAAAATAATTCAAAATACCAAATATTTAGAAGGATATTTCATCTAGTCCGTAGCGCCGGATATGCCCGTCCTCCGTCGGGACGCCTAGCGGGGGGGAGGGCGTCCATATATCTATAATATAAATACCAGCAGTATCGTCTGATACGAGCTTTTTTAGGTTTACTTATAGCAATAAGCAAAACCCCCATCCGGCTTGAGAAAGTAGGATGGGGGATTTCTGTTTATCTGTTATTTCAAGAGATGCTCTGGACTTGAGATATCAGTTAGGATAATATTTCCTTTTACATTATCTTTATCCGGAACGTTTATCTTTATCCCAGATATTTCATCAGGATACCGATCTTGCCGGATTCTCTGAGCTTGGTGATGCTCTTTTCTCTGATCTGTCGAACTCTTTCGCGTGTCAATCCCATCTTGTCTCCTATTTCTTCCAGACCCTTCTCGGTCTCGTCGATACCGAAGCAGGCGCATACGATCTTGCGTTCTCTTTCCTTCAGACATTTGTTGAGAACCTGTTTCAGCTCCTGAGCCATACTCTCATGATCCACGTGCTTGTCGGTACGGCTGTCGTCTCCGCTCGACATCACATCTGCCATCGAGTTGTCATCGTCTTCACCGAATGGTGCATCGATGCTTACATGATGACCGCTAGCCATCATACTCTGAGAGATTTTATCTTCATCTACACCGGTGCGGGCAGACAGTTCCTCTACGCTAGGGCGGCGCTGGTTTTCCTGCTCAAATCGGTTGATTTCCTGGTTTACCTTGTTGAGCGAACCCACCTGGTTCAAAGGCAGTCTCACGATGCGGCTCTGTTCTGCTATTGCCTGGAGGATGCTTTGGCGAATCCACCATACAGCATAGGAGATGAATTTGAATCCGCGGGTCTCATCGAAGCGTTCTGCAGCCTTGATGAGTCCGATGTTGCCTTCGTCAATAAGATCGGTGAGTGTGAGTCCCTGATGCTGATACTGTTTTGCCACAGACACCACGAATCTCAAGTTGGCTTCTACCAATTTGTTCTTGGCTCTTTCGCCAACTCTACCTCCCTTTCTTATCTGCTGTGCCAGCTCTATCTCTTCCTCTATAGAGATCATTGGCGCTCTGCCGATCTCTACCAGATATTTATCTAGTGCTTCACTATTTCGATTGGTTATGCTCTTTTGTATCTTAAGTTGTCTCATGATGATCCTACCCCCAAATTTTGTTACTAAACTCCACAAAGTTAGTAAAAAATGTGATAGGTTGTATTTTTCTACAACATAATTTAACTAAAAATACTTGTTTTTTCGAAATTTTATCTAACTACCTCATTTTGAGAGAATTTTGTGAATGCGTCTTGATAGCCATTGAATACATTGATATCTACGGCTCCGTGGATGCCTGCCACACGGCCATCCGGGCATAGCTGCCAATATACCAGGTGGATGTCTGGCTTGTATTCGCCATAGCGGGCAATCCATATTTTATAGTTGTGCTTCAGGTCGGGTGCTGCAGGCAGATAGCGGTTTACGAAGATCTGACTGATGTAGAGGATAGGTTTTACGCCCGTGGCTCTTTCCACCAGTCTTAACCAGGTTCTTACTCTTGCGAAGAGAACGCCCGGACCTCCCATCTTGCTGATCTGGCTATGCGATGGCTCCAGGTCGAGAACCGGTGGGAAATCTCCTCTCCTGATGCAGCTGTGTCTGAGGAAATGATTTGCCTGAGCAACGGCTGGTGTTCTGGTACTGAAGAAGTGGTAAGTGCCTACTTTATAGCCATGTGCGCGAGCTGCGCTATAGTCTTTCTTATAGTAGGGATTCACTATTGATTTACCCTCTGTGCTCTTGATGTAGATGAAGCGGATCGGGTAGTTTACGTTGCCTGCCACGGTCTTTCTGCTGATGTTTCCCAGATGCGTGATGCGCAGTTTCTTCCAGTTTATCTGATATCGCTTTCTGCCTTTGATGTGCTGGTATTTGGAGATGTCGATGCCATAGATTCGCTGTGAGGTATATACCAGTCGCTCTCCCTTGTATCTGTCTTTCTTCCATTCGCCCACCCTCAGAGGCTTCTTGGGTGAGATGCTGAATCCCCATCCGTTTCTTTCTCCATTCTTCCATTCTCCTTCGTAGTAGGAACCGTCGTGTCCCATCCAGGTGCCGTAGCCTTCTGCCTGGTAGAGACTGTCGTAGCTGCCTGAGAAATAACCCAGTGAGTCATGGCGCTGTTCATAGTTGATGGTGTCTCGGTGGGTGGCTCCCTGCAGGTTTACGATTCCGATGGCTGTGCGGGGTGCAATGCCGTAGATACCGTCAGGGGTTGTTTCTGATACCAGCTGAAAGAGGTGGCAGTACTGTCTGTCTTTTCTTTCGTCTGCATTTGTCTGGATGAGCTTGCAGTCTTCGCTTCGGGGCTTGCCGTTTTCGTCGGTGTAGAATGCCTTATATTTAATAAGGTGTACCAATACCAGTTTGCCGTCTTTCTGGTCTGTCTTGTCTGAAGGCGTTTTTCCCTGGATATGGTGCAGCGAGTCGAGCATCTTCTTGGCAGAATCTCTCAACACTTTCTCTCGGTTTTCGAAGGCGCAGATTCGGTTGTATCCCAGATCCATTACGCTGTGGGAGTGGATATAGTATGCCAGCTCGCTTTCTTTCCATTTCGAATCCTTGTAGAGACTGTCGAGTGAATCTACTTTCTCTACCAGCACACTGTCTGCATCGAGTCCCTGATAGCGGTTTCGGGTGATGTCGGTATTGTTGGATGCTGCGAGTCGTCCCTGGCATGAAGGAACGAGTGCCCAGCGGTTCATGAAGGTTGCTGCCAGTGTGGTGGTATCTTCATCGAATCGCAGCATGGTTTTGCCGTTTCTTCTTATTTCGTAGCAGCTGTAGGCTTCTATTCTGGCTTTGGCTGCCTGCACCTGTTCTCTTGTGGGATTCAGACAGCGGTAAGTCCAAAATCCCAGGGCGCAAAGTAGAATGATGATGAAAAGGGCACCAGCTATTCTGATGCCTTTCTTTCTGTTGTTTGTCATTGTTTCAATTCCTCCTATATTTCTTTTCTCTCCCTTATCTATAGTTCTTATCTTATCTGTTGTTTTATCAGACTTCTGAATTCTCTTCCAGCTCTATCTCTAGGATGGATGGGGTGTCGGGGGTGATTCTGCAGTGGTCTGATGTTCTTTCTCCGATGAGCCAGATGATTTCGCCTGTCTTGTCGGTCAGTACATGTTGGCTCATTTTCTCCATATAGTTTCGCTTGCGGTCTGTCAGATAGTCGCTTACCAGCTTCGTTCCCTTCATACCGAAAGGTTTGAATCGGTCACCCTGCTGGGTGAGTCGATAGGTGAGCGGGAAACTTACCTGATTGGCATCCAGGGTGATGCGATGGCTTTCCTTGCTTGGCGTAAAGTCGGCTGTGCGAGGGTAGCGGCGAATCCTGATTCTCGTGTTTCCGGCAAAACTGTAATTTCCTTCTTCCGGAAGGCGGAATGCTTTTTCTTTCTGCAGGTTCTCCATTTCTTTCTGAGGTGTGATAAGCAGTTTTTCGCGGTCGATGCAAAGCATGTATTCGTTGCTTTTCCAAATCTTGCCTATTCCACCGTCCTGGCTGTTCATACTTTCTATGATGCCGTCGATGGTATCACCATGAAAACCATAACAGCCGATGAGTTGATGGAGCATGAACTCTGGACTTGCCGCCTGCATCACGAGTTGCTTGCCTATGGTTATGATATTGCCGGAATCATCGGGCTGTGATGGTACGCCCACAGCATCATCTAGCATCATCTTAGCCTGTCGGAGGTATCTAGCCGATTGGGCGATGTTCTCCCTGGCAGCAGGATTCAGCGTTTCCAACAGCGGAATCACGTGATGGCGGATCTTGTTGCGCAGGGCATCATCCTCCAGGTTGGTGGAGTCGGTGACGTAGTCTTGCCCCTTTTCTGCGAGATAGTCCAGGATGTCCTGGCGGCTGATGCAGAGTAGGGGGCGCAGGATGTTTCCGTTTTTGGGAGCAATGGCAGCGAGTCCATCCACCCCCGAACCTCTCAGCAGATTGAGCAGTAGCGTTTCCACGTTGTCATCTCTGTGATGCGCCACGCAGATGCCGTCGGCTTCGATGTCTCGGGCAAGTTGAGCGAAGTAGCGGTAGCGCAGATCCCTGGCAGCCATCTCGATACTCACCTTGTGCTTTTCGGCATAGGTGAGGGTATCGAAGTGGATGCGATGCAGGCAGATGCCTTCACGCTCGCAGAGATCTACGCAGAACTGTTCGTCGCGCTCGCTTTCTTCGCCACGCAGGTGGAAGTTGCAGTGGGCTGCATGGATGGACATCCCCAGGTTCTTGAGAATCAGGAGCAGAGCCACACTGTCTGCTCCTCCTGAGAGGGCAACAATATAAGAACCGTCGTGCTTCCACATTCCGTGGCGCACGATATAGTTTCTGACTATCGTTTCTATCTTGTTCATATTCTATATTCCTGAATCTTCATCTTCTGAATCTTTCTTTGCTATAATTTATTCCACCTGCCTTGAAAATCTAACCTAGAAGTTTCTTTTAATGTCCTTCTTTCAGAAACTCCTCAGCGCGCTGGAGATCTTCCGGGGTATCGATTCCCACGGTCTCAACGTCTGTGGTTCCCACCTTGATCTTGTATCCGTTCTGCAACCAGCGCAGCTGTTCCAGGCTTTCTGCAATTTCGAGTGAACTTTGTGGTAGCTGGGTTACCTCTCTGAGCACTTCCTTGCGATAGGCGTAGATGCCCAGATGCTTGAGGTAAGGGAAATGCTGGAGCCACTCCTCGCGTTCCTTGCCACGTACGTATGGGATGACGCTGCGGGAGAAGTAGAGAGCGAAGCCCTGGTTGCTGACTGCGATTTTCGGACTGTTTGGATTCTCTACAGCCTCCATCGTGGTGAAAGCCTTGCCCAAGGTCGCAATCTGGGTAGTTGGGTCATCGAAGCAATGGCAGATGGTTTCCAGCTGGCTTTTTGCCACGAAAGGTTCGTCGCCCTGTACGTTGACGATGACATCCCAGTCGCCGCCTATCTTCTCGATAGCCTCCTCTATGCGGTCGGTTCCGCTCTTGTGGTCAGTACGGGTCATTACCGCCTTACCGCCAAAAGCTTCCACGGCATTGAAAATGCGCTCGTCGTCAGTAGCCACGTATGCTTCTTCTAAAACAGCAGCCACCTTTTCATATACATGCTGAATAACAGGCTTGCCACCAAGCATGGCAAGAGGCTTGCCAGGGAAACGCGTTGAAGCGTATCTTGCTGGAATAATACCGATAAATTTCATAAGCTTCTTTTTTATTTATTCTCTTGAGAGATGTTTCTGTTTATCGCTTCAGAGCGATGTTGTAATTGTAATAATGTGTATTGCCGGTGATGTCTTCGAGCACCTGGATGAAAGGAGGGAACTTCACGCTCTCGCGTTTTGCGATGCCTTTGGTTTCCAGGATCATCAGGTCTTTTACTGGCTCCGAGAATGAATCCAGCTCGAAGTACTGACCTTTCCAGATAAAGCTCTTGCGGTGCTTGCGGATGGTAGCACGGTAAGGGTCTGCCTGCTGCAGCATATTTTCGTAGAGATTGGCACTGATCTGTCGCTCGGTCTCAATCTGTTCGTTGTCGGCTACGCGCTTCTTGGTGGTGTGAACATATACGTACTTGCCACCTTCGAATCCGCGACGACGGAGACGGATCTCGCTGCCTGGTTCTCCCGAAAGATAGGTCTGGACGATATCGCTGTCGATGGCATTAGGAACTTCGCCGGTCAGTTTCACGATATACTTTCTTTCCTCCTCGATAGGTTGTGGAATTCCCAGCACATTGCTGATCTCCTTGAGCACACGGTTCAGCTTGTTGTTGAAGTCCTCGTGGTTGTTGATTACTCTCAGATGTGGATGGCCCTTCCAGGCGGAAACGATTCTCTTGTCCAGTTCCCTGGCTATCTGCAATCCCTTTTCGTCAGCCTTTTCCACTCGCTGGGCATTGTTGGCTGTGGTGTAGAATTGTTCAGCGCCATCTGCGGCAGAAACCAGATGCAGTACGGCATCGTAGCGTTCACGCAACTGGGTGTTGGTGTATCCCTGCTCGGAGATGATGCGGTTCCAGAAGTCTTCTGTCAGATAGGTGGAGATATCCATCGTGCCACGGTCGCAGACGATGATGACCGGCTTGTCGATGGTTTCCGCCATTTTGGTGAAGCTTTCTTCCAGTCCGATCTGAGTCAGGAAGGTAGCTTTTTCTCCCTCGAAGAAGAACTTCTCGTTTTTGGTGAGATAGTTCATACCTGCCTGGGTGAACATGGTAGGAACCTCAGGAATCGTAAACACCTTGTATCCAAGGCCAGAGAAGTGGTCGATTATTTTTACCAGCGCAGTGGTTTTACCAGCGCAAGGACCACCTGTAAGTACAATTTTCTTAATTGTATTCATTATCTTATTTTTTGTTATTATCAGATGCGTCTTTTTTGTTATTATCAGATGCGTCATGGGATGCGTCAAGCGCCCTCATTCCTTTTATGGGTGCAAAGATAGCAATAAATTCTTTAAGAAAGAAAAAAACTTTCGGTTTTATTTTGTATTCTAAATGAATTAATGTATCTTTGCAAAGTAAAACGACAAGAAATAAGACAAGAAATAACAGATGATTTACTTCATTTCAAAGAAATTAGAAATATCAGCAGCCCATTCGCTCACCCTCAGTTACGAGAGTAAGTGCAGCAGTCTGCATGGTCACAACTGGCAGATAGAACTCTTTTTTGTGGGCCGAGAGTTGAACCAGGATGGCATGGTGATAGATTTCACCCATGTCAAGAAAGCGGTGCATGGCAAGATGGATCACGCCAATCTCAACGAGGTGTTTGATTTCAATCCTACCGCCGAGAATATAGGAAGATGGCTCGTGGATCTCTTCCCTGAGTGCTATAAGGCTACGGTGCAGGAGAGCTTCGGCAATACTGCCGTGGTGGTTGACGAAGAGAAAATCAGAGGAATCGAGCATCTGGTTCCTTAAAATCGGAGCTGGTAATTTGTTGTACTTTCTCAAGTGGTTCAAGAACGGGCTGAAGGCCCAAAAGCTCCTAGCCCAGGGCATCGCCCTGGGTAGAGTCGCAATCAGCAATGCGCCCTGTAAGGGCAAAAGCTTTTTAATATTAAGGAAAAATGTATAAAGTAAACGAGATATTCTATTCCCTTCAGGGAGAAGGAAGATGGTCGGGCAGACCAGCCGTGTTTGTTCGTATGAGCGGCTGCAATCTGAAATGTCCTTTCTGTGATACCGATTTCAAGGGATATAAGGAGATGAGCGCCGAGGAAATCCTGGCTGCGTGCCTGGAGAAGGGAGGCGATTGCCGCTTCATCGTTCTTACCGGTGGCGAACCAACCCTGCAGGTGGATGCGGAACTCATCCATCTCCTGCATCAGCAGGGATATTATCTTTCGATGGAAACCAACGGCACCCACGTGGTTCCTGAGGGCATCGACTGGATTACCTGTTCGCCCAAGTTGGACTTCACGGAGGGCGGCGAACTTGCCTTGAAGAAGGTGGATGAGCTGAAACTGGTCTTTGACGGCGCCCACGAAGTAAGCAATTATGGATTGGAAGCCACCTGTCAGTATCTGCAGCCTTGCGATGTGGGCAATGAAGCCCGCAACCGCTTTATCCTCTCCGGCTGCATCGACTATGTGAAGCGGCATCCGGAATGGCAGCTTTCACTCCAGATGCATAAGATTGTGGGTATCCGATAAAGCTTGTAAGATCATCACAAAATCATAATAAAACAACAATAATAATAGAATGGAAAAAGTAAAGACTTTGATTATAGGTAGCGGTCCTGCGGGATATACAGCTGCCATTTATGCAGGTAGAGCTGGTCTCAATCCTGTATTGTATTCTGGTATGCAGCCAGGCGGCCAGCTTACCATCACCACGGAAGTAGAGAACTTCCCAGGTTATCCTAATGGCGTGGATGGCACCCAGATGATGATGGATATGAAGGAGCAGGCTGCCCGCTTCGGTGCGGATCTGCGCGACGGAAGCATTTCCAAGGTGGATTTCTCTTCCCGCCCTTATCATCTTACCGATGAGCGTGGCAACGAGATTGAGGCTGATACCGTGATTATCGCTACAGGTGCTTCTGCCAAGTACCTCGGTCTGGCTGATGAGGAGAAATATCGTGGACAGGGCGTTTCAGCCTGTGCTACCTGCGATGGTTTCTTCTATCGCAAGCGTACGGTTGCCGTAGTGGGTGGTGGTGATACTGCCTGCGAGGAGGCGATGTATCTCTCTGGCCTTGCCAAGAAGGTGTATATGATTGTGCGCAAGCCTTATCTCCGTGCTTCTGAAATCATGCAGAAGCGTGTGAAGGAGAAGGAGAACATCGAGATTCTTTTCGAGACCAATACGCTCGGCTTGTTTGGAGAGAATGGAGTAGAGGGTGCTCATCTGGTTCGCCACAAGGGTGAGGCCAATGAGGAGAAGTTTGATATTGCCATCGATGGTTTCTTCCTGGCTATCGGCCATAAGCCTAACACTGATCTCTTCAAGGATTTCATCGATTTGGATGAGCAGGGATTCATCAAGGTGGTTCCTGGTACTGCGAGCACCAATCTTCCTGGCATCTTTGCTGCCGGCGATGTTGCCGACCCGGTTTATCGTCAGGGCATTGTTGCAGCCGGCTCTGGTGCCAAGGCTGCTATCGAGGCAGACAGATATTTGCAGCAGTTGTAAAATAACGAAATGTTTAGGTTGGTAAAATCTGCCAGCCTAAACATTAATTTAGTTAAAAATTTCGTCTGATTTTTTGTCGGATGCTTGAAAAGTAGTACTTTTGCATTCGCATTTCAGACAAAGGAAGATTGGCAGAGTGACCGAATGCGCTGGACTCGAAATCCGGTATACCCTCTTCCGGGTATCGGGGGTTTGAATCCCTCATCTTCCGCGAAACTTTTCTCCATACAAAAAATCCGCAGAGAGCAAAACTTAGCTCCTGCGGATTTATTTTTTATGATTATTTGTTTTCTTTTCGGATGGCTTTCTTGCTCCCGCTTTTCTTCTTCACCGCTTTCTTCTTCACCTCTTTCTTCTTCTTGATTCCGAAGAGGTCGCGCCAGCCGTTGAAATCCTTTTTCATGATCAGACCGAGACCTTGCGTATTGAGGCTGTTTCTGGTGAAATAGCGGTCGTTGGTCTGATTATACATGCGCACGGCGAGATTGCCGTTCGGGAAGATGAGATAACGGAGATCGAAGTCGCCGATGAAACTCTGCGTGGCATTCGCATTGTCGCGATAGCCAAACTGACCATTGAACAGCAGACGATTGTTGAGCAGCCTTCCGCTCAGGATTCCTTCGTACTCTGCATTGTTGAAGCCTTCATCGCCCGTAGAGATGTTGGCACCGAAATTCCAGTTGTTGCTCTTTACCACATTCGATAATACGGTGTTGAGCTGCTGCGAAATCGTACCGCTCAGGAAACTCTGCATCGCCAGTGAGGTCTGACTCTGCTGGTCGGCATCCTCGCTGCTCTGGTTGTTCTTGGTCTGCGCATAGAATCGTCCGATGGCGAGCAGATAGAGTACCTGCTGGTTCATCTCTTCCTGCGAATTGATGACTGAGTAGATCATCTGCTTGGCATCCGTGTTCACCGTAGGCAGGTCCATTGAGAAATCTACGCTCGGTGACTGAGGAGTGCCCGTGATGTTCATCAGACAATCTACTCGGATGTTGTTGCTGCTGAACGAACGGCCGATGCTCAGGTCGCTCAGCGGAACACCGTTCACCGTATATTTCGCCTGCAGATTCAGTGGGGCATTGTATGGATTGCCACCGAAGGCGATGGTTCCGCCCGGCATGAACTCGAAGTCTTTCTTGATTACATTCTGTATCGTGAGCTTATACACTCCGTGGTCCACCACATAGTTGCCGAACATGTCGAAGGAGCCCTTGTTAAACCAGTTGGCTCTTAGTACGCCATTACCGTTCAGCGTGATGTAGTCGCCGCTCTGAGGGTCCATCATCAGCTTCAGCGTCAGGTTAGGAGTGGCATTCACCAGGAAGTTGATGCGCATGTCTGACGAGAAGTCGATGTCGTCGTCTGCATCTTTCTGCTGTTGCTTCAGACTGTCGGTCAGCTCCGGAGCGATGTCGTGCCAGTGGATGAAGCTCTTGTCGCTGATGGCATCGGGGCTCGCCACGTTATATACGAAGATGCTGCCAGGTCCCGGTTCTGCATCGATGTCGATGATGGTTTCGCCGCTCTTGCCGTGGATGCCCACCTCGCCGGTGGCATAGACGGTACCGTAGAAGGTGTTGTCGCCAAACTCATGGGTGTCGTAGCCCAGGAAGTTGTGCGCCTTCAGGGTGAGGTCGTAGCTCAGTCGGGTGAGGTGCTTGTGATGGATACCGCCGCTTACGAGTGCCATATTGTGGTTGCGGTCGAAGATGGTATCATTGTTCAGCTGGATGTCATCCGGTATGGCGTGGGCATGCAGGTTCTTGAAACTGTACTCGGTGCCCAGCTGCTTCATGTGCATCTTGCCGGTGGCGTAGAGGTCGCCCACCAGGTTGATGTCGCTCAGGTCGCCCACCAGATTCACCTTTCCTTTCGCTCTTGCCTGGATGTCGTCCATGAAACTGCCGCAGAAGCTCTCCATGAATTTCATGTTCGTGCCCTGCGCCTCGATGCCCAGGTCTATGTAGTTTCGCTTCGGCGATACATATCCGTCTATGAGCGTCTGGTGCTCCTCGCCCTCGTCTGCCACGGCGTTGATGTCTATCTGACTCAGTTCCTTGTTGAAGCTTACGTTGGCATGAAGTATTCCCATCGGACCGTGTTCGAACTCGAAGTCATTGATGTCGAGCTTGGCGTAGGCGTCAGGGTCATTGAAGATGCTCTTCACAATCGCCTTGCCTGAAGCCTTGCCTGAGAAATCCACTGAGTGGAAGTTTACGAGGTTCAGGATATACTCCACATCCACATCCTTCAGCTGCGCCACGATGGAGTCTTCCTTGTTCGGGGTGGCGAGTCCGTTCACTGCCACATGCTGGTCGCCGTGGCTTACCTCGAAGTCTTCTATCTCCAGGTGATTCTTGCTGTAGGTGATGTCAGCCGGGTGCACCTTCCAAGGCTTTTCTCCGATATGGATGAGCGATGGCTTGATATCTACGTGGGCGGTAGATACGTTGTCCGTATTCTTGTAGAACTGTGCCTCGGCATTCAGCGCTCCGTGGATAGGCAGGCTCTTGGAGTGGTTGTTGTAACCCAGCGATGCCATCAGGGTGTTGTCAGCTGCCGCTGCCTTCACGTGCAGGGTAGGGCTTGTGCTGCCCGCTGCTCCCGTCTTGATGCGCGCATCCACCTTCAGCGTATCGCCCTCGGTGTTCATCTGAAGGGCTCCGCCGCTGTAGTCGCTGCCGTTGTAGCTGAAGGCAGGCAACTGTGCCGTGAGGTTTACCGAGCGGTCGAGGTCGGAGATGTTTCCGTCTATCACCACCGGCTGCTGGATGTCGAGCGGCACGCCCAGCATTCTCTGCAGTATTTCGGTAGAGGCTATTTCTGCCTCTATGCTGAAGTTGTTCCTTGTCTTGTTGCTGGTCTTTCCGATGCCAGGCAGGGTAGGCAGCTTGCTTGCCAGCATGTTGGTCATGGTCTGAACCAGGGTGCCGTAGTCGTACTGTCCCTTTACGTGGATGTTGGCGAATGGTGCTTCCAGGTCCAGATAGCTGTCTGCTCCTTCGTTCTTGGCATTCACCCTGATGTCGTTCAGGGTGTAGGTGTTGTCTGCCATCTTCATGCCCAGTACGGTAGGTTGCAGATGCGCCAGGTTGAGCTGGGCTTCATACTGCTTCTTCGGGATGGAGTACTTGCCCGCCACCTGCAGGTTGATGTTTGGGTCGGCGATGGATGCGAGTCCGTCGATGAGTCCCTTGTTGTAGCTGCCGTCCAGCCTGATGTTGCGGAATCGGTAGTTGTTGAAGTCGAACAGCGGAATCTCGCCCTTTGCCACGAGATGTTCCTTGGTGCCCTGTGCGGTGATGTGTGCGGCGATGATGCCCAGTTTGGCATTGTCGAGTATCTTGCCCAGGTTGATGCCCTTGGTATCCACCTTGGCGTAGAGCTGCTTGCCGTTCTGGTGGGCGTCTATCTCTACGTTTCCTGCGTCGGTGCGCAGCATGCCCTTGGTTCCTATCTGGCTCTTGCCTTTTCCGCTGATTACACCTTTATAATATATGTTGCCCAGTCGGAGCACCTCTTTCGGAATCTTCACTTTGCTGCCCAGGTTGGCGGCTATCTGCTCCACGCCCTCGTCAGAAACCTTCAGGGTCTCTATGTTGGCGAGCCAGTGCAGCTTCCGGTTCCAGTCGCTTGCCTTGGCGTTCGCCTTGAGCAGGATGCTTCCGCTCTGGGTCTTGAAGTGGAGCTGGTGGATGCGTGCCGATGTACTGGTGCCCGAGAAGTGGGTGTCGATGTAGAGAGCATCGTTCCATTTTCTGAGGATAGGAGCGAAGCAAGCCACATCTGACAGGGTGATGAGCGATGGCTTAATGCCGCCCTCAAACTGCAGCGTTTCGCTGATGAGCTTTCCCTTCTCGTCGGTGCGGTAGGTGGCGATGAGGTCTTCCAGCAGCAGCTGGCTCTTCGGGAGTTCCAGTTGGAAGTCGCTCAGGCGCGCCTGATGCTTGTCTGCATTCACCTTGAATCGCAGATTCTTTACTTGAAGTCCTGATTTATCGGTGAAGGCTATCTTCTTGATGGATAGATGAATATCATTGTCTGTGAGATGATGCAGTGCGATGTGTGCCGAGAGATTGCTGATGCCGATGTGCTGAGGCGAGAATACCCCCGCAGCCGATGCGATGTCGCGCTGGTTGTAGGTGATGGATCCATGGCGGATGATGACGCTTCCGATGCGCAGGTCGAGTGGCTTGTGCTGGGTAGTATCCTTCGAGGCGAGCGAATCGAGCATGAACTGGATGTTCATGTCGCTCTTGGCATTCTGCCTGTAGATGTTGGCTCTCAGACCGAAGAGCTGTGCCGATGAAACCGAGATTTTTCCGTCTTTCAGCGGCAGCAGGTCCACCTTTGCCGAGAGTCGTGAAGCATAGATCATGCTGTCGCCTTTCTGGTCGAGCATTCTCACATCGTCGATGATGATTCGGTTGAAGAAACCCAGGTTGATTTTTCCCACGCTCACTTCTGTTCCGAATTTCTGGGCGAGGGCAGTGGCTACGGTAGAGCCGAGGAAGGTCTGTACTGGTGGCAGGTGCAACAGTACGATGAGTATCACATAAAGGGCGAAGATAGTCCAGATGATACAGCTGATGATATGTTTAAATCGTTTCAGAGTCTTATGAATATTTAATGTTAATTTGCAATGGGCATTTGCCGTTAATTTGCAATCTGTGTTTGTCAAAACACGCTTGCAATCTGAATCTGTGTTGAAATTTAGGCACAAATTTACTGCTTTTTTGTTACATTATCAAATAATTTAGTGATTTTTCTTCCTCGTCTTACTTTTTTTTGCTATTTTTGCAGCATAATTTGAATGTTTTCACAAAATAAAACCAGAAAATCAGTTTTAAATATAATATTTTTAATGTAGTTATGGCAAATGTAATTAAGTTACGTAAAGGCTTGGACATTAACCTTACGGGTAAGGCTTCCAAGGATGTAGCCATCCCTGTGGTACAGGCTAGCGAGTATGCACTCGTACCTGCAGCCTTCGTGGGTGTTACTCCTAAGGTAGTTGTACGCGAGGGCGACCATGTCAATGCCGGAGATGCCTTGTTTGTGAACAAGGCTTGCCCAGAGGTGAAGTTTGCCTCACCAGTGAGCGGTCAGGTTACCGCCATTGAGCGAGGGGAGCGTCGCAAGGTGCTTTGCATCAAGGTGAAGGCAGACGCTGAGCAGACCTCTACGGATTTTGGTAAGAAAAACGTTGAGTCATTGGACGGTGCAGCCGTGAAGCAGGCGTTGCTTGAGGCTGGATTGTTCGGTTACATCAACCAGTTGCCTTACGCAGTATCCACCACACCGGATACCACTCCTAAGGCAATCTTCGTTTCTGCCCTCCGCGACATGCCGCTCGCTGCCGATTTCGAGGTAGAACTCGCTGGCAATGAGGAAGCTTTCCAGGCAGGTTTGACAGCCTTGAGCAAGATTGCGAAAACTTATCTTGGCGTTGGAGTTGAGCAGCACAGCAATGCGCTCGGCGAGGCTAAGAACGTGGAACTCAATGTGTTTGATGGTCCTTGTCCTGCCGGAAATGTAGGCGTTCAGGTGAACAACATCGACCCTGTAAACAAGGGCGAGGTGGTTTGGACGGTTGATCCTGCATCGGTAATCTTCTTCGGTCGCCTCTTCCTTACTGGTAAGGTTGATCTCCACAAGAAGGTGGCTGTAGCTGGTAGCGAGATGAAGCACACCGGTTACGCTAACGTGTTGGTAGGTACTCCATTGGCAGCTTTCGTTGAAGCACAGCTGAAGACTACCGCACACGTGCGCCTGATCAATGGCAACCCATTGACCGGTACCAAGACCACCTTGGCAGATTACGTAGGAGGACACACCTCAGAGATCACAGCCATCCCAGAGGGTGATGACTGCGACGAGATGCTCGGCTGGATTCTTCCACGCACCAACCAGTTCTCTACATCGCGTTCTTATCTCTCCTGGCTCTTCGGCAAGAAGAAGGAGTACAATCTCGATGCCCGCATCAAGGGTGGCGAGCGCCACATGATCATGAGCGGCGAGTACGACCAGGTTCTCCCTATGGACATCTTCGGTGAGTATCTCATCAAGGCAATCATCGCAGGCGATATCGACAAGCAGGAGCAGCTCGGTATCTACGAGATTAGTCCTGAGGACTTTGCGGTAGCTGAGTTCGTGGATAGCTCTAAGCTCGAATTGCAGAAGATAGTACGTGAGGGCTTGAACACCCTGCGCAAGGAGAATGCTTAGTTTTTAGTACTGTTAATTATTAAAATAATGAGTGCATTAAGAAATTATCTCAATAAGATAAAGCCTAACTTCCAAGAGGGAGGTAAGCTGCATGCCTTCGAGAGCGTGTTTGACGGTTTTGAGAGCTTCCTGTACGTGCCTAATACGACAGCGAAGAGCGGAGCCAGCATCCACGATTCAATCGACTCGAAGCGCATCATGAGCTTTGTGGTAATCGCCCTGATTCCTGCATTGCTCTTCGGTATGTATAATGTGGGATACCAGAATTTCAAGGCTGCAGGTACACTGGATGCTGCCAGCTTCATCGAGGTCTTCGGCTTCGGATTCCTGGCTGTCCTCCCTAAGTTGCTGGTTAGCTACATCGTGGGTCTCGGCATCGAGTTTGCCTGGGCTCAGTGGAAGCACGAGGAAATCCAGGAGGGTTACCTCGTCAGCGGTATCATCATCCCATTGATTATTCCTATCTCTACACCGCTGTGGATGCTCGCCCTGGCGTGCGCCTTCGCAGTTATCTTCTGCAAGGAAATCTTCGGTGGTACCGGTATGAACATCTTCAATGTGGCTGTAGGTGCCCGTATGTTCCTCTTCTTCTCATATCCATTGGCTATGAGTGGTGATAAGGTCTGGGTGGCTAAGGATGCTATCTTCGGTCTGGGTAACACCCTGCCTGATGGCTTCACAGCTGCTACTCCTCTCGGTCAGCTGGCTCAGGGCAGCATGCCTTCAGCTAGTCTCTGCGACTCTATCATCGGTTTCATTCCTGGCTGTATCGGCGAGACTTCAGTCATCGCCATCGCCATCGGTGCCATCATCCTTCTCTGGACAGGCATCGCATCTTGGAAGACCATGGGCTCTGTATTTGCAGGCGGCATCGTGATGGCGCTTATCTTCCAGGCTCTCGGTATGACTCCTATCGCTTGGTATGAGCACATCGTGCTGGGTGGTTTCTGCTTCGGTGCCGTGTTCATGGCTACCGACCCTGTAACTTCAGCCCGTACAGAGAAGGGTAAGTACTTCTACGGATTCTTCATCGGTGCCATCGCCGTTATCGTACGTGTGATGAACCCAGGTTATCCAGAGGGTATGATGCTCGCTATCTTCTTCGGCAACATGTTTGCTCCACTCATCGACTACTGTGTAGTTCAGAGCAACATCTCTCGCCGTGCTAAACGTGCTATTAAATAATGTAGGAGGAATGTAGATATGAAGACAAATTCAAATAGCTATACTATTATCTATTCGGTTATCATCGTGGTAATCGTGGCATTCCTGCTCGCGTTCGTGTCTTCTTCGCTGAAGGCAACACAGGATGCCAACGTGGCTCTTGATACTCAGAAGCAGATTCTGAACTCCCTGAACCTGCGCGACCTTGACAACGCTACTGCGGCTGCCAAATATAAAGAGGTGGTGAAGGACGAGAAGGAGAAGGACGGCATGAAGTATTACGAGTGCGAGATTGATGGTCAGAAGAAGACTGTTTACTCCGTAAAGGGTATGGGTCTTTGGGGCGGCATTTCAGGCTTCATCGCCGTGGATGCCGACAACAACACCATCTATGGCGTATATTTCAACCACGAAGGCGAGACAGCCGGACTCGGTGCTGAAATCAAGGACAACTTGAAGTGGCAGCAGAAGTTCCAGGGCAAGAAGATTCACAAGGATGGAGTAGAGGGCATCGCTCTGGGCGTTGAGAAAGACGCTCCTGCCGGCGACCCTAACAATGTGGATGCCGTTACCGGTGCTACATTGACATCCAACGGTGTGGATGCAATGCTCAAGGAAGGTCTTGCTAAATTCATTAAATAATTAAGCGAAATTATGGCATTATTTAGTAAACAAAATAAGGAGGCATTCATCAAGCCACTGAACGGCGACAACCCTATCCTCGTCCAGGTGCTTGGTATCTGTAGTGCCCTGGCTGTTACTTCTCAGATGAAGCCAGCCATTGTGATGGGACTTGCCGTTACTATCATCACGGCATTCTCTAACGTGATTATTTCCATCATCCGCAACACCATCCCTCAGCGCATCCGTATCATCGTCCAGCTGGTGGTAGTTGCTGCCCTGGTTACCATCGTGAGCCAGGTGCTGAAGGCTTTCGCCTACGACGTGAGCGTGCAGCTCTCTGTGTACGTGGGTCTTATCATCACCAACTGTATCCTGATGGGTCGTTTGGAGGCGTTCGCCATGATGAACAAGCCTTGGCCTTCATTCCTCGATGGTGTAGGTAATGGTTTGGGTTACGCCCTCATCCTCGTGATTGTGGGTGCTGTTCGTGAGTTCCTGGGCCGCGGCTCTTTGCTCGGTTTCCAGCTGATTCCAGAGGGAGCTTACAACTTTGGATATGTTAACAACGGTATGATGACCATGCCAGCCATGGCATTGATTCTCGTTGGATGTGTAATCTGGGTACATCGTGCCTATATTTATAAGGAGGAGAAGTAAGATGGAGCACGCAATAAGTTTGTTTTTCCGTTCGATTTTCGTCGATAACATGATCTTCGCCTACTTCCTGGGTATGTGTTCATACTTGGCAGTATCCAAGAACGTGAAGACCTCTTTGGGCCTGGGCTTGGCAGTAACCTTCGTGTTGCTCATCACCGTGCCTGTAGATTACCTGTTGCAGACCAAGGTGCTCAGCGCCGATGGCATTCTGGGTGTTGACCTCACATACCTGAGCTTCATCCTCTTCATCGCCGTCATCGCCGGTATCGTGCAGCTGGTAGAGATGATTGTAGAGAAGTTCTCACCATCGCTCTATGCAGCCTTGGGTATCTTCCTGCCATTGATTGCCGTAAACTGTGCCATCATGGGTGCATCGCTCTTCATGCAGCAGCGCATCCTGATGGAGCCTACCAATACTCAGGCCATCACCTCAGTATGGGATAGCATCGTATATGCCGTAGGTTCTGGTCTGGGTTGGACTCTCGCCATCGTCCTGATGGGAGCCATCCGCGAGAAGATGCAGTATTGCGACGTGCCAAAGCCATTGCAGGGACTCGGCATCACATTTATCACAGTAGGCCTCATGGCAATGGCTATGCTTTGCTTCTCAGGCTTGAAAATCTAAAATAGGAGGACTATAGATATGGGTAATACATCATTTATATTGGCTAGTATCGGAGTTTTCCTCGTGGTGATTCTCCTGCTGGTTATCATCCTGCTCGTGGCTAAGAAGTATCTGAGCCCTAGCGGAAATGTAAATATCGAAATCAATGGCGACAAGACCATCAACGTGCCTCAGGGCAGCAGTTTGATGACTACGCTGAATGAGAACGGCATCTTCCTGCCTTCTGCCTGCGGCGGTAAGGCAAGCTGTGGCCAGTGTAAGGTTCAGGTGCTCGAAGGCGGCGGCGAGATTCTCGATTCTGAGAAGCCTCACTTCACCCGCAAGCAGATTAAGGACCACTGGCGCCTGGGATGCCAGTGCAAGGTGAAGGGCGACCTGAAGATCAAGGTGCCTGAGAGTGTGATGGGCGTGAAAGAGTGGGAGTGCGAGGTTATCTCCAACAAGAACGTTTCATCATTTATCAAGGAGTTCAAGGTGGCTTTGCCTCCAGGCGAGCACATGGACTTCGTTCCGGGTTCTTACGCTCAGATCAAGATTCCTGCATACGACTGCATCGATTACGACAAGGACTTCGACAAGGATCTCATTGGCGAGGAGTACATCGGAGCATGGAAGAAGTTCAACATCTTCTCTCTCAAGGCTCACAATCCAGAGCCTACCGTTCGTGCTTACTCTATGGCGAACTATCCTGACGAGGGTGACATCATCACCCTTACCGTACGTATCGCCACAACTCCATTCTTGCCACGTCCACAGGTAGGATTCCAGAACGTACCAACAGGTATCGCTTCTTCTTACATCTTCTCATTGAAGCCAGGCGACAAGGTAATGATGAGTGGTCCTTACGGCGACTTCCATCCTAACTTCACATCGGGCAAGGAGATGATCTGGATTGGTGGTGGTGCCGGTATGGCTCCATTGCGTGCGCAGATTATGCACATGACCAAGACTTTGCACACTACCGACCGTGAGCTGCACTTCTTCTACGGAGCGCGTGCATTGGGTGAGGCGTTCTTCCTGGAGGACTTCTGGGAGCTTGAGAAGGAATTCCCTAACTTCCACTTCCATCTTTCATTGGACCGCAAGGACCCAGTGGCAGATGCTCAGGGCGTGAAGTACTACGAGGGCTTTGCTGTTAACTGCATCCGTGATACCTACTTGAAGGATCACGAGGCACCAGAGGATTGCGAGTACTATCTCTGCGGACCTCCAATGTTGATCAAGACCGTTACAGATTATCTGGATTCTCTCGGTGTAGATCCTGAGAGTATCATGTACGATAACTTCGGATAATACAAGCCGACAACAATAAAATAATATCAAACATTAACAAAGCTGCTGGTTTCCAGCGGCTTTGTTTCGTTTATGGAGGTTTCTTTCTTAGGTTTCTTGCCAAAAGTTGGTGACCTTCATCTGATGACATAGGGGTTAAAATCCATTAAAATGCTTGCAAGTTTCGGAATATTGGTGTATATTTGCAGAAAAAACAGAAATATAGAAAAAAGAAAGGCTTATGAAATATTTGGATCCTAAGGCCGATTTGACTTTCAAGAAAGTGTTCGGCGAACATCCTGCATTGGTGAAAAGTTTGCTTAACGCCCTTCTTCCTTTTAAGAGCGAGGAAGAGGAAATCACTTCTGTGACCTATCTCACTCCCGAGATGGTACCCCAGACTCCCACACGAAAATTTAGTATAGTGGATGTGAGATGTGAGGATGCCCAGGGGCGTCAGTTTATTGTTGAGATGCAGATGGTTTGGTCGGCGGAGTTTAAGCAGCGAGTTCTCTTCAATGCTTCCAAGGCCTATGTGAAGCAGCTGAACAGAGGAGAAGATTATTCTCTTCTGAAGCCAGTTTATTCCCTCAATCTTGTTAATGAGGTATTTGAGCCGGGGCTTGAAGACTATTATCATTATTATCATCTTGTACACGAGGAGCATACCGAAAGGGTGATAGATGGTTTGCATCTGGTATTTGTAGAGTTGCCGAAGTTTACGCCTCATACCTTTACAGAGAAGAAAATGCAGGTTCTATGGCTTAGATTTTTGACGGAAATTAATGAGAAGACGAAGACGGTTCCGGCAGAGTTGCTTGCCAATCCGGAGATAGCCAAGGCTGTATCAGAAATAGAGGAGTCTGCCTATACCGAAGAGGAACTTCTTGGTTATGATGATTTCTGGGATGCTGTGAGCGTAGAGAAGACGCTTGCTGGCAGGTTGGAGCGTTTGACGAAGGCTAGTGATGATGCTAAAGAGAAGCTTAAGGCAACTTCTAGTCAGTTGGAAGCAACTTCTAGTCAGTTGGAAGCAACTTCTAGTCAGTTGGAAGCAACTTCTAGTCAGTTAAAGAAAGCTGAAGAGCAGAGAAAGGAAGCTGAAGAGCAGAGAAAGGAAGCCGAGGAGAAATTAAAAAGAGCTAATGAGGATAGAATGCAATCTGCTAAAAATCTTCTTCAGGCTGGAGTATCTATAGATATTGTAGCTAGTACTCTTAACTTGAGTAAGAATGAATTAGAAAGATTAATTCAAGCTTAAAAGTATGCCTGCAAATGAAGAATAAAAAGGGGCTATGCCGAAAGACATGAAAAGTTGGTGACCTTCACCTCATCTGAGTAATAAAACAATACCGGGCAAGGAGATGATGCTCCTGCCCGGTATTGTTTTTAAGATGATTGGATTATAAGTCGACGTTGCTTTCTGTTGGCGTTGGCCAATCTTCAGCCTCACCTTCGCACTTGATTGGATGCAAGATAGGATTGCCGTTTTCATCATAGCCACCACCGAATATCAGAGTGTAGATGTAGCGCTTGCCCTGCTCCCAAGTTGCCTTGAATGGTACGTAGAGGGTCACATATTCTTTATCTGACTTGAAAACGAGTTCGTCATTCTGCTTAATCTTGCAGGTGATTTCCAAATATGATTGCACGGCATCATCTGCTTGCGCCTTTGTCTTTGTCTCTGCTACATCTGGTTTCCAAGGATTCAGAGTCTGTGGTACGAATAACATTGGGGCATTTACAGAAATTTCTGTAGCGTTATCTTTGCTGTCAACTTTAATGTTTTGCCCCGTTACAACGGTGTATGCACCTTTGGTAGGTGTTGGTTTAGCCCATGTGCCTTCTGAATCACTTGTTGTAGGCAATGTATAAGTACTGCCATGTCCGAAATTATGAATTTTGATCTCCTTAATATTCACCTCCATATTATCAAATTCAGTCTTAGCCTTAAACACAACCTGTGACAAAATATGTTTGAATGTAAATTTCACTGTTCCACCATTGTCTTTTGTATAAGTCTGGTTTCGAGCAATAGCATACATTACATCCTTGTTTTGCAGACCGCTGGTATTCCTTTCTGCATACTCATCAAAAGTACTATAGCTAATAGTTTTTGTTGTATTATTAATATCCCACGTAGGAACTACTACTGCACCCGCGTTATTCATCTCCGTTTCAATCTCCGTATCAGTTAAAGATCCTGGGCTAACAGCGTAGAAATTCAGATGAGTACTTCCTGGCCAATAATGAAGATCTGAAGGATTTGTATAATCCCATTTACCCTGTTTATGGTCTATCTTGACGCCAGTCTGTTTCAGTGAGTTGACTTTATTTTCTCCCATGAAGAAATTTACATCACTGCCGTCTTTTTCATTTCGAGTAAACGCAATTACATTAAAATCGGTATCGGTGATATTGCCAGGGGTAATAATATTTGCTCTCGTCTCTGCCTTGTTACCCACTACGTGGAAACCGATGGCACTCTGGGTGCTGGTTCCGATACCATCACCTACACTTGCTAATTCATTGTCTGAACATCCTGACAGGAGCACCGCTGCGATGCAGGCTGTCATTAAAATAACTTTTTTCATACTTTTATTTTTTCTTATACGTTGAATAGTTGATAAATTAGAAACTTAATTTGTTAGAGATATAAATATCTCGTATATTATACTTACTTTTTATTCCTCAACAAGGAATATCCTCATTTACATCGCCCCAGTCATCTACTCCTACATCGAATCCGGCTCCTCCGCTGGAACTTCCTCCGCTGGAACTTCCCCCGCTTTCTTCCGGAATCTCGAAGTCGATGTTGATGACGATGTGAACATCACCCACGTGACCCACCACGGGAACGGACTGGATCTGAGCGGTAACATCCTGCTCCAAAACATACAGCTTGCCTGATCGGCTCTTGATAAAGAGCTTGAAGAGATTAGGCGCTGCGATGCCCTGGGTGCTGCCAAACGTGTAGAAACCACCCCGCAGCTGATTGCCGATTACATCTCCTCCGAAAAGAAGACGCTCGGAAAGAGAGTCGGGGAGCTTGTCGGCTGCCATCAGAAGCGAACCAGACATGCCGGATAGGCTTGCCCTGATATCCGCTATGCGCTCTAGCTTGCGGATGCCGTTTACCTCGTAGGTGTAGCGGCAAACCATGCTTTTGGGGTATAGTGTAATTACTTGTACTCCATTTTCTGCACTTTCAGATGATGCAGCAGCGTGGCTGGCATTCACGGAAACCCAGTTGATGTGGTCGCCACAAAGCCAAGATGGGGTGAGGGATGCCTGCTCGCCATCAGGCGATTTCGTATCTCTTGTATCAGCGGTGAAATTCAGATAACTGTTCGGATTTTCCCAAACTATTCCGTTGGTATCGTAATTCATGCTGATTACCCCGTAGTCGTTTTCGGGCAGTTCTATCTGCCGGGCTTCTCCTTTCGGAAAATCGAAAATCCACGGTTCGCTCTTTCCATCTTTTGGGAAGAAGATAACTCGCATACCTTCAGGCTTTTCATGCCCCGAGAGCTGGCTCCAGTCGAAGGCTACCTTCAGTAATCGGAATTGAGCATTCTCCTCGTAATACAGCTCCTTGTGGTTGCAGGATGATAGAATAGAGAGTAGGGAAAGTAATAGGACAAAAAGTCGATAGGCTTTTCCCGTTTTACTGAAATTATTCATCGGTACCTCCTTTCTTCCTATCCTTCTCCTTCTCCTTCACCTCTTTCACCTTCTCTTTCTTTCTCATCTCTTTCTCCTTTACCTTCTCCTTCTTCCTCTTCCAGTTGCTGTTAGCGTTTTCGCGCCCCAGCAGCCACACCAGGGAGACTTCGAGTTTCGTAGGACCTACCCATCGGCGTTCTTTCGTCGCCTGCCACACGTAGTATTGGTTGCGCGGCTTATACTCGTGGTAGATTCCGCCCCAATATCCTACACCCAGCGTGAAGTCGATGTTCAGTTTTCTGGCGATAGGGAGCGAGTAGCCATATTCGGCACCCATGGCATAGTTCATCTTATTCCAGATAGCACCGCCAGGTTTGCCACCCATGTAGCCACGACCGCCTGTTTCGAAATCGTAGGTGAAAATTTGGGTATAGAAGCCGATGTGGTGACCAGTGAGCGGTTTCTCTTCAGAAGCTTTTCCCAGCCATTTTCTGATGGCGATGTCACCGCCGTAGGCTCGCCAGTACCAGTGTCGCCTGTCGGTCTTCCACCATCCGTACATCCAGTTAGCCGCCACCGACCATCTTTTGCCCAGATAGAATTCCAATCCGATGTTGGGAAGAAGTAAGACATCGAAAAGCATGTTCGTCCACATTGCCATGTAGAACGGTTTTCGGATCGGACTCGGCTCGATATAGATGGAGTCAGTGTTACTGAGCGTATCCACCGATTGTTTTACATTTTCCCATTTAGGTATTGAATCAGGAATCTGCGGCTTTTGCACCTTGTCGTACCATAGGAACAGCTGTGAGAATCTGAGCGCAGGGAAATATTTCTTATACATATAATGATAAGGGATACCTCCGCGCAAATTCTTGATTAGCTCCAGATGCTTTTCCTGCTTCAGGATTTCTTTTTCTGTTTCAGCTTCGCCGGCTATTCGGTTTAGCAGCGAGAGCGTTTCCTCTCTGAAGGGAAGTTGGGAATCATTCTTTACCAGTTGAATCAACCCTTTCCAGTCGGGACAGAAGAAACTTGATGTCTTCAGCGAATCGGGCAGGGTGGAGTATTGTGATAGATAGCTGAAAAGCACGTCGGCTCGTTTTAGGGATAGCCACTTGTTGAATTTCAGCGTTCCCTCGGGAGAGGCAGCGCCTACAACGAGGATTTTTCGCAATTGATAAATGGAATCTGCATAACAGGTTCGCATGGTATCAGCGATACGGTTCAGTGCCGATTGGTTATCGTTCAGGATAGGGTCAAGGTCTATCTTTCCCTGCTTGAAGAAAATCTTTACTGAATCTTTTACATCATATATGGTGTGTGATTTGTTCACATTATATATATGATGTGAATCCTTCACGCTATGTAGGTTCTGTGCCGATAGATAACTACCCATGCATGTAAATGCAATGAGAATTATTTTTTCTTTTATTCGGTACATTTACTTGATGTTTATATGATTACTTCATATTTACATTATTATTATTACTATTGCTTTTACTTTATTATTCTATGTCTGAATTATAGTTACTTTTACTTTCATATTTCATATCTATTTTTTTATTACTTTTACTTATTTATTTTAACTTTATATTCAGTTTCGAATATTCTTGTTTTATTATGATAGCATATTTATTTTGCCGTTTTATGGACGACAAATTGATTTGCTATTTTGCATCTCAGTAATAAACTGAGATATGATTGCGCAGCAAAATTACAATTTTTTCAGTGAATCAACAAACTTTTGATGTTAAAAAAATAAAATATAAAACGGGGGGGGTAAATGGCTGACTATCAATAATATATAATCTGAATTATTTTCTAAGTGTTAAATAACACTCATAGAACTTCATTTTATGAATTCCACCCATTTAGGAAGAACTACGATTGCAATAGGTCTACAATAAATGAAGAGGGTGTGTCATAAGTCCATGACACACCCTCTTTTCTTAGAGAGATGAGAGTTGAGATTGTGTGATTACATACAGCTGGTTACGCCGAGCGAAGTGGCAATAGCGGTGAGGATTGATATGACAATCTGAATGACAGTCTTCCATGTTTCCTTCTTCATAGGCAGTTTTTTTTAGTGATTAATGATTATACAATTCCGCATCAAGCAAGAATTACAAACTTACGTTGTCGCCGCCGCCTTCACTGCCGGTATTGCCGCCGCTGGTTCCCTGGTCACCAGTGGTTCCGCCGCCGCCAGCTCCCTGCGTTCCGCCGCCAGTGGTTCCGTCTCCGTCGCCGCCTCCGTCAGGAGTTTCTGGCACGTTGAGGTCCACGCTGGTCTTGCCCTCCCTGATTGCCTTCAGCACGGCAGCCTGAGCGCTTCGGCTAGCCACGAGGTTGAATTCTGCGTCGTCGAGCAGGTTCTTGAACTGCTGACCAAGCTCCCACTGAACCTTCACGTTGGTGATGTTCTGCGCCGTAAACTTGTCGGCAGTCTCTGCACCCTTGGAGGCGAGCAGGATAGAGAAGTCGCCCAGGTCGCCCAGTCGGATCTTCTTGCCTTCGAGCAGCATCTCTCTCATGCAGTCCACTGCCATGTAGAGGATGGCGCTGATGTCAGCTCTTGAATACACACTGCCGTGAGAAGTGATGTGCTTGGCAAACTTCTCGATGGTCATCACATCGGTGTACTGCGAGATGGCGAACGCATTCTGCTTCTCGGTCTTCACCAGGTCGGTGTCCTTCTTGTCCGGCTCCTTGCCGTCCTTCTTAGCCTGGTTGATACGTGACTTAGCCTGGTTGATCTCAAGGAGGTTTGCGTTCACGCTGCGCATTACGATGCTGTAGTTAATCATACTTTGTTCTGTGTTTAAAGTTCTTAGAAATCACAACTACCCGGAAGCCCCTGTTTTCAGCCCCGATTCTGGGTCTTCATTGATGACCGGCGCCTGCCATCATTTAAGCCCCGCCCCGGTCTTCATAGATGACCGGTTTTCGGCACAATAGGCTGTTCTTTCGATAGCCGGTGCAAAGGTACGAAGATTTTCTGCATCTACCAAATTTTGGCATGTGATAAGGAGCGATTTTTAGCAACTACCAAATTTGAGCATGTGATAAGGAGCGATTTTCGGCAAAACACTTGCGATTTGAAACTTCGTTAAAAAACAAACTCTATTTTTTATGGGGCGCATCTCTATGTTTTTGCGGTGTCGAAAACTATGTTTTGCCATATAAATCAGCATATTACATAGTGATACCCGGTTATAGGGAAACGTATTCAGTATTCAGTATTCAGTTTTTTTCGCTCTAGTTACCATCCTCTGTATAGATAGTATATTATATATATATATATAATATAAAATAATTACTTATAATTTGTAACCACAGAAAGGGTAACTATCCCGAAAAAAAACTGAATACTGAATACTGAACACCCTCTTAGATACCTCGCACCCTGGGTATTATGGCAGCATCAGGGAAGATACTACTAGTACGCGTACATAGTACGTACTAGGTAAATACAAAAATATTTTCGTACCTTTGCACCCGTAATCAGGCAAGTAAAGTCTGGTTGCGGGCGTTTTTTGTTTATAGGAATCCGGTGCCGTTCCTGAAACAGAAATTTGGTGAATATCTCGCAGTCCAACCCTTTAACATTATATATTAATATGGTAAGAAATTTTATTTTTCTTTGGCGCAGGCATAGTCAAGGCTAATCGATGATGCAGAGAAACTGGTGAACCTCCATTACATCGAGAAAAATCCTCCGAAGGGAGCAAATGCCGACGAAGCTGACGGAAAGCAAGGCGGAAAGGTGTTCAGTATTCAGTTATTCAGTTTTAAGAAGCTATTTATGCTAGCTATTAATCTAGATAATGTGGAGCATATATTAGTGATAAGATGATCACTTTTGACTTAATGACTTAAAAATAGGCATTTCCCTCTTCTATAATCGTTTGGTGAAATCCTGCTTTTACCATCGAATTCTTGTTTATAATTTTCGACATCCCATTCCCAGGCTTCCTGCATTATATAATGTTGGTCGTAAAGAATCCAAATCAGTTTATCCCAAAGGTAATTGCTCGCTTTAGGAACCATCGTAACCTTGCTGCCAGGCTTACCGCTTGGTCGATTTGCTTTTATCTGGTATCTCTGATGTTTGAAGACAAAATCCGAGCCTTTATTCACTGCAGTTTTATCCTGCATATAATCAGAGTAGTCTTTTTCTGACATACCAACCAACATCGCAGCATCATACTCTGATAAAACAGAGGTAATTTGTGGTGCAACACCATATTTTGCTTGCCATTGCAAGGCAATCTCTACAAGTTCGTCTCTTAACATATTATTTTTATAGTTTATGTTGTGTAGTTGTCTGATCCTGATTTTAATGCCTATATTGATCAATATATTCTTTATCATATATATACTATTTGCATTTTACCATGTTCTGAAAGTTGGTGGGCTTCATAAAATGAAGGTCACCAACTTTTCTGATATTGCTCCACAAAAGTTTGAGGAGTCATGATTTTAATTTGTTGCTTATCTTTTACTCCATCGAAATCCTTGATATTGATAGTTAACAATACATCGGCATTACAATTTAAAGCAGCCTGATACTGGTAACTGTCTTCTAAATCTTTAAACTTATCATCTATTACCCCTTGTTCTAGCCCTGCTTTTGAAGCTGTAACAATTTGAAATGTATCAAGAATACGAAGCAATATTTTCCGCTCGTTTACCAAACGCTCGGGGTTATAGATATTCATTCTTCTCAATTGTTTGTCTACCAAAAATGTTATGGTATAGAATCCCCCTTCTGACAAAAACAGAGTATTTTTGTCAGGTGATAGTTTTATTATTTTAGCGACAGCTTCGAATTGCAGTCTTTTTTCTAAAAATTCCGCAATGATATTAGTATCACAAAAGATTTTCATATTCCGTACTTTTCTTCCAGATACTCATCACGAAGTTCCTTGTCACTCTTGTCTGAGGCAAATATACCAGCTAATTCGTCCCAACTAAACATCTTTGAGGAATTCAACTTCTGGGTTTCCTCAGCCTTAGGTGCTTCTACAATAATCTTTAGCAAGACCTTGTTTACCCAATCTTCGATATTGAGTTTGTCTTTTCTTGCAAATATTGCAGCTTTGTCATATACTTCCGGTCTTAATGTTATTGTTGCCATAATCAATATATTTATATTTAGCAATGCAAAACTACAATTTTTTCTTGAAACTACCAAGAAAATCATAGAAAAAAATAGGGCTTTCTAAAAAATGTATCTAAAAAGTTGGTGGGCTTCATTTTATGAACCCCACCACAAATCCCCAACCGAAAACGAAGGAACCCGATTCTGAATCTCTATGATTCGGAACCGGGCTCCAGGACTTAGTATCGAAAAAAATTAAAAATAGTCTTACTTGAAGTATCTCTTGTAAAGACCTGCGAAACCTGCACAGTGGCGAGCCTCGTCCTTAGCCATCTCATGAACAGTATCGTGGATAGCATCAGAACCCTGCTCCTTGGCAAGCTTGGCAATGCGGAACTTGTCCTCGCAAGCACCCTTCTCAGCTGCGATGCGAGCCTCGAGATTGCTCTTGGTATCACCCAAAACCTCACCCAGCAACTCTGCAAAGCGAGATGCATGGTCAGCCTCCTCGAACGCATAACGCTTGTAAGCCTCTGCAATCTCTGGATAACCCTCGCGGTCTGCCTGGCGAGCCATTGCAAGATACATACCTACCTCGCCACACTCACCTGCAAAGTGATCCTTCAATCCCTTGATGACCTCCTCATTGACGCTATCCTTATATGCCTGACCGAGAACGTGTACAGTAGCGAATGTCAAATCATCATCCACTGTATCTTCCATCTCCTTGAACTTGCTGGCTGGAGCCTTGCAAATAGGGCACTTCTCTGGTGCCTCTGTACCCTCGTAGATGTAACCACAAACGGTGCAAATAAATTTCTTCTTCATAATGTTAATGTTTTAAAAATGTTCTTGTGTTGTATTATCTTATTACTATTAATTCTCTTGTCTGACGAATCATTTCGGCTTTCTGTTCCCGTTAATTCGTCTTCTTCTCCATCTTCTTGGCGCAAGCTGAACAGATGCCCTTGTAGTAGAGCTGTTCCTCCTGCACGATGTTTCCATCTATCACCTTGGTCTCTGTTACCCGTGGTGCTGGCTCATCGAAGAGGTCGATGATCTTGCCGCAGTTCTTGCAGTAGAAGTGAACGTGTGGCTCGATGTTGCCATCATAGCATACGCGATGCTCGTCGATGGTGATCATCTGGGCTGCATTTACCTCACTCAGCATGCGGAGCGTGTTATACACTGTGGTACGGCTTAGGGTCGGTACCTTGTTCTCCAAAGCTTTGTAAACATCTTCGATGTTTGGGTGGGTAGGGTGCTTGATCAGGTAGTCCAGGATTGCCAGTCTCTGTACTGATGGTCTGATGCCTTTCTCTACCAATCTGTTGTAAGCTTCTGTTTTTTTCATATTCCTATCTCTTGATTGATTTTTACGTTTGCAAAGGTAATGAATTTATTTCTATCTACCAAATAATTCTGTAAAATATCCAAAATAATAGGTATTATTTTTAGATAATTTACAGAATTAAATGTTTATTCACAAAAAAGAGGTTATTTTCCGGTCTTTACGCCCAGGAATTTATCTACCATCATCAGCTGGTTGAGCTGGAAGGCTGGCTTGCATGCCTTCTTTGCCTTGAACTTGATGGTGAAGAGATCGCGGGTGCCCTCTACGGCTGGCTGCTCACCGATGTTGACGAAGGTAGGGTAGAGCACCTTGCTGCCATCTGAGTGCAGACGGTCCTTGGTGAGGTTCTCCATCTTGCCCATATCCTTCACATCCACTCCGATGAACTCGTATTCGGTGGCGCTGTATGGCAGGGCGAAGCTCAGGGCATTGAGCGATACGAGACCCTTGCCCTTTACGGTGAGGGTGATGGTTTCGCCTGCCTTGTACATCTTCTTGTCGGCTGCGAGACTGATGCTGCCCTCTACGGCTGGCATCTTCTTGCTGCTTACTCCGCTCTTGAGCTGGGTAGCCACCACGGAGATATCGTAGGCGTCGATGAGACCGTTGCCGTTGATATCGCCCTTGCTTACGTAGCCCTCGAAGTCCTTGTCGCCCCTACGCAATCCGCAGTAGTTGAGGTAAGAGGTGAAGTCGTTCTCGTCGATGCGTCCGTCGTGGTTGATGTCGCCAGCCTTCTCCATCTTGCTGCCCGGAACCTTGAATACGTACATCTCGGCACCCGAACCCATTCCGCCTCGGGCTTCCTCTATGGTCATCCTGATGTACTGAGCCTCTGGGTTGCCCTGGAACTGGTATTCTTTCACGGCATTCTCGTTCTTCCAGTCGAAGCTTCCGGTCTCGGTCCAGTTGATGCCGTCGTTGCTGATGGCGAACTTGCCCTTCTGGATCTGTCCGTTGGTCTCGCGCTCAGAAGCCGGGAGATAGTGAATCTTCTCGAGCTTGGCGATGCCGTTGAGGTTGAGGGTTACATCGAATGGCAGCACACCTTCCTTCTTGTAGTAGTCGGTATGCCAGAAGTTCTTCTCGTTGAAGTCGAACATCTTCGAAACCTCCAGTCCTTCCCAGTCCTTCGTAGAGTTGGTGGCTGTGATGTTGCGGATAGCTTCATCGAGAGGGTCCTTGATGGTATGCGCCTGAACGGTGGCCCATTCAGAAACGCCGTCCTTGTTCACAGCTCTCACCTGCACCTCGTAATCGGTTTCCGGCTTCAGGTTCTCGATGGTGAACTCGTTGCTGCGGATGGTGGAATGAATCACGCCATCCACCTTTACCTCGTAGTAGTCGGCGTTGGCCTGCTTGTTCCAGGTAGCCACCAGTTCGAATGCCTTGTTAGGGCTCTGGCTGTCCTTCATCGTTACCTGAGGAGCCGCAAGGGCACCGTTGGAGTGGAGCAGCACATCGGCATCATCCATCTGATAGCCGTCCATGCGGAGCTCTACGTCGTTGGCAGTGATGTCGGTCTTCGCCAGTCGCACATAAACCATCGGATTCTTGCGGATATCCATCTTCTCGAAGTCGCTGCCCGGTGTGGCGAAGCGGTTGAGCTGAGGAGCCTCGTCGAAGAACCATGCATTCTCGGTGTTGCGTAGTTCATCGGTTGAATTCACCCGAGTCAGCTTCACGCTCTTTCCGCCAATCTTCGCCGCCAGCTTCTTAGGCATCTGGCTCAGATTGATGCGCAGCTCGGTAGCCTGGTTCTTCTCCTGCCCCTGGAAGTGGCCCGTGGTCTTGTAGATGTGTACCTCGAGACGATTCTTCTGCAGGGAAGAGGTGATGTGGGTGGTGGCGTGTTCGCCCAGGCGGTAAAGCTCGGTCTTGCCGTCATCATCATAGAGGGCGTAATGGGTTTCGCCGTATGGATAGAGTTCGAAGATGCGCTGGGTGTTGTCTATCTGCGATACGTTGTTGTTAGGATTTACCATTGGGATGATGGCACCTCGCTTCACGAAGACAGGCAGTTTCCAGTAGGGAGCCTCAAACTCGTTGATGATTCTTCCACCTTTATATATATGTCCGCTGAAGTAATCCACCCATTCGCCCTGAGGCAGGTAGATGCCGTTGCGGATATCGTTGCCCTCCTTATCCATCTTGGTTTCCTTGTAGATAGGAGCCACGAGGAACGACGGACCGCACATGAACTGATACTGCGTTGCCTTGCCCAAGGTATAAGGGTTGGCTTCGTCGAGGAACATCGCTCTTACCAGCGGCTTGCCGGTTACAGCCTCGTGGGCAGCGGTATAGATGTATGGCATCAGCTCTGATTTGAGCTTCAGATACCAGCGGTTGACGGAAGTAACCGGTTCGCCCAGGATATGAGGATACTTGGCATTGCTGCCCCAGCCATCCATGTTCAGACCCATTGCGGTGAAGGCCTTCCATTCGAATTCTCGCATGTTGACGATCGGATTCTTTCCGCCGAAGATACCGTCGTTGTCGCATGTGATGTTGGAGATACCCGAAAGTCCGGCTCCGATGAAGGTAGGGATGTGGAAGCGGATGTACTCCCAGTCGCCGCCCGTCTGGTCGCCCGACCAGACGGATGCATATCGCTGTGTACCCGCCCATCCATCGAGCGAGATGATGAACGGGCGGGCATTCCCGCCATAGTAAGGCATGATCTGAGCCACGTCAGCCACACCGTTCAATCCGAAGGAATAGCCGTCGCCTACCCAGGCCACGTCGGTCTTGAGCACTCTTACGCCGGCGGTTCCCACCTCCTTCACGATGTCGCGCTGCAGGAGCGCCTCGATGCTGTCTTTCGGATGCAGGTCTGACTGGGTCCAGAGTCCGATTTCCACACCGTGCTTGCGGGCGTAATCTCCGAATTCCTTCAGGTTCTGGATGTTGCCGTCCAGGGTAGTCTCCTGACCATATCCGGCTCCGTATCCATCGTTTGGCAGGAACCATCCCAGCGGCATATCGTGCTTCACATATCGGTCGATTGCCGCACGTGCTGAGAACTGGTAGTTGTTCTTCTCGCCATTCAGTGATTCCTTGATTCCGGTCTTGTCGCTGGCACTCTCCTTATACGCCTTTCCATCCTCGAACACCATGGTTCGGCCCTTGTCGGCCTCCTTCCAGTAGTCGCGGTTGTAGGCATTGAGATGGCCCTCGTAGAAGCCGAACTTAGGGAGGAGTACAGGGTTGCCGGTGAGCTGGTAATAGCCATCGAGCAGATCGGTAGGCTTTTTGCCCACCATGAAGAAAACGTCTAAGTTCCTGGATTCGTGAGAGAGTTCTACCTTTCCGTTTTGGGTAGAACCGAAGTCGTAGAGACCTGGCTTGAAGGTGTACCACATGAAGCCGTAGCCAGCGGTTGACCAATAGAATGGGGCAGGGGAAGCCACTCCGCCATCTACCCAGTTGTTGGTGTTGACGATTTCGATTTTCTCACCCTTGTGAGAGAATCTTCCGTTCTGTACGCCACCACCGAAGAAATACTCATCCGGCTGTTCGCGCAGGCTGAGGGTTACCTTTTCGGGGGTAAACTGTGCCGGAGCGCTCTGCTCTGCCACGGTCTTTCCGTCTTCAAGGTTGATGATCTTGAAGAGCTGGGTAGCCTTGTCGAAGATGACCTGTGCCTTGGTGGTAGAAAGGATGATGGAGTTGTCGTTCTCCTCTACCTTCACCTGCTTGTGATTCAGGGCGGTGCGGGGATTATCCACCAGGATGCTCGCCTCGGGCTTGGCCTCGGGCGCTCTCATCACGCCATCGTTACGATCTTCGAAGATACGGAAAACACTTTCGCCATAGAAATCTACGGCGACACGTTGCTGGTTGGCGAAGACAATCTCCACCAGCGTAGGATTGATTCTGAGAATCTGGACATCTCCCGCCTTCGCGGTCTGGGCTGCCTTCTGGGCATCGGGAGCGGACGGAAGCAGGGGAGATGATGCTGTGTTGGTTGTGTTGGCAACCATAGGCAAGGTTACTGCCATTGCCATCAGGTTGCCAACAGATAATTTCTTATAAATATTACTCATTGTCTTATTTATAGATTATTTTGAGAGTTTTTCGATGAATGCCTTCATCTCTGCCTCGTGTTCCTTCGCCTTGAGGAAAAGATGCCACTGGTTCTGGGCTCTTACGAGGTTGTGCTCAGGATACTTGCACTTCCAGTAGTGGTCGCCGTTGAGGTAATCCCAGAGGAAGCGTACTGCCTGCATGTATGGGAAGAGTTCGGCAGCATGAGGAAGCAGGGAAATTTCCAAAGGAGAAAGGAAGGCTGAGGCTGATTCTACATAACCGCGGGTGAACGACTCGAAGATGTCCATGCGGAAATCTATCTTCTCGAACTCTGGAGAATCCTCGGCGATGGTATTTGCTGCCGTGCGGAGGAAATCGCCGTAATCGCTCACGAAGAGAGATGGCATCACGGTATCGAGGTCGATGACGCACAATACGCGACCCTCTTCATCAAACATCATGTTGTTGACCTTGGTATCGCAGTGGCAGACATGCTTCTGCAACTTGCCCTCGCGGAAGAGGCGCTGGCAGAGACACATCTCATCCATATAACTCTCGATTTCTGCGATGAAATCCTTTACGCCTTCTGCGCGTCCGGCACGGTCTTCCTTGACAGCCTGACGGAGCTGGTCGCGGCGCAGTTCCATGTTGTGGAAATCAGGGATGGTTTCGCCGAGACGGTCGGTGATATCGGTGAGCTGAGCCTCGAACTCTCCGAAGGTCTTTCCTGCGTAATAGGAGCTTTCCGGGTTGACAGCCTCCTGGGTGATGGCACGAGGAATGAAGACGGAAATGCGCCAGTACTGCTGGTCTTCGTCCTTTACATAGGTCTTGCCGTTGCTCGCCTTGACGAAGGTGAGAACCTTGCGGTCGATATCGTCAGCGCCCTGTTTTTCGAGCTGCTGGCGGATGTGTGTAGTTACTTCCTCGATATTGTGCTGCAAGAGATCTACATCGGTGAAGATAGAGTCGTTGATGCGCTGGAGAACATAGTCTGGTGCATCATCTTCTACGGTTGTCACCTTGTAGGTGTCATTGATGAGTCCATTACCGAGAGGTTTTACCTCATTTACAGTTCCGGTGATGTCGAACTGTGAGATGATAGGTTTGAGATCTTTCATTTTAGTTTGGTTTTAAATATATTTTTAAAGCTTTTGCCCTTACAGGGCGTAGTTTCTTATTGGATTTTTAACCCAGGGTGATACCCTGGG
>ERZ1026890.285-NODE-285-length-37028-cov-45.366511_pt1 | contig 37028 bp, 33 predicted proteins | sample MGYA00380175_ERZ1026890 | MGnify/ENA primary metagenome ERZ1026890 (study PRJEB33269, sample SAMEA4719811) | human gut metagenome | biome: human-associated habitat; feature: organic feature; material: feces | place: Cameroon | collected 2013-10 ...
TTCGCTCTGATTTCGACAAGTTTGACGGCGAAGACCCACAATTACCTTTGGATATTGAATAATAGAAGCATGTCATAAGAGAATTATAACAACAGGAAAATGAGCATGAAACAGATAGAAACTCTCGTTTTTGATTATGGAGGTGTCATCGTGAATATTGATGATGCCTCTGTTGTGAAAGCCATGGAGAGCCTGGGCGTTACGGCGTTCAAGCGGCTAATCCATGTCCGCAAAATCAAGAGACTGATGCACCAATATATTAATGGTCTGGTAGCGGAAGCAGAAACTTTGAAAGAGATGCTGAGCCTTTGCCGCAAAGGAACCACAACTGAGGATATAGAAAAAGTCCTGGAAGAGTTGTGTGGCAATCTGCCCGTGGAAAGACTGGAGGCATTGGTCAAGCTTCGGAAGCGGTATAAGGTCTATCTGCTCAGCAACATCAACGACACGCTTTGGCAGAAATCAGTCAGTCAGATGAATCAGCTGGGATATTCCACAGACGAGCTGTTTGATGAAGTCTTCCTCTCATACGCCATGCGGAAAGAGAAGCCATCCGTCGAAATCTATGAAGAGATGACGCAACAGACTGGATTGAATCCTGCCACTACTCTTTATTTCGATGATCGTGCTGAGAATGCCGAGGCAGGCAAGCGTTTTGGTTTCCAGAGTGTACTGGTAAAGACCAATCATCTGGAAGAGCATCTGGAATGGCAAGAAATTAACAAAGATATAGCATAAAAGAACAGGTATGAGCACATTACATAGTTATCTTGCCTACTATCTCCTTGCCATCAATGCAGTTACATTCATCGTGTACGGCATTGACAAATACAAGGCTAAGAAAGCCAAGTGGCGCATTTCGGAAGCCACGCTTTTGTTGCTGGCTGTACTTGGAGGAAGCATCGGGGCATGGATGGGGATGAAAGTCTGGCACCATAAGACGATGCACAAGAAATTCAAATACGGCATTCCTGCCATTCTGCTGATACAGATTGCACTGATGACGTATTTACACATGAATCAATAACATAATAAAGAACGAAAATTAGCATTGATATAATCTGATGGAAACAGAAAGAATTTTACTCCGCCATTGGCTGGAATCGGATGCAGAGGCACTCTTCAAGTACGCCTCAAACCCTGACGTGGGACCTCGTGCAGGATGGCCAGCACATCAGTCAGTAGAGGAAAGTAGGGAGATAATCCGGACATTCTTCCATAATGAAACGACATGGGCGATTGTGTTGAAAGAGACTGACGAGGCTATCGGCTGCATCGGCTATTACACCCATGAAACCAGCAACATCCCTATCGGAAAAAACGACTGTGAAGTGGGCTACTGGGTAGGAAAACCTTACTGGAACAGAGGAATCTGCACCGAAGCCTTGAAACTGATGCTCGACTACTGCATCCAAGTAAAGCATTTCGAAAACATCTGGGCAGATCATTTCACCGGGAATCCTGCATCTGGAAAGGTCATGGGAAAATGCGGCTTCTCAGACACCGGAATGCTGAACAGATGCAGCCAGCTTGTGGGTGGCGACAAGGATATGATTAAAGTGTTTAAGTACAGGAAATTATGACACATATAGATTCTATCATAAAACAACTTCAACAAATACTATTGGTTGAGCGAAATAATCAAAAAGAAAAATGGAAAAGAGGCGAATGCTTCAATATATTCCAAATTCTCGGTGTTGCCACCAGCGAGGTACGTCTTCACTCTGCGTTCCTTGCAGAACTACTCAACCCTTGTGCAAGTCATGGAATGTCTACGAAATACCTATCATCTTTCATTGACTATATTATCAGGCGAGAGGGCGTTCCTTTTGAGTTTGATGCAGATTCTGCCAAAGTGTATGTTGAGTATAATATAGGCAATATTTCTGAAGATTATACAGAAGGTGGCCGAATTGATTTGATGCTTCAAGACAAGAACAGGCAAACCATAATCATAGAGAACAAAATATATGCAGGAGACCAATTCTGTCAAATGTTCCGATATAATCAATTCGCCAAAAACAAACTACAACTTTCAGACAACCAATTTAGGCTTCTGTATCTTACACTTAATGGAGATGAGCCGAGAAAAGAATCCTTAAACGATGCAGTGTTCAGTTATTATAGAATAAGTTATAGAGATGATATTCTGTCATGGCTTGAACGTTGTCTCTCAGCATCTGCACTCAAACCATTGGTAAGAGAAACAATATCCCAATATATTAGCAACTTAAAAATCATTCTTTCAATAATGGAAACCGATAATAAAGAAAAATTCTTAAATATACTTACATCTGAAGAAAATACAGAAACTATACTTGCAATTTTGTCAAATGCCGGGGAGATACAAAATCGTATACGAGGTAATTTTATTGACAAAATTCAGCAGCTCTGTGATTCACTCGGCTATACTTTTAAGTGTGATGAAGGTGTAAAAACCACAAGTAATAATAATTGGATCCACATTTCCGACCCAAAGATCCAAGATATAGAATTTAGAATTGGCGTGGAAAGCCATACAAATTCCGACGGCTATCGCATGTGCTTTGTTTCTTTGAAACATCGGAACTCAAATAGTGGATACAAATTCTGGCAGAATGACAACCAACCTACAGATGAGTACCCATTTGGGTGGACATATCTATGGGGAGAAGATGGAATAAATGGCAGATGGTGGAGATGGGATGATATTGACACACTGAAAGATATGGCAAATGGAAAAATGTTGGAATTCATCAAAAGCCAGCTCCAACGAATTAAAGATGAGAACACTTTTGAAAAAATGAACAAGCTGTTAGGTTAACATCTCTTCGACTTTGAACTTGATGCTGAGGACATGCAGCAGATTGCCAATCTCGACACCGCCCATAGTCTCTTCCTCGACCATCATAGCGGAGAAACGACCAAGCAGTTTATGGAGTGGAGAGCTGTGGTGAAACCTACAGAATAAAGAAACAATTACTCCTTTTATGTTGTATTATAAATTTTATGTTGCATTATAAATGAAGAATCTATGACTTCACTTCAAGAAAGACTGTTCGCCATGCAGGATAAGCAGTATGCTGCTTTCCAAGCTAAACTGACACCAGGAGTGCCTGTGGAGAGTTTCATAGGCATTCGTGTGCCTGTGCTCCGCAAGTTTACAAAAGAGTTTACAAAGGAGGCAGAATGCAAAGATTTTCTTCATCAGCTTCCTCACGAATACTACGATGAGAATATGCTTCACGGACTCCTCATTTCCGAGGTGAAGGACTACGAAGAATGCATTCGTCTGACAGACAGTTTCCTACCTTTCGTGGACAACTGGGCAGTTTGCGACATTATGTCTCCGAAGGTGTTTGCCAAACACAAGAAGGAGCTATTGGCGAAGATTAAGACTTGGTGCAAATCGTCACACGTTTATACTTGTCGCTTTGGAATAGAGACTCTTATGTCTCATTATCTGGATAAAGACTTCAAGGCAGAATATCTTGAAATTCCTGCATCAGTAAGGAGCGAAGAGTATTACGTAAAGATGATGGTAGCCTGGTTCTTCGCCACCGCCCTTGCCAAGCAATGGGACCAGGCGATTCCCTACATCGAGCAACGCCGCCTTGCTCCCTGGACGCACAACAAGACCATCCAGAAGGCCATCGAGAGCTACAGAATCACGCCCGAGCAGAAGGAATATCTGCGGACATTGAAGACAAAATAATTATGACACAAGATACTTCTACATATTACGTTTGGATAGGTGGCTCATGTGATTATGGCCATAAAGAGCGAGCTGGTGGTGCTGCCGTTGTGATTGAGCATAACGGCAACATCATCAGCCGTGATGTTATCAGCGACCTGCACACCACGGAATTCCGAATGATGCTAACCCTCATGGTAAAGGACATGGAGTCTATCTTATTATATAAGCAGACTCAGCCATAAATAAATCGATCGCTCACCCAATACGAGGAGAGCGGTCGTTTTCGTTTCTATCGAGAAAGCGGGTCATGAAGGGTCAAAGTCATTAAGGGTCATTAAGGATTTCCACTTCTCTCTTTTTGATAACACACTAGCGCTATTTTGGTAACACATTTGTAACACACATTGATGATTTCGCAATACGTTAAATTTATAACCTATTGACTAACAGCTATTTACAAAAAGAGCATATAAAAGAGGGGTTAACGATAAAATATATTTAAAAACAAAAAAGAACAACAGAGATAAGTTCTTATGAATAAGCAACTTACTACCATTGTTCTTCCACGCTATTTTGTACAAATAAGTTTTATTTTGCTTATTTTGTGATTCCGTTGGGGTTCGAACCCAAGACCCACAGCTTAGAAGGCTGTTGCTCTAATCCAACTGAGCTACGGAACCAACATTTTAAATCGCAAGCAGTCTAACTAGCCTGTATCAGACAGTCATTTTCTTATTTGTGGCTGCAAAGGTACATATATTTTTTGAATACACCAAACTTTTTCTCACTTTTTTCTGTTTTTATGCTTAAATATCGCAAAAAATAACTACCTTTGCATCCGTTAGGAGCAAGAAACAGCACTCTAGCTCCTAAAGAAGAAGAGATTTTTATAACGCATATTGAAACATAAAACATACGCAAATGAAAAAGTTAATCTTTTCAGTAGCCCTGCTCTCGGCAGCACTCTCTGCCAGCGCAGAAGACCATCCGCTCTGGATGCGCTACCCAGCCATCTCGCCCGATGGAACTACCATCGCCTTCGCTTATAAAGGCGACCTCTACAGTGTTTCTGTCAACGGCGGTGAAGCACGACAGCTCACAACCCATGCAGCCTTCGATTCACATCCTGTATGGAGCCCTGACAGCAAGAAAATTGCCTTCCAGTCTAACCGCGAAGGAAGTCTCGACATCTTCGTAATCGATGCAAAAGGCGGTGCTCCTACCCGACTCACTACCAACAGCGGCAGCGAAACACCTATCGCCTTTGCAGACAACGACCATGTGCTCTACTCTGCCAGTCTGCAGCCTACAGCCCAGAGCATCATCTTCGGCGACAATACATTCCCACAAATATATAAGGTAAGCACCAAGGGCGGAAGACCGGAACTCTTCTCTACTCTCACCATGGAGAATATCAGCATCGCCAAGAACGGCGACATTCTCTATCACGACAAAAAGGGATATGAAGACCCTTGGCGCAAACACCAGAAATCACCTATCGCACGCGACATCTGGCTGAAGAGCAACGGTAAGTTTACCAAGCAGACTACCTTTGCCGGCGAAGACCGTTCGCCTGTATGGACATCAGACGAGAAATCTTTCTTCTATCTGAGCGAACAGGACGGCACATTCAATATCTACCGCCGCAGCCTCAACAGTTCAAGCGACAAGCAGATTACCCATCATAAAGGCAATCCGGTAAGATTCCTCACCGCATCCAGCGCCGACCTGCTCTGCTACGGATATGATGGCGAAATCTACACCGTAAAAGAAGGCGGAGAGCCTCAGAAGGTGAACATCTCCATTACAACGGACAATGACGCTCCAAGCCTCGTACGCCAGATTAAAAGCTGGGGAGCTACGGAGATTTCCGTTTCACCAGACGCCAAGGAAGTGGCTTTCGTGATGCATGGCGATGTATACGTTACTTCTGTGGAATACACCACTACCAAGCGCATTACCGACACACCACAGCAGGAGCGCGACCTGAGTTTCTCGCCAGACGGCAGAGCCCTGGTCTATGCAGCCGAGCGCAATGGCGTATGGCAGATTTACCAGTCTAAGATCAAGAACGAGAAAGAAAAGAACTTCACCTACGCTACCGACATCGAGGAAGAGCAGCTGGTGAAAACCGGCATTACATCGCAGTATCCTCAATACTCTCCTGACGGCAAGGAAGTGGCTTTCTTCGAAGACCGTGCAGCACTCCGCATCATCAATCTGAAATCGAAGGAAATACGCACCGTGCTCGACGGCAAATACGTCTACTCTTACAGCGATGGAGACATCGCTTTCGAATGGTCGCCAGACAGCAAATGGCTTCTTTCTACCTATATCGGCAACGGCGGCTGGAACAACCAGGATATTGCGCTGGTAAAGGCTGACGGCAAGGAGGTTCACAACCTGACCAATTCCGGCTACAGCGACAGCAACGGCAAATGGGTGCTCGGCGGCAAGGCAATGCTCTTCCAGAGCGACAGAGCCGGTTACCGCAGTCATGGAAGCTGGGGAGCTGAAGACGATGCCTACATCATGTTCTTCGACCTGGACGCCTACAACCGCTTCAACATGAGCAAGGAAGAGATAGAACTGGCTGACGCCAACAAGGACGAAAAGGAAAAGAAGGAGGACGAAAAGAAGGAAGAGGCTAAAAAGAAAGCTGACGAAAAGCAGAAGAAGACCGGAAAGATAGAGGTGGAAAAGGTAAAGCCACTGGAACTTGACATCGAAAACTGCCGCGACAGAATCGTACGCCTCACCGCAAACTCTTCGCACATGGGTGATGCTGTTCTCTCTAAAGACGGCGACAAGCTCTACTACCAGGCAGCCTTCGAGGATGGTTACGATCTCTGGCAGCACGACCTGAAAGACGGCTCTACCAAGCTCGTGATGAAGGGCGTAGGCCAGGGCAACCTGCAGACCGACAAGGATGTGAAGAACCTCTTTATCTGCAATGGAAGCAGCATCAAGAAGGTGGATCTGAGCGGATTCAGCACCAAGAACATCAGCTTCGAGGCTAACTTCAACTATAAACCAGCCGAGGAGCGCCAGTATCTCTTCGACCACGTATGGCGACAGGTGAAGGACAAGTTCTACGACCCTAAGATTCATGGTGTTGACTGGGAAGGTTACCGCAAGACCTACGAGAAGTTCCTGCCTTACATCAACAACAATTTCGACTTCCAGGAGATGTTGAGCGAAATGCTTGGCGAGTTGAACGCTTCGCATACAGGAGCCCGCTACTACGCTTCGAACAGCGCGCTCACCACAGCCAACCTGGGTGTATTCTTCGACCCTCAGTATCAGGGCGACGGTCTGAAGATTCAGGAGATTATCAAACGTGGTCCTTTCGATGTGAAGAATACGGGCGTAACAGCCGGCAGCATCATCGAGAGCATCGACGGCGAGGAGATTAAAGCCGGAATGGACTACTTCCCATTGCTCGACGGAAAGGTTGGCAAGAATGTACGACTCGGCATCAGAAACGCCAAAGGCAAGAAGATGGAGGTTACGGTGAAGGCTATCTCTCAGGGCAAACTCAACAACCTGCTCTACAAGCGATGGGTAGACCGCAACCGCGCTTTCGTTGACAGCATTTCGGGCGGACGCATCGCTTATGTTCACGTTAAGGCGATGAATTCGGAGAGTTTCCGCACCGTTTACAGCGAACTGCTGAGCGACAAGAACCGAAACAGAGACGCTGTAATCGTAGACGAACGACATAATGGCGGTGGCTGGTTACACGATGATCTATGTACCCTGCTCAACGGTAAGCAGTATCAGGAGTTTGTACCTCATGGTAAGGTAGTTGGCCGCGATCCGTTCAACAAATGGGTGAAGCCATCTTGCGTCATGATCTGCGAGAACGATTACAGCAACGGTCATGGTTTCCCATGGGTTTACAAGGAACTCGGAATCGGCAAGCTGATCGGTGCTCCTGTAGCAGGAACCATGACAGCCGTATGGTGGGAAACGCTGATGGACAACACGCTGGTATTCGGTATTCCTCAGGTAGGCTGCCGCGACATGCGTGGTGTGTTTGGCGAGAATACCCAGCTGAACCCAGACATCGAGGTTTACAACAGTCCGGAAGATTTCATCAATGGCCATGATACTCAGCTCGAAAGAGCCGTAAAGGAAATGATGAAGAAATAAACAGAACGCCCTGCAAGGGTCAGAAGCAGAACCGCTTTTGTCCTTTGCAGGGCGATTTGTTTTTTGTAGCAGACAACATTATTTATTAAACCTTATTAACCCCACAATATCGGTAAAAACCCTTCTATCATGACATCAAAGCCTCTAAATCTTTACTTTTTTTCTTGAAAAGGGAGAAAAAGCAAGTGAAAAAGCCATAAAATAAAAAAAAATGAGTATCTTTGCAGAAAATAAAAACAAGATTATGGGATTATTCGGATTATTCAGCAACAAAAAGAAGGAAACTCTCGATAAGGGTCTTGAAAAAACCAAGGAGAGTGTGTTCGGCAAACTGGCGCGCGCCGTTGCCGGAAAGTCTACCGTCGACGATGATGTGCTCGACGATCTCGAAGAGGTACTCATCACCTCAGATGTAGGTGTAGAAACCACTGTCAAGATTATCCGCCGCATCGAAGAACGTGTGGCTCGCGATAAATATGTTTCAACCAACGAACTCAACCGCATTCTGCGCGAAGAAATCGCCAATCTCCTTTCTGAGAATCACAGCGATGATCTGGCAGACTGGGATCTCCCTGCCGACCATAAGCCTTACGTTATCCTCGTAGTAGGCGTAAACGGCGTGGGCAAGACAACCACCATCGGCAAGCTGGCTTACCAGTTTAAGAAGGCTGGCAAGAAGGTTATGCTGGGAGCCGCTGACACCTTCCGTGCTGCAGCCGTAGAGCAGATTTGCATCTGGGGCGAGCGCGTGGGTGTGCCTGTAGTGAAACAGCAGATGGGAAGCGACCCGGCAAGCGTGGCTTTCGACACCCTGCAGAGCGCCAAGGCTAACGGCGCCGACGTGGTGCTCATCGATACGGCTGGCCGTCTGCACAACAAGGTGAACCTGATGAATGAGCTCAAGAAAATAAAGGAAGTGATGAAGAAGGTAATGCCAGAAGCACCAGACGAGGTAATGCTCGTGCTCGACGGAAGTACCGGACAGAATGCATTCGAACAGGCTAAGCAGTTCTCTGCCGTAACCAACATCTCTTCGCTCGCCATCACCAAGCTCGACGGAACCGCAAAGGGCGGCGTTGTCATCGGCATCAGCGACCAGCTCAAGGTGCCTGTAAAATACATCGGACTGGGCGAAGGAATGGAAGATCTGCAGCTCTTCAACAAGACAGAATTCGTAGACTCGCTCTTTAAAAATTAGAAAATGAAGAAAAATCAGATAGATATTATAACCCTGGGCTGCTCGAAGAATCTCGTAGACAGCGAGTTGCTGATGAAGCAGTTTGAGGCAAACGGCTACCATTGTGTTCACGATTCAAAGCGCCCTCAGGGCGAGATTGCCGTTATCAACACATGCGGTTTCATCGAGGATGCGAAACAGGAAAGCATCGACACCATCCTGGAGTTTATCCAGGCTAAGGAAGAAGGCCGACTCAGAAAGCTCTACGTAATGGGCTGTCTCTCGCAGCGCTACCAGAAGGAACTGGAAGAAGAAATGCCTGAAGTGGATAAATTCTACGGCAAATTCAACTACAAACAGCTTCTGCAGGAACTCGGCAAGGCGGAAGTTTCATCCTGCAACGGCCAGCGCCATCTCACCACTCCGCGCCATTATGCCTACATCAAGATAGCCGAGGGCTGCAACCGCCACTGTGCCTACTGCGCCATTCCTATCATCACCGGCAAACATGTTTCCCGACCTAAGGAAGAGATTCTGCAGGAGGTGCGCGAACTGGTAGCTGAAGGCGTAAAGGAGTTTCAGATTATCGCTCAGGAACTCACCTACTATGGTGTAGATATTGACGGCAAGCATCATATTACCGAACTCATCAGCGAGATGGCTGATATTCCGGGCGTGAAATGGATTCGCCTGCATTACGCTTATCCGAACCAGTTCCCGATGGATCTTCTGGACGTGATGCGCGAGAAGCCAAACGTATGCAAATATCTCGACATTGCCCTCCAGCACATCAGCGACCACATGCTCACCAGCATGCATCGCCACGTAACGAAGCAGGAAACCATCAATCTGCTGAAGGCTATCCGCGAACGCGTGCCAGGCATTCACATCCGCACTACGCTGATGGTAGGATTCCCAGGCGAGACAGATGAGGATTTCCACGAACTCCTCGACTTCGTACGCGAACAGAGATTTGAGCGCATGGGCGCCTTTGCCTACTCTGAGGAAGAAGGAACCTACAGCGCCACCCACTACGAAGACAATGTGCCTGCCGAAGTAAAGCAGCGCCGACTGGACGAACTGATGATTCTGCAGCAAGACATCAGCTCTGAGATTGAGGCTGATAAAGTGGGCAAAATCATGACCGTTATCATCGACCGCAAGGAAGGCGATTACTACATAGGACGAACAGAATTCTGCTCTCCTGAAGTAGACCCAGAGGTTCTGATACGTGCTGATGAGAAGCGACTGCGTGTGGGCTGTTTCTACCAGGTAGAAATTACTGCAAGCGAGGAGTTTGACCTCTATGGCAAGGTGGTGAAATAATCATTCTCTCCCCCTTGCCTGGAGTTTTAGAAATTTTGACTACATATTAAATAAAATATGAACAACAAGGAATACATCGCAGAACTGGCTCAGCAAACCGGCTATTCGCAGGAAGACACCCAGAAGTTGGTGCGCAAGGCGATAGACGCTATGATTGCCGAGTTTGAGGATGGAGAAGCTGTCTCTATCCCCAATTTTGGCACCTTCGAAGTGAAGAAGCGCATGGAGCGAGTGGTGGTTAATCCTACTACCAAGAAGCGCCAGCTGGTGCCGCCTAAGTTGGTGTTGGGTTTCCGACCGGTTGCTTCGGTCAAGGAAAAACTAAAGAATGGAGGGGATGAGCAATGAGCAAATTCAGTTTAAATACACTCGGAAAACTGCTTGCTGACAAAAGCGGGCTGAGCCAAGTGGAAGCAGAACTCTTCATCCGGAAGATGTTTGATGTGTGCAACCAGGGACTCGAAGCCGACAAGCAGGTGAAGATAAAATGGCTGGGCACTTTTAAAGTACAGGCCACAAAAGACCGTGAGAGCATCAATGTAAACACGGGCGAGCGCTTCACCATTGAAGGCAGAGACAAGCTCACCTTCACACCCGACAACATTCTGAAAGAAATCGTGAACAAGCCATTCGCCCAATTTGAAACGGTGGTGGTAAATGACGGTGTAGATTTCGATGAAATCGATGAGAAGTTTGGAGAGGAACAGGCAGAAGATGCTCCTTCAGAAGTGATTGATTTCCTGGACGAAGAAGAAACTGCTACACCCAACCCGGATGTTGTCGTAATCGAACCTGAGAAGGAGAAGGAAAAAGAAAAGGAAGACGAAGACGAGCTGTCTAAGCAAATTGCTCTTGAACAAGCTAAACTGGAAAAATTAAAACAAGCCAAACTGGAGCAGGAAAGAATACAGAAAGAAAAGCTTGAAAAAGAAAGGCAAGAGCAGGAAAGACTGGAACAGGAAAGGCTGGAACAGAAAAGGCTGGAACAGGAGAAACTCGAACAGGAAAGGCTGGAACAGGAGAAACTCGAACAGGAAAGGCTGGAACAGGAGAAACTCGAACAGGAAAGGCTGGAACAGGAGAAGCTTGAACAGGAAAGACTGGAGTTAGCCAAACAGCAGCAAGCCTTGAAAGCAACTGTTGAACCTGCAGTTCCTGCAACAGACGAAACAGAAGAAGAGGATGAAGAAACTTCCAATTCTCATCATATTGTTATTCCTCGCTATCTGGTCGTTGCAGTCTGTCTCATCGTAGTAGCTTTGATAGGCGGAATGGGATGGTTTGCTTTCAACTATGGTCAGATGACTGCCCAGCGTGATCATCTAGCCATGCAGCTAAGCCAGTATCATCAGGTTCCTGCCAAGAAAGCCCCAGCTAACGCAGTTGCCGCCCCACTCTCTCAGGAGGAGAAGCTTCGACAGAAAGCGATTGAAGACAGCATACGTATGGCTAAAACTGCAGAAGCAGTCAAACTGGCGGAACAATCTGACGAAGCAAGCGACAAGGCTGAAAACGCAAAGCAGGATGAGGCAAAGGCTAAATCAAAAGCAGCAGCAAAGGAAGAAGATAAGGTTGCTTCCAAAACTGAATCTTCAGCCCATTACGACAAGGACGTACGTGTACGCACTGGAGCTTACCGCATCGTAGGAGTTGCCCAGACTGTTACTGTTGGCGCCGGTCAGACCCTCGAACAGATCAGTAACCGCTATTTAGGTTCCGGCATGGAATGCTACGTTGAAGCCCTGAATGGTACAGGCACCGTAAAGGCCGGACAGAAAATCAAGATTCCGAAACTGGAATTGAAGAAGAAAAAGAAATAAAAATACAAACAAAAAATCGCCCTGTAAGAGCAAATATAATTTTGCACTTACAGGGCGACATTGTTTGATGTTAAAAACATTACTTGCCCAATACTTCATCAAGCAAAGTATAGAAAGCAGGATCCTCACCAACGATGGTCTTGATAATCTTACCGTTAGCATCAATCACAATCTTAGTAGGGAAACCCTGAACAGCATAGTCGCTGAGAACCTTACTGTCTTTTGGATTGTAAACATGAATCCATGGCAACTGATGCTTCTCAACAGCAGCCTTCCACTTAGCCTCTGTATCATTACAATCTACACCAAGAATTTCAAACTTACCCTTGTACTTCTCGTAATACTCCTTCATCTTAGGCATTCCCTTGATGCACCATCCGCACCATGAACCCCAGAAATCGAGAACGACAATCTTACCGCGAAGGCTGGAAAGTTTGAAATCATTTCCCTTAATATCCTTCAGCGTAAAGTCAGGAGCCTCAACACCGGCAGCCTGCACCTTCTTAGCCTTCTCCTCAGCCTCAGCACGCTTCTTAGCCATATCAATCATTGGCTGGTAGAAAGCCTTCATTCTGCCGTTCTTCACATTCTCTGAGAGCAAGCCCAGCAGTTTCTCCATCTTTGCAACATCATCAAACTGCTCGAAGATAGTAGCACAGGCCTCATAATCAGGATGCTGTTTTACAAAATCGAAAATCTTATCGTCCTTTGCCTTTTGCAGGGCTGGAGCCTTCTGCTCATATTCAGCCATGACAGTCTGCTGGGTCTCACCATTCTTGATTCTCTGGTTTAGAGAAGCTTCATAATCTCTCAACTCCTTATTTGCAGTCTCCAGCAGGACATCTACTTCATGATACTGCTGATAGAACTTAGAACCCGAAATATCAAAGCGGGTCTTTGCATCGCCCTTAACTTCAGCCTTCTCGCCAGGAACACAAGGCAGATTGAACATAAACTGACCTGCGCCACGATAAGTTTCAGGTGAGAGGAAAACGTATCCGGCAGCCTTATCAAGGTTTGCAGAATAGGTAAACTTGCCATTCTTCACCAAAACCGTATCCATTTTAACATTTCTGCCCTTGTAAACAAGTACAGAATCGGAATTGAAATTCTTCAAATCCACCTTCAACTGAAAGTTGCTCTTCTGAGCCATCGCAACAGTTGATACAAGCATCAACGCCGCAGATAAAATCGTTGTTTTCATTTTTCTTTTATTATATTTATTCTGATTATACCTTATTATATATAGGGAACGAAGAACGCCTGGCTCATCTTCAACCTTATTCTTCATACTCAGTAGTATCCTCAATACCCGCCTCGGCCAAAGCCTCCTTGCGCTCTACACAGGTTCCGCATTTGCCACAATGCTTCTCACCGCCCTTATAGCAGCTCCAGGTTTCAGCATAGTCAATGCCCAACTTCTTGCCAATCTTCGCAATCTGCCCTTTGGTAATATTCGTATAAGGAGCCACCACGCGTACATCGACGAACGTTCCTGCTTCGGCAGCCTCATCAATCGCCCTGATAAACTCCGGACGGCAGTCTGGATAAATCGTATGATCGCCACCATGGTTAGCAATGAAAACTTTCTTCAGATTATTACTCTCAGCAATGCCGATGGCAATGCTCAGCATGATTCCATTACGGAAAGGAACCACCGTACTCTTCATATTATCAGCAGCATAATGACCTTCAGGAATCGCATCGGCACCTTCAAGAAGAGAACTTTTGAAATACTGATGCATGAAGCCCAAATCTATCGTAATATGCTTGATTCCCAAACGCTCACAATGCATCTTGGCGAAGGGAATTTCACGCTCGTTATGATTACTTCCATAGTTAAAACTAATGCCGAGTGCAATCTCGTCTTTCTTATCGTAGAGCAGCGTGATGCTATCCATGCCGCCGCTCACAATGATTACTGAATCCTTCATTTTATTTTGAACTTTAAATTATGAACTTTGAACTGTATGATTACTTTTTACTTCACCCGAACAGACAGCGAAATGCTTCTTCCACCTTCCTTACGGGATGAATTTCTATCTTATATTTCTTATGGTCGAAACCATGATTGTTGTATTTCGGGATGATGATGTGCTGGAATCCCAGTTTCTCAGCCTCAGCAATACGCTGCTCGATACGGCTCACCGGACGGACTTCACCGCTCAGACCTACCTCGCCCGCCATACACCAGCCTTGCTCGATAGGCGTGTCAACATTACTGCTCAATACGGCTGCCAACACACTCAAGTCCATGGCTGGATCGGTTACTCTCAATCCTCCGGCAATATTCAGGAACACGTCTTTCTGCATCAGCTTGAACCCCACACGTTTCTCCAGAACCGCCAGAAGCATGTTCAAACGGCGCTGGTCAAAACCCGTTGCCGAACGCTGCGGAGTTCCATAGGCTGCTGTTGAAACCAAAGCCTGCGTCTCTACCAGGAACGGACGAACACCCTCGATGGCTGCGCTGATAGCTACACCCGAAAGTCCGTCATGATCTTCGGTAAGAAGCAACTCTGAAGGATTGCTCACCTGTCGGAGTCCGCCTTGCATCATCTCATAGATTCCCAACTCAGAAGTACTTCCAAATCGGTTTTTGATGCTTCTCAAGATGCGGTACATATAATGCTGGTCTCCTTCAAACTGAATCACCGTATCTACGATGTGCTCCAGAATCTTTGGTCCGGCAAGCGTTCCCTCCTTATTAATATGTCCTATCAGAATAACCGGAATGCCACTCGTCTTGGCAAAACGGAGCAGGGAGGCTGCACACTCGCGAACTTGGGAAACAGAACCTGGCGAACTGTCTACTTCTTCCGTAGCAATGGTTTGGATAGAATCTATAACTATCAGCTGAGGAGCCACTTCCTGAATATGGCTAAAGATTTTCTCCAACTGCGTTTCGCAGAGAACCGTAATATGATCAAAGGCTCCTTCTGATGAAAGAGAAGCCGTTTTCAGTGTGTCAGCAGAAGAACCTTCTCTGAGCATCGCCTGTCCTTTAGCCAACCGGTCGGCACGGAGCTTGATTTGATGGGCACTCTCCTCTCCGCTCACATACAGGATGCGGCGGTCAGTCATGTTCAGAATAGTCTGCAAGGTGAGCGTACTCTTACCGATTCCCGGTTCACCACCCAGGAGCGTGATGCTGCCGGGAACCATTCCGCCACCCAGCACACGGTTCAGTTCCTCGTCCCTCATATCGATGCGCGGTTCATCAATCGCAGAAATATCGCGAAGCTTCATCGGCGCAGCATCATGCTCGCTGTGCTGCCCGCCAAACATCGTGGCAGCCCCACCATGACGCATGGTCATTCCGGCATTCTTCGCAGCCTGCGATCCGGAATCGGCAGCAATACGAATCTCCTTAAATGTATTCCATTGTCCGCAGCTAGGACATTTGCCCATCCATTTGGCACTTTCCTGTCCGCAATTACTGCACACAAAAGCAATCTTATCTTTTGCCATTTTATCTCATTTATATGTAATAACGTTTTAACTGCGCACAAAGGTACTATTTATTATCGAGAAATCCAAAAAAAAAGTAATTTGTTAAGAATATATTTCATTTCTCTCCATTTTGTTTAACAAATCTAGCAGAAGAAAGCGCAAAACACGAATTTTGCAAACCCGATATAGCAAACAGGCGATTTCATCTACTAAAAATCATAAAAACCGCTACTATATTTTGCTGATTCAAATATAATTTGTATCTTTGCCTTCGGTTTTTGAAACCAGCAGAAAGGTTTAGAACAATAAATTAGTACATAAACTAAATAAAATTTAGGTAAAATGAAAATTGAAGATTTTAACTTTGCCGGTCACAAGGCAATCGTGCGCGTTGACTTCAACGTGCCATTGGATGAAAATGGTAATGTAACAGACGACACTCGTATCCGCGGTGCCCTTCCTACATTGAAGAAGGTACTTGCAGACGGCGGTGCGCTCATCATGATGAGCCACATGGGTAAGCCAAAGGGCAAGGTTAAACCAGAGCTTTCTCTCTCTCAGATTGTTAAGAACGTATCAGACGCTCTCGGCGTAGACGTTAAGTTCGCTAAGGACTGCGGTAACGCAGATGCTGAGGCTGCTGCCTTGAAGCCAGGTGAGGCTCTCTTGCTCGAGAACCTCCGCTTCTACCCAGAAGAGGAAGGCAAGCCAGTTGGCGTTGAGAAGGGTACTCCAGAATTCGATGCTGCTAAGGCTGAGATGAAGGAGCGTCAGAAGAAGTTCGCTGCCAAGTTGGCTTCTTACGCTGACGTATATGTAATGGACGCATTCGGTACTGCTCACCGCAAGCATGCTTCTACAGCTGTCATCGCTGATTCTTTCGACAAGGATCACAAGATGCTCGGCTTCCTGATGGAGAAAGAGGTAAAGGCTGTTGACGCAGTTCTCGGCAACATCAAGCGCCCATTCACAGCTATCATGGGTGGTTCTAAGGTTTCTACCAAGATCGGTATCATCGAGAACTTGTTGACTAAGGTTGACAACCTGATTCTCTGCGGTGGTATGACTTATACATTCTCTAAGGCTCTCGGTGGCAAGATCGGTATGTCTATCTGCGAGGATGACAAGCTCGACGTTGCTCTCGACGTAATCAAGAAGGCTAAGGAGAACGGTGTAAACCTCGTACTCGGCACAGACTCTATCTGCGGTGACGACTTCAAGAACGACTGCAATACCCAGGTTTGCCCATCTAACAACATCCCTGACGGCTGGGAGGGTATGGACGCAGGTCCTGAGACTCGCAAGGCTTTCGCTGCAGCTATCAAGGGTGCTAAGACAATCCTCTGGAACGGTCCTGCAGGTGTATTCGAGTTCGACAACTTCGCTGGTGGTTCTAAGGCTATCGCTGACGCAATCGCTGAGGCTACTAAGGAAGGTGCATTCTCACTCATCGGTGGTGGCGACTCTGTAGCTTGTATCAACAAGTTCGGCTTGGCAGACCAGGTATCTTATATCTCTACAGGTGGTGGTGCTCTCCTCGAGGCTATCGAGGGTAAGGTATTGCCAGGTGTAGCAGCTATTGAGAAGTAATCAATAGGTAATCTATATAAAGTGGTTCGGGGGCGTCCCATCGTGGATGTCCTCGAATTTTTCAGTATATAAGATACCCCACCCCAAAACAATCTAACGATACCCCCTTTATTCAAAATTATTTATATTAAAAACCATTTATCGCAATTTAATGGATTGGATTATTAATCTTTTCACCAACACAGAGTCGGTAGCGCACATCGCCCTGCTCTACGCAATCGTCATTGCGATTGGTGTTTACCTGGGAAAGATCAAGATTGGTGGCATCTCGCTGGGTGTTACCTTCGTGCTCTTCGCAGGTATCCTGGCCGGCCACGTGGGCTTCACGGGCCCTAAGGAAATCCTTACCTTCGTGCAAGACTTCGGATTGATACTCTTTGTCTTCATGATTGGTATGCAGGTGGGTCCTGGCTTCTTCGAGAGTTTCAAGAAAGGTGGTGTGACGCTGAACTTGCTTTCTGCCACAGCTATCCTGCTCAACATCCTCGTGATGTTCGGATGCTATTACCTCTTCTTCGACACCAGCAACCCACAGAACCTGCCTATGATGGTGGGTACCCTCTATGGTGCGGTTACCAACACTCCAGGTCTTGGTGCTGCCAACGAGGCATTGCTCAGTGTTTTCCCTAACGGTGCTCCTAGCATCGCCAATGGTTATGCCTGTGCCTATCCTCTGGGTGTGGTTGGAATCATCGGTGCTACCATCCTCATCAAGTACATCACCCGCGTGGATATGGCTGCAGAAGAAGAGCAGCTCAACGAGGAGGAAGCTGCCAACCCTCATGCAAAACCTCACAATATGCACCTGCGCGTGGAGAATGCCTACATCGCAGGCAGAACGCTGAGAGAGGTTTCAGAGTTCTTGAACCGAGACATCGTCTGCTCAAGACTCCTCCACAACGGAGAAGTGAGCATCCCTAACAGCAAGACAACCTTCGAGGTAGGCGACGAGCTGCTCGTGGTTTGTGCTGAGGCTGATGCAGAGGCCATCAAGGCTTTCATCGGTCCTGAGATTGATGCAGAGTGGGACCGCGAGAAGGATGAGGTTCAGCATTTCGTATCCAGAAGAATCATCGTTACCCGTCCTGAGATGAACGGTAAGACCCTTGGTAAGATGCACTTCTCCAGTGTATATGGTGTGAACGTGACCCGTATTTCCCGTCAGGGTATGGATCTCTTCGCAGGCCGTAACCACCACTTCCACGTGGGCGACCGCGTGATGGTAGTAGGTCCTGAGGAGAATGTAAACCGTGTGGCTGAAATCATGGGTAACTCTGTAAAGCGCCTCGATGCGCCTAACATTGCTACTATCTTCGTAGGCATTATGGTGGGTATTATCTTCGGTTCTCTCCCATTTGCCATTCCGGGAATGCCGGTGCCTTTGAAGTTGGGTATTGCCGGAGGTCCGCTGATCATCGCCATCCTCATCGGCCGTTTCGGCTATCGCATGAAACTGGTAACTTATACGACGACTTCGGCTAATATGATGCTGCGAGAAATAGGACTTGTACTCTTTCTGGCGAGTGTGGGAATCAAGGCTGGTGCCGGATTCTGGGACACAGTAGTACAGGGTGACGGTTTGAAATATGTGGGATGTGGTTTCCTCATCACCGTTATTCCTATCCTCATCATCGGTACGATTGCCCGCCTGAAGTTTAAGTTCAACTACTTCACCATCATGGGTATGCTCGCCGGTACTTACACAGACCCTCCTGCATTGGCTTATGCAAATGCTTCTTGCTCTAAGGAGGCTCCAGCTGTAGGTTACTCTACAGTTTACCCTTTGAGCATGTTCCTCCGTATCTTTACAGCCCAGATTGTGGTGCTGTTCTTCTGCGGAGCGTAAGACTTACAAAAGTTAACAAAACAACTGGAAATAGTTATAAATTATAAAAGAGGTGCACAAAGACAAAAATTTGTGCACCTTTTTTGTTGTCTTTTCAGAAAATCTTCGTACCTTTGAGCACAAGAAACAAACCTAATGAATCTTCTAGGAACAGCAATCGTTCCTACATGATGCAGTTTTTTCGAAACATGAAACAATAACCCTATAAACGTTAGTAAGCGTATGAAGAAATTGGGATTTCTGATAACCATGCTAGTCATCACTTCCTTGCCCGCTTGGAGTCAAGGAGCCAAAAGCATCCGTATAACGGAGGTGATGACCGACAACCGTACCAACCTTATAGATGAGTACGGGCAGCACAAACCATGGGTGGAATTGAGCAATTCCTCCTTTACCACGTATAATGTGCGCGGTATGTTCCTAACCACCGACCGAAGGGTTCTCAACAAGAACCTGTCGCCCGAAGCTCGCCGACAGCTGATGTGTCCATTGCCTAACAATGAACCACGAACAACCTTGGCTGGCAAGAAAAGCGTGATTATCTACGACCGCTATATCTGGCATGAAGATTCGGAAGAAATATGCCCAGACTGTTTTCCTAAGGGAAGAGGACACTTCAGATGGTTGAGTGAAGGTACAGGACCTTTCCAACTGAAACTCGGATTGGTTCCTCTCAAGAAAATCGCAGATGCATTCCATGAAAAAAACAACTGGATCGCTCTCTACGATGGTAATGCAGTAGATCTGATAGACTCCATCAGCATTCCGTGGTTGGCAGCAGACCAATCTTATGCTCTAAACAACGATTTCAAGACTTGGAAAATTTGCAAGGCAGATGAAGTAACTCCCGGTTATCTACCTCAGAGAACCGGACTCAGCAAGTCCCAGATGCTCAAGAAAACAGATCCTCACGGCTACGGCATCGCCATTCTCTCCATGGGCATCGTCTTCTCCTGCCTTGCCCTCCTCTTCATCTTCTTCTGGGCTTTTGGCGCTTACATGAAACATAAACAGCGCATTGCCCGTGCTACAGAGAAGCATGCCACCTTATTATATAAGACAGGAAAGAAGACCATCGAGGTTACGCAAGACCTCAGCCATAAGACCAATGTGATTCTGAAGGATGGTTTAGAAACCAAGGGTATTGATAAGGAGATTTACATGGCAGTCATTTCCCTTGCACTACAGGAATATCTGGAAGATGTTCACGATGTAGAATCAGGCATTATCACCATCAAGCCAAAACAGACCAGATGGAATGCTCCGAAATTCAACAACAACAATAACAACGTTAAAATATAGAAACTATGGCAAAGTACGAATATAAGGTTAAAGGCGTAGATTACGTCGTTGAAATACAGGATATTGAAGGCAATATCGCCAATGTTACCGTGAATGGAATTCCATTCGAAGTGGAAATGAAACAGCCGGTTAAGGCTGGCAAGCAGAAAGTAAAGTTAAGTGAAGAGCGAAGAGTGAAGAGTGAAGAATTCAACAGTTCTTCTTCTGCAACAAATGCAAGTTCTGCACCAACCACCAAACCAGCGGCAGCCGCTGCCTCTGGCAAGCCAGTGGTAGCCCCTCTGCCTGGCACCATCAACGAAATCAAGGTAAAAGTCGGTGACAAGGTGAACGCAGGCGATACTGTTGTCGTTCTCGAAGCTATGAAGATGCAGAACAACATCGATGCAGAAACCTCGGGAACCATTGCCAGCATCAACGTGAATAAGGGCGACGCTGTGATGGAAGGAGACACGCTTGTGACAATCGCTTAATAAGCTGTTTAGACAAAAGCTAATGATTACTCATCCTATCAAAAGACTAATCATAAAGTTCAATGTTCAACTTTCAAAGTTCAAAGTAAATTATGGATTTCATCATACAAAACTTCAATGAGTTTCTTACCTTCACGGGCTTTGCCAACGCCTCGGCAGGAAACCTCATCATGATACTGGTGGGAGCACTCTTTATCTGGCTCGCCATCAAGAAAGATTTCGAGCCGCTGCTTCTGGTTCCTATCGGACTGGGAATCATTCTTGGCAACATTCCATTCCGTGCCGATGCAGGACTCGAAATAGGTTTATACGAAGACAACTCCGTTCTGAACATCTTCTACCAGGGAGTGAAACAGGGCTGGTACCCACCACTCGTATTCCTGGGCATTGGAGCCATGACCGACTTCTCGGCGCTCATTTCCAATCCGAAACTCATCCTGATTGGAGCCGCAGCCCAATTTGGAATCTTCGGCGCCTACATGATTGCCCTGGCTCTTGGGTTTGAACCTAACCAGGCAGCAGGCATTGCCATTATCGGAGGTGCAGACGGACCAACCGCCATCTTCCTGAGCAGCAAACTGAGTCCGAACCTCATGGGAGCCATTGCGGTTTGTGCCTACTCTTACATGGCACTGGTACCTGTAATCCAGCCACCTTTGATGCGACTGCTTACAACAAAGAAAGAGCGCGTCATCAAGATGAAACCGGCCCGTCAGGTTTCACAGACCGAAAAGATTCTATTCCCTATCATCGGTCTGCTTCTCACCACCTTCATCGTTCCGTCCGGTTTGCCATTGCTAGGAATGCTGTTCTTCGGAAATCTTCTGAAAGAGAGCGGTAAGACAACCCGACTTGCCAAGACAGCAAGCAGCAGCTTAAATGACATTGTAGTCATCCTCCTCGGTCTGACCGTAGGCTGTTCTACCCAGGCTTCAGAGTTTCTGACATTGAATACCATCAAGATCTTTGCTCTCGGTGCTCTTGCATTCATCATCGCATCTGCAAGCGGAATATTATTCGTAAAGCTGATGAATCTCTTCTTGCCAAAAGGCAAGAAACTAAACCCACTTATCGGAAACGCCGGAGTGAGTGCCGTACCAATGAGTGCACGCATCTCCAACAACCTGGGTCTGGAATACGACCGCCACAACTTCCTTCTCATGCACGCCATGGGACCAAACGTTGCGGGAGTCATTGGTTCTGCCGTTGCAGCCGGAGCTTTGCTGGGATTCTTCAATTAAAAATTGAGCTATCAAGCTACCCCTCCAAGATAAGCACACAAAAAAAGAATCGCCCTGAAAGGACAAAAGCATCTTACATCCAATGCTTTCCCTTTCAGGGCGACTTTTTTATTCTATTTTAGCTCTTAACCCGCATGCTCATTTTTCCTTCAAAGGAAATGATAACCTCAACCTGATAACTCAAACTGCTGTCAGGCATTGCCAGCACAGCAAGATAATGAATACCAGATTCATCTATCTTATTGAATACGATGTCGCTCAATATAGCCTGATTCAAGAACGAAGCAGGAACCTGCTTACCGAAATCCTTCTTATAGAAATCACGAGAGAACAGACGGTTGGCACCATGATAGACATGCAAGTTCACAATATTATCATAATAAACATTGTCTACCTCAACACCATCATCATTATAAGAACTCTTGTAGACCTTATAACTTGTTGGGTTAACCTGTACGTAGAGATGATATTTCTCATCGCCCCTTACAACCACCGTATCACGTTTGATCAGCGTATTCTGATTCAGCGCCACAGAAGCACGATTGTGGATGAACTGCTGCAAATAAGATTTATCTTCCGTCTTCACCAGCTTAACCACATCTCCATTCTGTACTTTAAACTGGAAAATATGCTCAGCCTGTTTTACAATCGGATATTTTGCCATATTAGCACCCTTCATTACAAGCGTATCGCCAGCAATGTAGAAGTAGACAGGCTGACTGGTAGAATCAGGATAATAAATCGTGTCGCCCTTAACGCGAAACGCTACATCATCCTCATCGTCATCGTTCAGCCAAATGCCTTGCAACATTTTCTTAGCCGCAGCATCTTCCTTTACCTCCTGTTGCTTTTCGGCCTTCTGACCACAAGCAACAAAAGCCAAGATACAGCCGAGCAGCCATAAATTAACTATCTTTTTCATGATGAGTTCTTTAAATAAATTAATCGGTAAAAGTCTGTACCAATTCTACTCGAAATAATCAGCCTCTTCGAAAGACTTTGCCTTGATTCTGTCTTTTTCAGACGTAAGTACATCAACTCCCTCAATAGGCCATGCTATTCCGATGGTAGGATCATCCCAATGAATGCTGGCTTCATGTTCAGGAGCATAAACGTTGTCAACCTTATAAGTAAAGATTGCTTCGTCGCTCAGTACCAGAAAACCATGAGCAAAACCGCGAGGAATGAAAAACTGACGTTTGTTCTCTCCACTCAATTCTACCATTACATATTTACCGAAAGTCTTGCTGCCCTTTCGCAAGTCAACAGCAACATCCAGCACGCAGCCCTTGATGACACGCACCAACTTAGCCTGCGAGAATTCACCTTTCTGATAATGCAAACCTCTGAGCACACCACGAGCCGACATTGATTCGTTGTCTTGCACAAACTCCACATGCCCCCCAACGTGAGCATCGAATTCAGCCTGCTTCCATGCTTCAAAGAAATAGCCGCGAGCATCATCAAACACCCGAGGTTCTATCAGCCAGACTCCTTCAATTTCTGTCTCTGTATATTTCATCGATTTATACCTTATTAATTTTAGGTACAAAGGTAATACTTTTTCCCGAAACGACAAAACAAATTAGACTTTTTATGATTTCATCGAAAATTTTCTCCATTTTCTGTTGGTCATTTCCGAAAAAATCACTACCTTTGCAAACGTGAATAGACTAGAAAGACATATAGAGATCCTACTTTTGAGCAACGATTGCGTGATTGTCCCAGGATTTGGTGGCTTCATGGCTCATCATGTAGATGCGCGTTACGATGGCAGAGACAGCATGTTTTTGCCACCGCTGAGAACTATTGGCTTTAATCCACAGCTCCAGATGAACGATTCTCTCCTTGCACTTTCGTATGTTGAAGCATACGATATCAGCTATCCGGAAGCATTGAACCGCATTGCTGACGAGGTGACAGAGATGCGTCAGACTCTGGAGAATTCAGGCAAATTTGAACTGAACGATATTGGCACCATCATATTGAACGAAGACGGAAACTACACCTTCGAACCATGTGAGGCAGGCATCCTTACACCTGAGTTGTATGGCTTGGGTGGCTTAAACATGCTCCCACTTGCGCAGATATCTGCAGAAGAGGCTCAGAAGACTGAAGATCCTGCTGCTTCAATCATTGAAATGCCTGCAAAGACAATAGAGAACAATCGTACAGAAAGCAAAGTCAAGAATCAGGATAGTAACCAGAAGATGGAGAGCGGACTCTCTGTCAACAGTTCCGTGTTCGTTAACGATGAAGACGAAAAAGAATCAAATGCCGAATTTATCAGCATCAAGAAGAGCTGGTTGCGCAATATTGCAGCAGCCTGCATCGCTCTCATTGCATTCTTCACCTACTCTTCTCCACTGGGAACACCAACCGTTCAGAAGAGCCAAATCGACACAGGTATGTTGAACCGCATCATGCCTAAGGAGATCAATAAAGTTGCTCAACCTCAAGAACTGGTTCTTAGTACAGAATCTCAAGCAGAAGAAAGCATTCCTGCCAAGTCTGTCAACATGGCTCAGGACAATGAATTACAAACAGCTTCTTCTTACTATAGCATCGTTTTGGCAAGTCGTGTTACCAAGCGCAATGCAGCGAGCTATGCAGAACTCCTCCAAGACAAGGGATTCAAGGAAGCCAGAGTGTTGATTACGGATAATAATGTGAAAGTTATATACGGAACTTACTCTACCGAGGGCGAAGCTTATTCTGCTCTCAACCGCTTACATAACTATGATGCCTTTACTGACGGCTGGATTACGAAAGTAAAAGAATAGTTGACAGTTAAGATTTTATAGTTTATAGCTAGAACAAAGAGCAAGGAAAATCGGAAGCTTTTACAACACATTATTATAAAATATAGACAGAAAAGTAAGAACAAGAATATGAAAAGAGTACGTTGTCCTAAGTGCGATAATTTTATCACCTTCGATGAGACCAAGTATCAGGCTGGTCAGAGTCTCGTTTTCGTTTGTCCTAATTGCAATAAGCAGTTTGGCATCCGAATGGGTGTTTCAAAGCTCCGCGAAACCCGCAAGGAAGAAAAACTTGACGAGAATGCCAACGAGAAGGGATATGGTTCTATCGTTGTCATCGAGAACGTATTCGCTTACAAGCAGGTCATCCCGCTCCAGTTGGGCGACAACATCATCGGCCGCTACATGAAGAACAGCGGAATCAACTGCCCTATCGAAACCGTAGACCCAAGCGTAGACATGAACCATTGCGTAATCAACGTTAGTCGCGACAAGAAAGGCAAGTTGAAGTATGTACTCCGCGATGGACCAAGTTATACAGGAACTTTCGTTGACAATGAATTTCTGGGCGACAGAGAACGCCGTGTTATCGAAGACGGAACCCTGTTCACCATCGGAGCAACTTCAATCATTCTCCGCACAGCAGACAGCGAAGAAGAAAACTAAGAAATTCTGATTATCAAAATAAACACTTCAAAAGGAGCAATTAGATGTTGGTTTACATCTAATTGCTCCTTTTTCACTTAACGAAAACGTAAAATCCCGCCATATTCCTAACTTTCTGAAAGAAATCTACTATATTCCGTAATCTTTTTGCTTTTATTTTCTTTAAATTAAAAGAAAATGTGTACCTTTGCATCGAAAAATAAGAAATAGAAATGAATTACGTTAGGTTATGGATGTAGCAATCGTAAAATATAATGCCGGAAATATCTATTCCGTAGTCAACGCCATGAAGCGTTTAGGCATCGAACCTGTACTTACAGATGATGCAGAAATGCTCCAGAAGGCAGACCGCGTCCTCTTCCCAGGACAAGGTCAGGCAAGAGAAGCAATGGAATATCTGAAGGCTCATCAACTTGATCAAGTAATCAAGAACTTGAAGCAACCCGTCCTGGGCATTTGTGTAGGACAGCAACTCTTGTGCCGCCATTCGGAAGAAGGTGACGTAGATTGCATAGGAATCTTTGATGTAGACGTAAAGCGATTCCAGCCTCAGAAACACGAAGACAAGGTGCCTGCTATGGGATGGAATGAAATCTATGATCTGAAGACTGACCTTTATAAGGGGTTCGGAAACAGAATAGATTCTGACTCTGACAAGTCTACCGCTGATGCACTGCTTCATCCCTACTCCTATTTCGTACATAGTTATTATGTGCCACTCTGCGAGGAGACCATTGCCAAGGCAGAATACATTCTTCCTTATAGCGCATCGCTCCACAAAGACAATTTCTATACCTGCCAGTTCCATCCGGAAAAGAGCGGAAAGGTGGGAGAACAGATTTTAAAGAACTTTTTAGAGATAAAATAAAAGAGGAAATACTAATATGATAGAATTAATTCCAGCTATCGATTTGATAAATGGCCAGTGTGTTCGTCTTACAAAAGGCGATTACGACCAGAAGAAGGTTTACAATGACAATCCTGCCAAGGTTGCAAAACAGTTTGAGCAGATGGGCTTCAAGCGCCTTCATGTAGTAGACCTCGATGGAGCCAAGTCAAAGCACATCGTAAATGATGCGGTATTGAAGGCCATTACCACAGAAACCTCTCTCGTGGTTGATTTCGGTGGCGGAATCAAGACCGAAGAAGATATAGAGAAAGCTTTTGCTGCGGGAGCAAGCATGGTTACAGTGGGCAGTATTGCCGTCACTAATCCTGAGCTCTTCATGCAATGGTTGGACAAATACGGAGCTGACCGCCTGATTCTGGGAGCCGATGTAAGAAACGGAAAGATTTCTATCAACGGATGGAAAGAAGATTCTTCTGAAGATCTCCTTCCTTTCCTGAAAAAGTACATCGATAAAGGAGTACGCTACGTTCTCTGCACAGAAATCAGCAAAGATGGAACGCTTCAGGGACCTGCCATAGAACTCTACAAAGAAGTAATGGCTGCCTACCCTCAACTGCATCTTATCGCCTCAGGCGGAGTGAGTTGCAACGAAGACATCGAAGCTTTGGAAGCTGCAGGTATTCCTGCCGTAGTATTTGGAAAAGCTTTCTACGAAGGGAAAATCGATGTTGACAAACTAGTTAAATAGTTAATAGTTGACAGTTAATAGCTGACAGTCAATTACTCGTAGCTATTCTCGACACGCCCTGTAAGGGCAAAAGCTTCAATCTATATGAATTTAAATACAATGGTGAAAGTTCAAAGTAAAAGCAAAGGATTGGCTAAGCGAATCGTTCCTTGTCTTGACGTGAAGAATGGCGAGACGGTAAAGGGAACCAATTTCGTGAACCTGCGCAGCGCTGGCGACCCGGTAGAACTGGGAAAAGCTTATAGCGATGCCGGAGCCGACGAGCTCGTATTCCTAGATATTACAGCAAGTTTCGAAGAGCGCAAAACCTTTACGGATATGGTAACCCGTGTGGCTGCCGAAATCAATATCCCATTTACTGTGGGAGGTGGAATCAATGAACTCAAAGATGTTGACCGCCTGCTCAACGCAGGAGCTGACAAGGTTAGCATCAACAGTGCTGCCATCCGACATCCGGAGCTCATCAATGAAATAGCCAACCATTATGGCTCACAGGTTTGCGTATGCGCCATTGATGCACGTCTCGATTCTGACGGCTGGCACTGTTATGTGAAAGGCGGAAGAGAACGGGTGGAACTAGGACTGTTTGACTGGGCTAAGGAAGTAGCCGACCGGGGTGCCGGTGAAATTCTCTTCACCAGTATGGATCATGACGGTGTGAAACAGGGATTCGCAAACGAGGCCCTCGCCCGTCTTGCCGAAGAAGTAAGCATTCCTATCATTGCCTCAGGTGGTGCAGGAAAAATGGAGCATTTCCGCGATGCTTTCACCAAAGGCAAGGCAGATGCTGCACTGGCAGCCAGCGTGTTCCACTTTGGCGAGATTGCCATTCCTGACCTCAAGAAATATCTGAGAGAAGAAGGAATCAACGTGAGAATATAGAACACGGGGTATATAATAATGTAAGAAAATAAAAACAAGATAAAATGGAAATAGATTTCGAAAAATTAGGCGGACTGGTTCCTGCCATCATCCAAGACGCAGTTACAAAGAACGTCTTGATGCTTGGTTTCATGAACCAGGAAGCATACGATAAGACAATAGCAACCAAAAAGGTTACATTCTGGAGCCGTTCACGCAACTGCCTCTGGACAAAAGGTGAAACATCAGGCAACTTCCTGAACCTTGTAAGCATTCAGAACGACTGCGATAACGACACCTTGCTGGTAAAGGTTCACCCAGACGGTCCAACGTGCCACAAAGGTACAGACACCTGTTGGGCAGAAGAGAACACGCTCAACCCTATCCTCTTCCTCTCTGAACTTCAGGATTTCATCAAGAAGCGCCACGAAGAAATGCCAGAGGGAAGCTACACGACCAGCCTCTTCAAGAAAGGCGTTAACAAAATGGCACAAAAGGTTGGAGAAGAAGCTGTTGAAACTATTATCGAAGCAACAAATGGCAATAACGAGAAACTCGTTTACGAGAGTTCAGACCTTCTCTATCACCTCATCGTTCTGCTCACAAGCAAGGGCTTGAGAATAGAAGATGTTGTGAAAGAACTTCAGATGCGTCACGACCCGGAATGGGATAAGAAACGTCGCGTTGCCAAGAGCAAGGGCGAAATGAAATAACAAACCAACATTAAGGAGAAAAAAATAGAAGATGTTAATAGATTATCAGAACGTCAGCATATATCAGGCCGACAAGTGCGTGCTCCAGAACATCAATTTCCATATTGATGAAGGAGAATTCGCCTACCTTATCGGAAAAGTCGGCTCTGGTAAAAGTTCGCTTTTAAAGACACTTTATTGCGAACTAGACCTTGTAGAGGGCGAAACCGAAAAGGCTGAAATTCTCGGCAGAGACCTAAAGATTATCAGACGAAAGGAGATTCCGGCTCTGCGCAAGGAGTTGGGAATCATCTTTCAGGATTTCCAGTTGCTACACGACCGCACCGTTCGCAAGAACTTTGAATTCGTGCTTAAGGCAACAGGCTGGAAAAACAAGAAAGACAGAGATAAGCGCATCGAAGAAGTGCTCAACGAAGTGGGCATGATTGATAAAATCAACAAAATGCCTCATGAGCTATCAGGTGGTGAGCAGCAGCGTGTAGCCATCGCCCGCGCCATTCTCAACAATCCTAAGATCATCATCGCCGATGAGCCTACAGGCAATCTCGACCCAGAGACAGCCAGCAACATCGTGAGTCTGCTGAAAGACATCACCAAACAAGGAACAGCCGTTGTGATGACAACCCATAACATCCCGATGCTCGACAAATTCCCAGGCATCGTTTACCGCTGTAAGGAAGGTGTGCTCTACGACGTAACAAATGAGTACAACCGTATCGACCTCACAGAGGATGGAGAAGATAATTAAGTGAAATAATTAAATAAAATTACGACTATGAAGGTAATGAAATTCGGAGGTACTTCTGTAGGCTCACCAGAGCGCATGAAGGGAGTAGCCTCTTTGGTTACAGAATCAGGTGAACCAACTTTCATCGTATTGTCTGCGATGAGCGGTACAACAAACTCTCTCGTTGAGATCTCTGACTATCTTTACAAGAAGAATCCAGAGGGCGCCAACGAGGTAATCAACAACTTGGAGAAGAAATACATGCAGCATGTAGAAGAACTCTACTCTACCGAGGAAATGAAAAATATGACTCGTGAGTTCTTGCAGGGCGAATTCAACTATCTCCGCTCATTCACCAAAGACCTCTTCACTTCTTTCGAGGAGAAGAGCATCGTGGCTCAGGGCGAGATGATGAGCACCAACATGGTTGTAAACTACTTGAAGGAACAGGGTGTAAAGGCTGTATTGCTCAGCGCATTAGACTTTATGCGCACAGACAAGAACGCAGAGCCAGATCCTCAGTACATCAAGGAGAAGTTGGCTGCTATCATGGAGCAGAACCAGGGCTATCAGATTTACATCACTCAGGGATTCATCTGCCGCAACGCATACGGCGAGGTTGACAATCTGCAGCGTGGCGGTAGCGACTACACCGCATCTCTTATAGGTGCAGCTCTCCCAGCTGAAGAGATTCAGATCTGGACCGACATCGACGGAATGCACAACAACGACCCTCGCGTCGTAGAGCACACTGAGGCAGTACGCCAGTTGAACTTCGAGGAGGCTGCAGAGTTGGCTTACTTCGGTGCCAAGATTCTCCACCCTACCTGCGTTCAGCCAGCCAAGTATGCCGGCATCCCAGTTCGCCTGAAGAACACCATGGATCCTAAGGCAGATGGTACCATCATCGACAATGTTATCGTACGTGGCAAGATCAAGGCAGTAGCTGCCAAGGACAACATCACAGCCATCAAGATCAAGAGTAGCCGCATGTTGCTCGCTACAGGTTTCCTACGCAAGGTATTCGAAATCTTCGAGAGCTATCAGACTCCAATTGATATGATTGCCACTTCTGAGGTGGGTGTCAGCATGAGTATTGATAACGATTCTCATCTTAACGACATCGTAAACGAGCTGAAGAAATATGGTACAGTAACTGTAGATTCAGATATGTGTATTATCTGCGTTGTAGGTGATTTGGACTGGAGCAACGTTGGCTTCGAGACCATCGCTACCGATGCGATGAAGAACATTCCTGTACGCATGATTTCTTACGGTGGTTCTAACTACAACATCTCATTCCTCATCAGAGAGAAAGATAAGAAGCAGGCATTACAGAACTTGAGCAACGTATTGTTCGAGAAGAAGTAATGCAAATGAAAACGAAGAGTGAAAAGTGAAGAATTCGTATGTAATGCTTCCTGTCCACTCTTCGTTGAATATTCTGATTTACAATAAATTGGATATTCTGATTTAACTATAATAAGGTATTAATTTAAGATTAAGCGAAATGAAAGGTACATTTCCGATAGATAAGTTTCAGGAGATACAGACTCCGTTCTACTATTACGACACCAATGTGTTGCGCCAGACATTGAAAACCATCAATGAAGAGGCTGGCAAGCACGAGGGATTTGAAGTGCACTATGCCGTAAAGGCAAATGCTAACCCTAAGGTGCTCAATATCATCTGTCAGGCTGGTTTAGGAGCTGACTGTGTGAGCGGAGGAGAAATTCAGGCTGCCATCAAAGCCGGATTTCCAGCCAGCAAGATTGTTTACGCTGGTGTAGGCAAAAGCGATTGGGAAATCAACCTCGGATTGGAGAAAGACATCTTCTGCTTCAATGTAGAGAGTATTCCGGAGTTGGAAATCATCAACGAACTGGCTGAAAAACAGAATAAGATTGCGCAGGTTTGTTTCCGCATCAATCCGGATGTCGGCGCCCATACGCACGCTAACATCACAACAGGTCTGGCAGAAAACAAGTTCGGAATTGCCATGCGCGACATGGAAGCCGTAATCGAAGAGGCTGCCAAGATGAAGAACATCAAGTTCCTCGGACTGCACTTCCACATCGGAAGCCAGATTCTCGATATGGGTGATTTCGAGGCACTCTGCAACCGTATCAACGAACTTCAGAACCAGCTTGAAGCACATCACATCGTTGTGAAGAACATCAATGTGGGCGGTGGACTGGGCATTGATTACAATCATCCAAACCGCCAGCCAATCCCTGATTTCAAGGATTATTTCGATACATACGCAAAGAAACTGAAGTTGCGCAATGGTCAGAAGCTTCACTTCGAGTTGGGCCGCGCCGTAGTGGGTCAGATGGGTTCTCTCATCACAAAGACACTCTACATCAAGCAGGGTACAGCTAAGCAGTTTGCCATCGTGGATGCAGGAATGACTGACCTCATCCGTCCAGCTCTCTATCAGGCTTACCATAAGATTGAGAATATCTCAAGCGATGAGCCTGTAGAAACCTATGATGTAGTGGGGCCTATCTGCGAATCAAGTGATGTCTTCGGCAAGGCTGTCGACATCAACAAAGCCCATCGCGGCGACCTCATCGCCCTCCGCTCAGCCGGTGCATATGGTGAGATCATGGCGAGCCAGTATAACTGCCGCCAGTTGCCAAAGGGTTATATAACAGAAGACTTTTAATTGAGCTGAAAGTTAAAAGTTAAGAGCATATAGGATTCTCCTTTCTCTAACTTTCTATATTACGAGAAAAAGAAAATGATGATCATTAGTACAACTACTATAATAGCAGGCGCAGTGGTGGTTTTATTGGCGGTTCTCGGATCGCTGATAAATCCATTTCTGCGCTCGTTGCGCTTTCAAAAAACAGAAACGGCAGAGAATCAACCTCCTGTCAGCATACTCATTACCGCACACGATAATCTTGCAGAACTGGAGAGGAATCTCCCCATGTTCCTGCGTCAGCAGTATGCTGCAGACTATCAGGTAATCGTAGTCTGCCAGAGTACAGATGGCGAGACACTGGATTTTCTGAAGCGCATTGCTGCCGAGAACCCTCACCTTTATTATACTTATATTCCTGAGAGTTCACGCTACATGAGCCGCAAGAAATTGCAGATTACACTGGGTGTGAAGGCTGCCAAACATGAATGGATTATTCTGACAGAGCCTAATTGCCGCCCAAGCAACGACAAATGGCTGCAAACCATGACCCGTCAATGCCAGGACCCTAACCATATGGTATTGGGATATGTAGCCCTTGATGAGGAAACCAAGAGCGTACGCCGTTTCGACAGCATTCGCAAGGCTTACTATGTGTTACGCCGTGCTCAGCAGACCTATGGTTATCGCAGCCACATGCCAAACGTAGCTTTCCGCAAGAGCGACTTCATGAAGGAACAGGGCTATCAGGGCAACCTGGAATATGTTCGCGGCGAATACGATTTTCTCGTCAATAAGTATGCACATTGTGGAGATACAGCTACAGAACTGGATTGCGATGCATGGCTCATCCGCGAAGCACCATCGAGCAAGAGTTGGCACAATGCCCACCTCTATCTGCAGGCTTCACGCAAGAGTCTGGAAAGAGCAGGTTCCATGCGAACCCTCATGTTCTTCGACCATCTCATGCCACATCTCAGCCTGATAGCAACGCTGGCCGTAGCAGCCTACTCTATCCTCATGAAGAATTGGATTCTTACAGGATGCGCAGGTTTCAGTTTCCTCCTGCTGTTCATCGTGAGAATGCTGATAGCCAACAAGGCAATCAAACACTTTGATGACGGAATAGCGATGTTCAAACTGCCATTCTTCGAATATGGAATTATCTGGAGAAATCTGGCTACCAAGTTGCGCTATTGGCGGGCTGACAAAAACGATTTCACTTCTCATAAACTCTAAACAGGGTAAAAAGGAAGTTAAAGTCTATCATAATACTAACAGTTAAAAATAACCGACAGAACGATGAAAGTATATTTGTTCATTTCCAACCAAAAGAAGTTGCTGAAAATGTATCTTCCATACATCGAAGCCTTGAATAAGCAGCTCGACATTACCAGCAGTCTGGTTGATGCCGACATTGTGTTGATCATAGGAGCATGGACATGGCAGGGAGCCCAGATAGCCAGGAAAGCAAAGCAGATGGACATTCCCTACATCGTTTGTCCACTGGGAGATATTTCTGAGAGAAACTGCAAGAACCCTTACTTGAAGCGTTCACTGCAACAGTCTATGTATCAGAAAACCATGTACGCCAAAGCAAACCTTGTGGTAGCTACTACCCCTATGGAGAAAAGCTATCTCGAAAAGAAGGGTTGGAACAAGCGCATCGCCCTGATTCGCTATGCAGGATACAGTCATCTTACTACCACTGAAGCCATGATGCAGAACTGGTTGGAGACGGATGAGGAGACGCTGGCAGCCTTCGAGCAGCAAAAGGCAGAAACCATCGCTACCCAAACCAAACAGGCTATCATCGCACAGATCATGCAGATAAAAAGCCGCATGCCACATCAGAATATTCCGCAAAAATATCTTGACGATTTGCACACTCTGCTCTATGCTGATGATTATGATGAGGATGCTATCAAGCAAGAACTGGCAGAGAAGAATCTCTCTTCCTATGCCGCCTCCGTTTTCCAGGCCATGACAGATAAAACAGGACTCACAGAAGGCTTCATGCCGATTCCTGCCAAAAAGGGCAGAAAGAGTAAAGAGATTCTGAAGTTTGTGAAATAAAAAAGATTCTGAAGTTTGCGAAATAAGAAGAAATGAACTTAGATAGAATAGAACAGCAGGCTGGTCATCTGCCAGCTTACCAGATAGCCGACTCTGTCAATGAAGCATTGATGGAGTCGGCTAACCTTGTTATTACAGCTCCTCCTGGAGCCGGTAAATCTACCCTCCTCCCGCTCACCATTCTGCGGGGCATGAGTAATCAGGCATTCGAAGGTTTCATCCATGATCATCTTAAAAGTCAGGGTAAGATTCTGATGCTCGAACCGCGCCGCCTGGCTGCTCGCCAGATAGCCGAACGGATGGCACAGATTCTGGGAGAACCCGTGGGCAAAACCATCGGCTATCGGGTAAGATTCGAAAGCAAGGTTTCGGAAGAAACATGCATCGAAGTCCTTACCGAGGGGATTCTCACCCGAATGCTGGTCAATGATGCTACACTCGAAGGCGTTTCGTGCCTCATCTTTGATGAGTTTCATGAGCGCAGCATCAACTCCGACTTGGCGCTTGCGCTTGCCCGGCAAACACAGGAAATCATCCGCCCCGACCTGAAGCTCATCATCATGTCGGCAACCATCGATGTTTCCAGCATCTGTCAAGCACTCCAGGCTCCGCTTATCGAGAGTGAAGGCAGAATGTTTCCGATAGAAACCATTTATGCAGACCACGACATCGACAGATATCAGGTAGCGCAGGAAATGGCAGCCACCATCTGTCAGGCTTTCAGAAATCAGGAAGGCGACATTCTTGCCTTTCTTCCGGGACAAGGTGAAATCATGAAATGTGAAGAACTGCTTCGTTCTGCCTTATCTTCAACGGAAATCTATCCACTCTACGGCAACCTTTCGCCTGAAAAGCAGCGACTCGCAATCGCTCCTTCCAAACCAGGCGAAAGAAAAATCGTATTGGCCACCCCTATCGCCGAAACTTCTCTCACCATCGAGGGGGTACGAATCGTTGTGGATTCCGGACTCTGCCGAAAACTGGTTTATGATGCCCGTACAGGCTTGAGTCATCTAGAAACCGTTCGCATCAGTCAGGACATGGCTACGCAACGAAGGGGACGTGCTGGCAGAATCACATCAGGCGTATGTTACCGGCTTTGGACACAGACCTCTGAACATCTGATGCCTGAACAACGGCTGCCCGAAATACTGGATGCAGATCTCTCTTCCATGGTTCTCGACATTGCTGCTTTCGGCGAAAACAAGCCGGAACTGCTTCCTTGGCTTACCCCTCCTCCTAGAGGCAACCTCGCCATGGCCCAGCAACTTCTCAAGTCGCTCAACGCCCTCACTTCTGATCATGATGCTCACGCTCTCAGTGGCAGCATCACCGCAGAAGGCAACAGAATGGCCCAGCTTCCTTGTCATCCGCGCATCGCTAAGATGATGATCAGCAGCGATTCTCCGACAAGTCAAGCCTTGGCCTGCGACATTGCAGCTCTGCTGGAAGAAAAAGACCCGATGGGCGAAAATGAGGATTCTGACATGGTGCTTCGCCTTTCTATCCTCCGTTCAGCACGCAGCAAGAAGAATCTGGGACGTTGGAACCGTATCGCTCAGATTGCACAGGAATATAGAAAGATGCTGCATATCAAGGAAGACAACGAGCCGATTGATGCAGAGAAAGTGGGCTATCTCATCGCCCTAGCTTATCCAGAGCGCATCGCCTATGCTACCGACCATGCGGGTAACTTCAAGATGTCGAATGGCAACACGATTTTCATCGACCCAAGCGACAGCATGGCGGCAAACGAATGGCTTGCCATCGCATCACTCAACCTCTCTTCAACCTCATCATCCAATCCTGCGCAGGGTCGGAAGGGAAAAGTATTTCTCTCTGCACCCGTCAACTGGAAGGACTTGCCGGTGCAAACCTGCGAGAATATTTCCTGGGACAGTAAAGCGCTGGCGGTGAAGATGCAGCAGGAAACACGAATAGGAGCGCTCGTCATAGACAGCAAGCCGATACAGAATACCAGCCGAGAAATGGTTTCAGACATTATCTGCGAAGCTGCCCAAAAAGACGGACTCAGCATGTTCGATTGGAACGAATCCGTTCATCGTCTGCAACAGCGCGTGGCGCAAGTAGCTGAATGGCATCCGGAACTGGAGATTCCCGACCTGTCTACGGAGCATCTCCTGACAACAGCCCGAGCGTGGCTCCCTTTCTATCTCGAAGAAGGTGGTAAGATGAAGACTTCTGTTACAGAGTTGAAGAAACTCAACCTGTGCGAAATCTTATGGAACATCCTTCCTTACGACCTTCAGCAGGAGATAGACCACCTTGCTCCCACCCACATCCGTGTACCATCGGGCAGCAACATCCGCATCGATTATCGCTTGGGAACCGAAGCCCCAGTTCTTAGTGTGCGGCTTCAGGAGTGTTTCGGAATGACATCAACTCCCACTGTCGATGCTGGCAAACAGCCTCTTCTGCTTGAGTTGTTATCTCCCGGTTTCAAGCCCGTTCAGCTTACTCAGGATCTCGCAAGTTTTTGGCAAGGCACTTATTTCGAAGTCCGCAAAGAACTGAAGCGCCGATACCCTAAGCATTTCTGGCCGGAGAATCCGTTAGAGAGTCAGGCCGTGAGAGGCGTCAAACGGTGATAAGATGAGTCAAATGCAAGAAGATTCGTCACTTGGCGATAAGATATCGTCAAGTGACAATATGAAAGAAGCCAAAAACTGTTTTGGGTCCTAAGAAAAATAAAAAGGTCGCTCCCCTATCTGGGTAGCGACCTTTATCTTTATATTTGAATTTTGATGTAATCTAAATTCAACGATGCTCATCTGCAAGGAAATTAATCCTTGAAGAAATCCTTAACAGCCTCGTTTGGTACCATCTTCTCATCGAAAACGTATGCACCAGTCTTAGGGCTCTTAACCATCTTGATAACCTTTGTATATGCGCGACCAT
>ERZ1026890.289-NODE-289-length-36740-cov-116.157912_pt1 | contig 36740 bp, 26 predicted proteins | sample MGYA00380175_ERZ1026890 | MGnify/ENA primary metagenome ERZ1026890 (study PRJEB33269, sample SAMEA4719811) | human gut metagenome | biome: human-associated habitat; feature: organic feature; material: feces | place: Cameroon | collected 2013-10 ...
GAGCTAAGCGCCCTTACTTTTCGTAAGCGGTTGCAAAGGTACTACAAATATTTGAATCCACCAAACTTTTTCCCGTTTTTTTTCAAATTTCTCAAAAAATACATGAAAAGAAGGCACTTTTCACGGGGAAAAGTGCCTTCTTATAGGGAGATTACTCTGCAATCTGAACGGTTGCACGACGATTATAAGAGTTTGGCTTCAACTCCTTCACACCGCCGTTTGCCTTGATTTCGATGTTATTCTTATCCACACCCATCTTCACAAGCTGCTTTGCCAACTGCTCAGCACGCTTCTGAGAGAGTTTCTGATTGAATGCCTGAGAACCGGTAGCACTGTCAGCATAACCGGTAACCAGCAATTTGGTATCATTCTCTTTCGCAAACTCAGCAAGAGCCTTCACATTTACCAAATCCTTCTTGGATGCAATAGAAGACTTGCCGATATTGAAGAACACAGAAAGTGGAGTGTTGGCGAATGCAGGAGCAGCAGCCTCTGTCTTGGCCGCAGCATCATTCTTTGGCTGGTTCTCTACCAGCTTCTGCAAACGCTCATTCTCTGCATTGGCATCTGCCAAGGCTGCATTCAAGGCATCAAGCTCTGACTGATGGAGTGCATTGACTGCATCCATATCCGGAGCCTTCTTCCATTTTGCACTACCCAGGTTGAAGGTCAAGCCAACCTCGGCATAGAAATTGTTGCAACGGCGCTTCCAGCTCTGGTCGGCTACACCCTTGCAGTTGTCGATGTTATGATCGAAGGTATTCACGCCTGCCTCCACAAAGACGCTGGTCTTCTTGGCTACCCTCCAGGATGAGTGAACACCTGCACTGTAATCCAGGGCGTATGTGTTATAGGTCATCGAACGACCCACACCGGCACCGGCAAATGCCATCACATCCCAGATGCGGTTTTCTCTGTAGCCCTTGAAAAGATTGCTCAGGTTGAACATCACCTGCTCGTTCAATGCCCAATACTTGTTGCCATTGCCTTCGTTGGTACCATCGTTCCAGTCGGCATCCACCTTTTTGCCCCAGATGCCTTGAAGCTTGGTACGGAGACCGATGCTTGGTGTAAACCACTTACCGATGGCAAGTGATACACCTGGATTAGAGCGGAACTTCTTGAATGGACTCTTCGCCATGCCATGTCCTCTCTCCTCGGCAGAATACCAGGCATTCCAGTCGGCACCTACCTGCACGAACCAATTGCTTGCAAAAGAATTGGTGGCAATACTATACTTTTCATCAGGAGTCACGTCCTGAGCAAAACTTCCCATTGTAACGCTAGCCAAAGCCAGCATAGCTAATAACTTTTTCATTTCTTTCTGATTTTAACTTATGGTTTACCTATACTATAATTATATATACATTATTATATATACACCTTATTATATATGTACCTTATTATATATCCGCCCGCTCTATCCCAAGAGATGCTCTATCTCCTGCTGCTGCAGGATGCAAAGCACCGACTTGCCGTCGGGGGTGTAGTTCACATTCTCGCAAGCGAAAAGTCCGTTCACCAACCCCTCCATCTCGTCGTTGCTCAACACCTGTCCATGAGGTATAGCTGCCTGGCGAGCCAGCGAGAGTGCCAGGGATGTATTGATTTCGTCCATGGCAGACACGCCTTTCTCCACAGCACTCGCCACCATGTCCTGTACCAGCTTTACGGGATTCATTCCCTCCAATCCGGCAGGCACTGAGTTGACGGCATAACTGCCACCACCCAAGTCTTCCAATTCGAAGCCCATCTCGTTCATCTCTGGCAATATCTTTTCAAAGATAACCTTCTCCGACATCGGGAATTGAACCACTTCAGGGAAGAGAACCTTCTGAGAATGGAAGGTGCGCTCCTTCAATTGGCGAAGATACTGCTCAAAGAGGATGCGCACATGGGCACGATGCTGGTCGATAATCATCAGACCCGATTTCACGGCGGTCATGATATACTTACCCTTATACTGATAATGAGAAGGAGATTTCTCTGCAATGATACTGCTTGGCGAAGTTCCTTCACTCGCTTCCTGATCCGGATTATCAAAGAGTTCCATCGTATGCTGCTGTTCATCCTGGTCTTTCAGCCCCTCGTAGAGCTGCTCCCAGTTCTGGTCAACCTCCGGTTTGGTGCTCGAAGGTCCCGGAAAACCGGCACCCACAGGCTTGGCATTGGAAGAAGAATGAACCTTGAAAGGATTGTAGCTAGGATTCAGACTGATTTTCGGAGCCGGCGTGGATGCAGGAACTTCAGGATTGTAAACAGGAATCTCCGGTTTATCCTCAGTATCGAAATCGATGGTAGGCACATCATTGAACATGCCGATGCTTTCCTTCACTGCCGCCGAGAGAATCTGCCAGATGGCCTGTTCGTTCTCAAACTTGATTTCGGTCTTGGTAGGGTGAATGTTGACATCAATGTCTTTTGGGTCTACCTCGAAATAGAGAAAGTACGGCACCTGCTCGCCCAGCGGAATCAACCGGTCGTAAGCCGCCATCACAGCCTTGTTGAAATAAGGGTGCTTCATGTATCTTCCGTTGACAAAGAAGAACTGATGAACTCCCTTCTTACGTGCCGACTCAGGCTTGCCCGCAAACCCAGTCACCTTGCACATGGTGGTTTCCACGTTCACTGGCAGCAGGTCGTGATTAAACTTCTTTCCGAAAATATCCAGAATGCGCTGGCGCAGATTCGCCGCACGAAGATTGAACACCTCGGTGCCATTGCTGCGCAGGGTAAAGGTAATCTGAGGATTCACCAGGGCGATGCGCTCAAAGGCTGTCAGGATATTATTCAGTTCGGTGGCGTTCGACTTGAGGAACTTTCTTCGAGCCGGAACATTATAGAAGATGTTACTCACCGAGAAGATGGTTCCCACGGCACAGGCACAAGGTTCCTGCCGCTCGTATCGGGATCCTGAGATGGCAACCAGCGTACCTATCTCGTCACTATCCTGTCGGGTTTTCAGTTCCACCTGCGCCACAGCGGCGATAGAGGCGAGAGCCTCACCACGGAATCCCATGGTGCGGAGCGCAAAGAGATCATCTGCCTTGCGGATCTTCGAGGTGGAATGACGCTCGAAAGCCAATCGGGCATCGGTCTCCGACATTCCCTTGCCATCATCAATGACCTGGATATTGGTGCGACCGGCATCCACCACAGATACATGGATATTCCGGGCACCTGCATCCACAGCGTTCTCAACCAGCTCCTTGATTACGGAAGCTGGACGCTGTATCACCTCTCCTGCCGCTATCTGATTGGCAACAGAATCGGGTAAAAGTTGAATGACATCACTCATCGTCGTTTAGATTTTAAAATAAGAACTATACTATCGAACACCTGGTTTCTTCTTGGCTCTTGCCTTGGAAGTCTTCTGCTTTGCCGAAACCTTGGAAGATACCACCTTAGGCTCTTCTACTAAGTCTTTTTCCTTTTCAGGCACTTCTACCGATGCGCTTTTCTGAAGCGTCTGAAGCGGAGCCTGATGGCGCTTGATTTCCTTCAGCTCGGAACCCTTCGCCTTGCCGCGCCATACAAAGATGTCGTTTTTATCCTTAGGACGGATATCTTCGAACCAGGCAAAATTAGGCAGTTTATATTTGGCTGGCGGAATCTGGGTCATCGGATACATCGTACTGGTAAACTTGTTGGTCCAAATCTTGTCCAGCTTGCGTGCCGCTCCCAGATACATACGCATGGTATCGGTCTCCAGATAATTGAGACCCACCAGCGAACTGTCCTTGTCGTTGGTCATGTAATACACGGTCTGCACATTACCGATGGCTTCCGACATCTTCATCTCGCCCCTGTCAAAATAAGACTTCATCTCGCTGGATGTAATCTGGTTGAAGTGCTCCTTGTCGGGCATCTGTTCGATGGAAAGTGCCTGACGCAGCACATGGGCAAAGCGGATAGTGGAATCAGCCATGTATACCTTGATTTCCTCACCCAGCAACTGGCGGTTGAGATTCCAGGTAATAGGATCCTTATACATCGTCATGCAGGAGTCCTGGGAATTGAATACCAGGGAATCACATACTGCCTGGATGTCATTGCGGAAGGCACGTACATGAGGATAGGCATGTACCTTGCGGTAAACGGAATCGGTATTGATGTTGAAAGTGTAGATGCGCATCGTATCCGAATGCATCCACAAGGTATCTTTCTGCGAATAGTCGACAACAACAGGATTCTTGGTTGCGAATCCCTTACCGGTTTTCTCGTTATATCGGAGATAGTTGCATGTCAGCGTATTCTTATTCTTCTTATCTACATACACCACATTACCATAACCCGTGCTCTCGCCATTCTTTACATAGTAGAGACTGTCGCCAGTGATGGACTTGTCCTTATCCACCAGCGTAGATCGGCCAAAGAGCTTCGCCTTGTCGGTCTTGGTATCATAGTAACCATCGTGGGTATTCACCACGCTGGCACCCGAGATAATCCTAGATGGTCCCACCAGATGGGCAGTGGATGTAGGTACGTCATAATACAGGGTATCGGTGGTAATCACATCCTTGCCGCTGCGCAGCTTTACGTTGAAGACAAACTTTGCCTCTCGGGTCTCGGTGTGATACTCTCCCCAGTCGGAAACCAGCTTATCCTTGCCGTCAATCAGTGTACCGCCGTCGAAGAAGTTAGCCATGTTATACAGACGGTCGAAATCCAGACTGTCGGTAAGCAGCGTCTGTCGGCGATGGCGCAGCACCACGTTCTTGCGGGCATGCATCATCTGCATCATTCCATCGTAATCAGCCCTTTCACAGGTAAGCGAGAGGGTGTCTCCCTGGCGGTAATGCACATGACCGAATGCCTTCACCGAGTTGGAACCCTGATAGAAATAGGCACTGTCGCAGGTGAGGTGACCGCCCTGATGCATGAAGGAAACCTTGCCCTTCACAATCTGGGCATCCGGATTGTTGCCATACATATCGTAGCGCAGCTCATCGGCATGGAGAAGATAGACTCTGTCTCCCTGAGGGCGCTTCTTGTGCTTCCTCTTAGGTGCCTGCATAGCTAGCACCAAAGAAAACCCAAATAGGCATAGAATCAATGCGAAAAAGATTCTATGCCCGTTCTTGATATTATTATAATGTCTGTTACTGATCATTTAACCCAACCTTGATATTCAAATTTGCAATCTTTGTAGCGGTCGTTCATGCGAACGTAGGTCCTCTTAATCTTGTCGACTACCCAATCATGCAAAGTCTTTTCTCTTTCCTTGGCAAGTACCACGTCCTTCATCACCTGGAAGTCCTCGGTGATGGTGGCTCTGTGACCATCTACACGGCTCACCAGCTTAATCAGGGCGCAAGTGGTCTTGCCCTTGCTGTTTACCATGGTGAAAGGCGCTGATACCTGACCCACCTTCATGGTGTCTACCACGCGTGCCACCTCGGTAGGAAGATCCTTCATCTGGAACTTAGAGGTGCGGTCGGCAGAAGTGGCATTTGCCATCAGACCTTTGTTGTTTCGGGTATCCTTATCGTCAGACAAGGCACCTGCTGCATCCTCGAAAGAGAATTTCTTGGCACGGATGTCGTTGCCGATGGAATCCAGACGACCGATTGACTTGTCGATAGCCTCCTGAGAAACCACTGGCTTCAGCAGGATGTGACGGCACTTGATCTTGTCACCGCGCTTGTCGATGAGCTGGATGATATGATAACCGAACTCCGACTCCACAATCTTGGAAATCTTCTTCGGGTCGGTCAGGTTGAATGCCACGTTGGCAAACGCTGGGTCCAACATACCTCTACCGATATAATCCATCTCTCCACCCATGCGGGCAGAACCCGGGTCTTCACTATACAGACGAGCCAGGGTTGCGAAAGTGGTCTCACCCTTGTTCACACGGTCGGTGAAGTCACGCAACTGGTTCTTGACACGGTTGATTTCCTCCATAGGAATGCGAGGCTGCATAGTGAGAATCTCCACCTCCACCTCGGTTGGCACAAAAGGAATGCTGTCGGTTGGCAAGTTGTTGAAATACTTGCGCACCTGGGCAGGCGACACCTTGATGTCCTTCACCAGTTCCTGCTTCATCTTCTGGATGAGCTGCTGGTTCTTGAAGTCATCGTGCATCTGCTGGCGCATCTGGGTAACGCTCTGCTTGCGGTATTCCTCCAGTTTCTCACGCGAACCAATCATGGAAATCCAGTGATTGATCTGGTCGTCGATGCCCTGCATCACTTCCGATTCAGAAACCTCGATACTGTCGATGGCTGCCTGATGGAGGAAGAGTTTCTGCACGGCGAGCTGCTCCGGAATGGAACAGTCAGGGTCGCCAGCATATTTGATGCCTTCTGCTTCAGCCTGAAGTCGAGTCACCTCGACATCCGACTTCAGGATAGCCTCATCGCCGACTACCCAAATCACCTCGTCAACGACGCTGCCTGGGGCTATATTCTCCGAGTCACCCTTCGCTTCCTGCTGGCTCGAATCTGCTTCGGCTGCAGAAGCATGGCGGCTCATCCCCATACGTGAGGCGCTTGCACTCATGCCTATTACCAAGAGCAATGCCACAAACGCCAGACTCATTTTATATCCAGTATTCATTGATACGTCCGTTCTGATAAATATATATTAATGTTTGTTTACCGTGGCCAGCACCTCAGGGTCGACCACGAACTGATATTTCTTTCTCAAACCAGCCACCCAGTCTTTCTCCAGCTGATCCTGATAGTCGGCAACAACCAGCGCCTTCACGTCGGTATATTCCTTAGGACCCTTCTTGAGAATCTTTCCGAAAGTGGCATCGATAGGATAATCCTTCACCTTCTCTACCTTGGCATTCTTCTTGAACACCACCGAGTCGATCAAGGCATTGTCTCCCTCCTTGAAGATACCTTTCTCCACGCGAATACGCACCACCGAGTCGGCATTGAATGCATTGCGCAGCAACTCAGCCCATTCGCTGAAAGGTTTACCCTTCACACATTTCTTCACGGCTGCCACGTCAGCGGCATCCTTCACATGGTAAGCGATGCCCTTGAAACGAGGCTGCTCCCACTTGTATTTCTTTTTGTTCTTGGCAAAATAAGCAGCCAAAGCCTTTTCGTCTTTCGCAGCCTTTTCCCAAACCATGCGGTTGCTGATCTCATAGAGCATCAGTCCGTCGTGGTATTCCTGTACCAGATACTTCAGGTTGCTGTCCTTGGCAGTCAACTCGGCTGTCTTCTTATCCAGAATTGTCTCGCGGTCGGTTCCCGCAGGCAATGTCTTCACGATGGAATCCAGCTTCTGGTCAACGATTCTTTCTCTGATTCCCCTTGCATCGATGAAACGAAGAATATCGTTCTTCACCGAATCGTATGGGAAGAAATCCTGCTTATCCTCCAACTTGATGATGTGATAGCCAAACTCCGACAATACAGGCTTACTGATTTCTCCCTTCTTCATGGAGAATGCTGTTTCCTCGAAAGCCTTTACCGTCTGTCCCTTCGAAATCCAAGAGATATCGCCACCTCTTACGGCAGAGCCCTTATCATCCGAGTATTTCCTGGCCATCTCGGCAAAGTCAGCACCCTTCACCAACTTCTTTACCTTCTTGTTCTTTACCTTCTCGATAACATAACGGTCGGCAAGGGCATTATAGATAGAGTCAGCCTTCAGCTTCGCCTTCTCCTGTTCCTCGGCTGTAGCCTTCTGACCCAAACGTATCATGATGTGGGCTGGTCTAACCATACCGCCCGCCTTGGTGACACGCTCTCTGGTTTCATTATAAATCTTATGCGCTTCCGCAACGACATCTGCTTCATTGATCATCGTAGGACGAATCTGCTGGTCGCGATACTGAAGGAATTCCTTCTTGAAGGAACTGAGCGTATCGATACGGGCATCCTTAGCTGCCAACACCTTGAGCTTGTAGTTGACGAACAGGTCGACATACTCATCAACAGATTTCTTGTCGATGACACCCTCGGAATTGTTTTTGTTGTAAGAATATTCAAATTCGGAACGACTGACAGGCTGACCATTGATGGTCATGATAGTAGGGTCGTCGTTTTGAGCAAAAGCTATGCCCCCCGAAAGGAGCATAGCTGCGAAAAGCGCATAAAATTTCATTTTTTCTATTCAAATAATTATTCAGGACGGCTGTAGTTAGGAGCCTCACTGGTGATAGTGATATCATGTGGATGGCTCTCCAATACACCGGCATTTGTAATACGAGTAAACTTAGCGTTGTGCAAGTTCTCAATGGTGAAAGCACCGCAATAACCCATACCTGAGCGCAAACCACCAATCAACTGGTAGATAACCTCCTGTACAGTTCCCTTGTAAGGTACACGACCTGCGATACCCTCCGGTACGAGTTTCTTCACGTCCTTGGTGTCGCTCTGGAAGTAACGGTCCTTAGAACCATTCTTCTGCTCCATAGCCTCCAGTGAACCCATACCACGATAGCTCTTGAACTTACGGCCATTGAAGATGATAGTGTCGCCAGGACTCTCCTCGGTACCAGCTACCAATGAACCGATCATCACGCAGCTACCACCGGCAGCCAAAGCCTTCACGATATCACCAGAGTAGCGCAAGCCACCATCGGCAATCAAAGGAACACCTGTGCCCTGCAATGCAGAGTAAACATCATAAACAGCGCTCAACTGTGGTACACCCACACCGGCAACCACACGGGTAGTACAGATGGAACCAGGACCGATACCCACCTTTACGCCATCAGCACCATTCTCTACCAGGAACTTGGCAGCCTCGCCGGTAGCCACGTTACCTACCACAACATCTACCTGTGGGAAAGCAGCCTTTACCTGCTTCAACTTCTCAATCACACCCTTAGAGTGACCATGAGCAGTATCGATGACGATGGCATCAGCACCAGCCTCAACCAAAGCCTTGGCACGATCCATGGTATCCACGGTAACGCCTACACCGGCTGCTACACGCAGACGACCCTTAGAGTCCTTGCAAGCCATTGGCTTGTCCTTAGCCTTGGTGATGTCCTTGTAAGTAATCAAACCTACCAGGTGATTCTCGTTGTCAACTACAGGGAGTTTTTCAATCTTGTTCTCCTGCAGGATGGCAGCGGCAGCAATCAGGTCGGTCTGAATGTGAGTGGTAACCAAATTCTCGCTGGTCATCACCTCATCAATCTTCTTGTCCATGTGGCGCTCGAAGCGGAGGTCACGGTTGGTAACAATACCTACGAGATGGTTCTCATCATCCACCACTGGAATACCACCGATATGATAATCGTGCATCATATCAAGGGCATCCTTCACTGTACTACCGCGACGGATAGTAACAGGGTCATAAATCATACCATTCTCAGCACGCTTCACAATGGCAACCTGACGAGCTTGCTCCTCGATGCTCATGTTCTTGTGGATAACACCAATACCACCTTCGCGGGCGATGGCAATCGCCATTGAAGCCTCGGTAACGGTGTCCATCGCTGCTGTAACGAATGGAACGTTCAACTCGATGTTACGAGAGAACTTGGTTTTCAACTCTACCTGTTTTGGTAGTACCTCTGAATACGCAGGGATCAGAAGGACGTCGTCGTAAGTGAGACCGTCCATTACAATTTTATCTGCAACAAATGATGACATATTGTAACCTTTAAAAATTTATTGCGTGCAAATTTAGCAATAATTTCTCAGATAGAGTTCGCTTTTCACGAAAATCTTACCTTATTAATGCTATTTAACGTGATTAGTTGGCTTGTTCGGACAAAAACTTGATTCTAATCAGTCTAATGTCCTCTTCTGTGTAGTCTTCGTCCAACTCATCAAGTGCCGCTTCCAAGTCGTCTGTTTCACTCTCCATGAAGTAGTCGTAGATGTCGTCTATCTTGTCGTCATCCATCCTGTCTTCTATGAAATAATCAATGTTCAACTTGGTGCCGCTATACACGATTGCTTCTATTTCATCCAACAAATCGGCAAATTCCAGGCCCTTGGCACTAGCCAGGTCTTCCAGGTCCACCTGGCGGTCGATGCTCTGGATGATGCTCACCTTGAGCAGCGACTTCTTCGCCACGGTCTTCACTCTGATTTCCTCAGGGCGCTCGATTTCGTTCTCCGCACAATAATCCTGAATCAGCTTGCAGAATTCCTTGCCGTAGCGCTTCGCCTTGCCGGCACCCACGCCCTGGATGTTCTGCAGCTCCTGCAGGTCGTGCGGATACATGGTAGCCATCTGCTCCAGAGAAATGTCCTGGAAGATGACGTATGGTGGCAGCTTGTGCTTCTTAGCCACACTCTTGCGCAGGTCTTTCAGCATGGCAAAGAGTGCCGGGTCCAATGCCTCCACATTGGTGCCGCCATCATGACTGCGCTCCACATAATCGTCCTTGAATTCCTTGTCGGCTACAATCATGAACGATTTCGGAGCCTTCAGATAGCGCTTGCCGGCTGCGGTGAGCTTCAGCAAGCCATAGTTCTCTACGTCTTTCTTCAGATAACCCGCTATCAGCGCCTGGCGAATCACCGGATTCCATACCTTGGCATCCATATCCTCGCCTGCACCAAACTCCTCCAGCTGGTCGTGCTTGTGAGATACGATATCGTCGGTGCCACGGCCCTTCACGAAGTCGATGATATACTCCTGTCGGAAGTTCTCCTTCACGGCAGCCACCGCCTGCAATACAACCACCAGGGCATCCTTCGCCTCAAACTTCTCGGTAGGATGCAGACAGTTGTCGCAGTTGTGGCAGTTCTCCACATTATACTCCTCACCGAAATAATGCAGCAGCATCTTGCGTCGGCACACCGAAGACTCAGCGTATGCCGCTGTTTCCTGCAAGAGCTGTCGGCCGATGTCCTGTTCTGCCACAGGCTTGTTCTCCATGAATTTTTCCAGCTTTCTCAGGTCCTTGCGTGCATAGAAAGCAATGCAGATGCCTTCGCCTCCGTCGCGTCCCGCACGTCCGGTCTCCTGATAATAGCCTTCCAGACTCTTAGGAATATCATAGTGAATGACAAATCTTACATCCGGCTTGTCGATACCCATACCGAAGGCGATGGTAGCCACAATCACGTCGAGACGCTCCATCAGGAAGTCGTCCTGGGTCTGCGAACGGGTGGCAGAATCCAGTCCGGCATGATAAGGCGCTGCCTTGATGTCGTTAGCCTTGAGCACTTCGGCAAGTTCCTCCACCTTCTTTCTAGACAGACAATAGATGATACCGCTCTTACCAGGATGCTGACGGATAAACATGATAATCTGGCGGTCTATGTCGTTAGTCTTCTGACGTACTTCATAGAAGAGGTTTGGACGGTTGAACGAACTCTTGAACTCGCGGGCATCCACGATGCCCAGATTCTTCTTGATATCAGTGCGCACCTTGTCAGTAGCCGTTGCCGTAAGGGCAATCACCGGTGCCTTGCCTATCTCGTTGATAATAGGGCGTATGCGTCGGTACTCTGGGCGGAAGTCATGTCCCCACTCAGAGATACAGTGCGCCTCATCGACAGCATAGAACGAAATCTTGATGCTTCTCAAGAATTCCACGTTATCCTCCTTGGTCAAGGATTCCGGTGCCACATAAAGGAGTTTGGTCTTACCACTCAGGATGTCGCCCTTCACCTTCTCGATGGCCGATTTGTTAAGGGATGAATTGAGATAGTGAGCCACACCATCATCCTCGCTCAGTCCATTGATAACATCCACCTGGTTCTTCATCAAGGCGATCAATGGAGAGATGACGATGGCTGTACCATCCATAATCAAGGATGGCAACTGATAGCACAAGCTCTTACCACCACCTGTAGGCATCAGCACAAAGGTATCGTTGCCGTCCATCAGGTTCCTGATAATAGCTTCCTGTTCGCCTTTAAAAGAATCGAAACCGAAATAATGTTTCAATTGCTCCGTAAGATTTACCTGTTCCGTCATATCCAACTTGTTATTTTTTTATGTCTTTATATGGTATATAGAAATCAATTGGGCGACGAAGCCCAACTGATTTTCATTTATTTCATCGAATCACGATTAGCACCTTTGCAGCACTTATGCTGACTCCAACTGGCCCAGATGTGCCTTGTCAAGCTGGTGCTGGGCGTAATCCAATGTTACTTCAAACTTTTTCACCTTCTGTGAAGGAACCTCAAACATAGCGTCTGTCATCACAGCCTCCACGATAGAACGAAGTCCACGGGCTCCCAACTTATACTCCACAGCCTTATCCACCATGTAGTCGAGTGCATCCTCGGTAAAGCTGAGCTTGATGCCATCCATCTCGAAGAGCTTCATATACTGCTTCACGATAGAGTTCTTTGGCTCTACCAGAATCTTGCGCAGGGCTTCACGATCTAATGGGTTGAGATAAGTGAGCACTGGCAGACGGCCGATGATCTCAGGAATCAAGCCAAACGACTTCAAGTCCTGTGGCAGGATATACTTCATCAGGTCCTTCTTGTCTACCTTGGCTACATTCTGCACAGAGTTGTAACCCACCACATGGGTGTTGAGTCGCTGTGCTATCTTGCGCTCGATGCCGTCGAAGGCACCGCCGCAGATAAAGAGGATATTCTTGGTATCCACATGGATGTAATCCTGGTCTGGATGCTTGCGGCCTCCCTTTGGCGGAACGTTCACCATGGTTCCCTCCAGCAGTTTCAGCAGTCCCTGCTGCACACCCTCACCGCTCACATCGCGGGTGATGGATGGATTGTCACTCTTGCGGGCAATCTTGTCAATCTCATCGATGAACACGATACCGCGCTGGGCAGCCTCCACATTGTAATCGGCTACCTGGAGCAGACGGGAAAGGATACTCTCCACGTCCTCACCCACATAACCTGCCTCTGTAAACACAGTGGCATCCACGATGGTGAAAGGCACGTCGAGCATCTTGGCAATGGTGCGTGCCAGCAGGGTCTTACCGGTACCCGTGCTGCCCACCATGATGATGTTGCTTTTCTCAATCTCCACGCCATCCTTGTCGGCAGGCTGCTGCAAACGCTTGTAATGGTTATACACCGATACAGCCAAATGGCGCTTAGCCTGATCCTGTCCGATGATATACTCATCCAGATATTTCTTGATTTCCACAGGCTTTGGCACATCCTTCAATACAAACTTGCCTTCGGCTCCATTCTGTTGGTTCAACACGCCAGTCTGCTGCACAATATCGTATGCCTGCTTGGCGCAATCCTCACAGATGTAGCCGTTGATACCTGTAATCAACAACTTAACTTCCGTTTCACCTCTTCCACAGAAGCTACAAACTTTCTTTGGCATAATGTTTCTTCCTTTTCTTTCTTCTTTATACCTTAATTATATATACCTATTTATATATAGTAGGATTACTTGCGTACCAGCACATTGTCAATCATACCATACTCCTTAGCCTCCTCGGCAGTCATCCAGTAGTTGCGGTCGCTGTCGGCATAAACCTTGTCGTACGGAGTATGAGAATGCTCAGAGATGATGGTATAGAGTTCCTTCTTCATCTTCAGAATCTCGCGAGCCTCAATCTCGATGTCGGAAGCCTGACCCTGCACACCACCCAATGGCTGGTGAATCATCACGCGGCTATGAGGCAAGGCAGAACGCTTGCCCTCCTTACCTGATACGAGCAGCACGGCAGCCATGGAAGCAGCCATACCGGTGCAGATGGTAGCCACATCGCTGGAGATAAACTGCATGGTATCATAGATACCCAATCCGGCTGTAACACTACCGCCAGGACTGTTCAGATAGATAGAGATATCCTTGCCGCTATCCACAGAGTCAAGATAGAGCAGCTGAGCCTGCAGCGTGTTGGCTGTGTAATCATCAATCTCGGTTCCCAGGAAGATGATGCGGTCCATCATCAGTCGGGAGAACACGTCCATCTGGGTAACGTTCAGCTGACGTTCCTCCAGAATGTAAGGGTTCAAATACTTAGCCTGCGCATTCATCACGTCGTCAAGCACCATACCATTCATACCAAGATGCTTGGTAGCATATTTTCTAAAATCGTTCATATCTTATAGCTTTTTACTTCGTTTTTTAGAACAGAAAACGAGGTTATCGACCTCATCATCCCGTTCGGTGGAACAAAGATAATAAAAAAAGTCGATAACCTCGTAATTATTTGAAGTTTTTTTTCAAAAAAACGCTTATTCCTGCATCATCTTGTTGAAATCCTCTACAGAAATCTCTTTTTCGTTGAGTTTTACGGCCTTCTTAAGAGCCTCAGCCAACTTGCGATCGATAGAACGGTCTACCAATGCGTCAACTGACTCACCCTTCTTGAGAATCTCGTTTGCGTAGTTCTCGATGTACTCCTCAGGAATGTTGGTCATACCATACTGAGCGAACTGAGCACGAGCTGCTTCCTTGGCAGTCTCCTTGATGTCCTCGTCGTTCACCTTGATATTCTGAGCCTGGATGAGCTGCTCCTTGATGAGGTGCCATGTCAACTCCTTGATGCTCTGCTCGTAGTTCTTCTCTACGAACTCCTCACCCTTATCCTTGTTGTTAGCCAACATGATGCGCTTCAACAGAGCGTCTGGGTAAGTCAACTCGCCTACCTTCTTCTCGCAGTGCTCGCGTACGTCGAGGATGAACTTGTAGTCAGAGTCGTTAACCAACTGCTCCTGCAAGCCCTCAGCGATCTTAGCACGGAAAGCAGCCTCGTCCTTCACGTCAGTATCCTCACCGAATACCTGCTTGAAGAGCTCCTCGTTTACCTCGTGCTTCTTGAAGCGCTGGATCTCTGTAATCTGGAAGCTGAACTCAGACTCCAGGTCAGCCACAGCCTCACGCTCAATCTTCAGAAGAGTAGAAACCTCTGTATCGTTCTCTGGGTAAGCCTTCTTAGGGTTGAAGGTAATGATGTCACCGAGCTTAGCACCGTTGAAGAGGTTCTTCTGCTCCTCTACCTTGATGTAGCTAGGCATCAGGATAGCACCCTCTACTGTGATACCGCCTTCCTTGGTGTTACCGTTCTCGTCGAGCTCACGGATGTCACCCTTCAAAAGGTCGTTCTCCTCATACTGCTCGCCCTTCTCGTAGCTACCTGCACGCTGAGCGTACATCTCTACCTGCTGGTCGAGAATCTTGTCGTCAACCTTGATGTTATAGTAATCTACCTTGTCACGACCGTTGAGAGTTACCTTGAACTCAGGTGCAACAGCGATGTCGAACATGAATGTGAATGTAGTACCCTTCTCCAAGTCAGCTGGCTCCTGCTTCTCAGATGGAAGAGGCTCGCCGAGCATCTGGATCTTGTTTTCCTGTACATACTTGTAAATCTCCTGGCCTACGATCTTGTTGATAGTCTCCATCTTTACAGATGGGCCAAACTGGCGCTTGATCATACCCATAGGAGCCTGACCAGGACGGAAACCTGGAACATTAGCCTTCTTACGGTAGTCTTTCAATGTTTTCTCAACCTCGTTCTTGTAGTCATCCTCCTCTACTACGAGAGTCAAGAGACCGTTAATCTTGTCAGGATTTTCAAATGAAACTTTCATCTTGATTTCTTTTTTTATTTTGTTATTATTAATATTTCAATTTCAATTGGTTAGGCTCTCCAACTGTATTTTTGGCTCGCACACTACACAATCGGCTTGCAAAATTACACAATTTTAATGGATATACCTAATATATAAGAGAAAAATTTGATTTTTTAACCATCTTTCTCTGCTTCTTTCGCCTTTTTCTGCTCATCAAGCAGCTGGAAGTCCTTCTTGCGGAGCACAAAACTGGTGGTAAGATACTTCTCCTTCACCGTCTTGTTCTCTGCCAGTTCCTCCGGTGTACCCTGGAAAAGAATGCGGCCTTCGAAGAGCAGATAGGCTCTGTCGGTGATGGTAAGCGTCTCATCCACATTGTGGTCGGTGATGAGAATACCGATGTTGCGGTACTTCAGTTTCCACACGATGTGCTGGATTTCCTCCACCTGGATAGGGTCCACGCCGGCAAAAGGCTCATCGAGCATGATGAACTTAGGGTCGTTGGCAAGGCAGCGGGCTATCTCTACACGGCGGCGCTCACCTCCCGAAAGCTGGTCGCCCAGGTTCTTGCGCACCTTCTGAAGGTCGAAGTCGTTGATCAGGCTCTCCAGCTTCTCCTTCTGATACTCCTTAGGCTTGCCAGTCATCTCCAATACCGACATGATGTTGTCTTCCACACTCATCTTGCGGAACACGCTCGCCTCCTGAGGCAGATATCCGATGCCGGCACGTGCACGCTTGTACACCGGAAACTTCGTAATCTCCTGGTCACCCAGATACACATGACCCTCGTTAGGAACCACCAGGCCCGTGGTCATATAGAAAGAGGTGGTCTTGCCGGCACCGTTAGGTCCCAGCAAACCCACAATCTCACCTTGCTTTACATTTATCGTCACGCCGTTGGCAACGGTACGCTTGCCATAGCGCTTTACCAACCCTTCCGTTCTGAGAACCAGTTTTTCCTCGGAAGAAGGTTGTACTTCATTCATTATTTCGTCCATAATTAGCTAATTTGGTTGCAAAAATACTAAAAAAGGTGGAAATATCGCTTTAAAAATCAAAAACTATTCATAATATTGCAGTTTTTTAGAGGATTTTGGTTAATTTTGCACCATATTTTATAGATTATACAGCATGATAATAGAAAAATGGCTTACCACCTTCGGTAAATATCTCATATTGATGGGGCGTGCTTTCTCACGCCCTGAACGTATGCGCATGTTCCTGAAACAGTATATCAAGGAGATGTCGCAGCTGGGTGTCGACTCCATCGGCATCGTGCTTCTCATCTCGTTCTTCATCGGTGCAGTTATCTGCATCCAGATGAAACTCAACATCCAGAGTCCTTGGATGCCGAGATGGGTTTCGGGCTATACCACCCGAGAAATCATGCTGCTGGAGTTCTCTTCCAGCATCATGTGTCTGATTCTGGCGGGTAAGGTAGGTTCCAATATCGCCTCCGAGCTGGGCACCATGCGAGTAACCCAGCAGATTGATGCCCTCGACATCATGGGCGTCAACTCGGCGTGCTACCTGATTCTTCCTAAGATTCTGGGATTGGTTACCATCATGCCGTTCCTCGTTATCTTCTCATCCCTGCTGGGCACAGTGGGCGCTTACGCCACGGCATATATCGGGCACATCCTGCCGCCCGACGACCTGACCCTGGGATTGCAGCACAACTTCAACCAGTGGTTTGTGTGGATGAGTATCATCAAGAGTCTCTTCTTCGCATTCATCATCTCGAGTGTGGCATCGTATTTCGGATACACCGTAGAAGGCGGTTCGGTAGAGGTGGGTAAATCTTCCACCGACGCCGTGGTATGCTCCAGCGTACTCATCCTCTTCTCTGATGTGTTCCTCACCCAGATACTCTCTTAAACACTCTCTACAATTCTTTCTAAAATTCTCTCTTAAATTCTCAGTTAAAGAAGTGAACTATGATAGAAGTTAAAAATCTTACGAAAAAATTCGGCGATAAGACCGTACTCGATAATATCAGCGTGCAATTCGAAACCGGCAAGACCAATCTGATCATCGGTCAGAGCGGTTCGGGAAAGACGGTTTTGGTGAAGAATCTCGTCGGACTCCTGGAGCCTACCAGCGGCCAGGTGCTCTACGATGGTCGTGACTTTGTTCACATGAACAAGAAGGAGAAGGTGATGATGCGCCGTGAGATGGGAATGATTTTCCAGAGTGCCGCCCTTTTCGACTCGCTCAATGTACTGGAAAACGTGATGTTTCCGCTCGATATGTTTTCCAACCTTAATTATAAGGAACGCGTGAAGCGCGCACAGGAATGTCTCGACCGTGTGAATCTGATAGAGGCACAGCAGAAATTCCCTGGTGAGATTTCGGGAGGTATGCAGAAGCGTGTGGCGATAGCCCGTGCCATCGTGATGAACCCGAAGTATCTCTTCTGCGATGAGCCAAACTCTGGTCTCGACCCGAAGACATCACTCGTCATCGACGAACTTCTCTCGGGCATCACCAAGGATTACAACATGACCACCATCATCAATACCCACGATATGAACTCGGTGATGGGCATCGGCGAGAACATCTGCTTCATCTACCAGGGCCACAAGGAGTGGCAGGGCAACAAGGACCAGGTGATGAGCGCCACCAACGAGAAGCTCAATGACCTCGTCTTCGCCTCCGATTTGTTCAGAAAGGTGAAGAAGGCTGAGATGGAAGAATCTTGCAAATCATCTATCACCCCTCACGATTTCCTGAAAAAAAGTTTTTAAGCTATTGAAATATAGCGGGATTACCTGCGTGACAGATACCAGAAAATAGGGATTTATCCCTCACGCATCCCTCACGATTTTGGCTTTATCCCTCACGATTTTGCGTAAGCAGTAAAGCAAAAAGGCTTCGCTGAATCTCGAAGCCTGCTTCATGAATCGGTGAAGCAGGCTTCATTGATTATTGAAACAGGCTTCATTTGCCAATGAAGTAAGCTTCATCTCAAGTTGGTTTGAGGCTCAGATAAAGTTTACGTGAGCCTCTATTAAGGTTTACTTGAGCCTCACTTCAACTTCAAATGAGGCTCAAGATAAACCCATTTTGCCCTTACTGGGTGCCTTCACACAGATTTCACCCTAGTGGATATGTACATACACTACGACTGAAGTTGCTTCAGCTGGTCTTCCGTCAATCCAGTAGCTTGTATGATTTGAGTCCAAGACATACCCATTGCCAACAAGTTACGGGCTACTTCCAAACCTTTAGACAGTTCACCTTTCGCCATTCCTTTCACCATTCCTTTCGCCATTCCTTCAGCCATTCCTTCAGCACGCCCTTTTTCCATTCCTCTTTTCTCATCAAACTTTCTGGTGGCATATATATCACGCATATTCTTGATGTCCTCGTCATAAAGCTCAAGTTCTTCGCGGGAAAGCTTGCGGAGGTCGCCTATCTCTGCCAACTTGCGGAAGACTGGATACTTCTCGCTGAATGGCATCTGCTCAAACATGTTCATATTCTTCATTATATAAATCCAACAATCAAATATATCCATACACTCTGCCTCCGTATGCTTGTCGAACAAGGGCAGTTGGAGGTACACAATACGCATCCTGTCGGACACTAGCTGGCGTGTCTGCAAATCGGTAAGCACCAAGTCGGTGCGAAACTTCTTTAATATCGGACTCGACGACACGAAATCCATGAAACATACCGTATAGACTGGAGCCAAGTGATAGTCCCAGATTCCACGAACGCCTTGCTGCACAATGGCACGTGCCGTGTAATACAATGCCCTGTCGGCAAAGTATTCCTGTTCTTTCTTCTGCATCTCGACGATGACATGCTTGCCTTCGTTTGTGACGCAATAGACATCGAAGACCACACCGCGGTCATCGGGGCGCAAGCCAAGTTTTTCGGTCTTGGCAAACGTCACGTCCTTGATTACCAACTCGTCTTCAAACAGTCCGTTGAGGAATGTTATCAGGCATTCTTTAGTGTCTTCGCTTCCAAAGATTCGCTTGAAAGCCCAATCGACACGTGGGTCTATAAATCTTGCCATCTTCTTACGTTTTATAAGGTCGTGGACGCAATATTGCATTTCTGCTGCGAAGATACACTTTTTTATTGAAACTGCCAAGAAATTCTGGGATTTTCTTTCATTTTAATTTCAATAACTGAAACAACTGCAACTTGTATGGTGTATAGTTGTACAACTAAAGGGTGTATAGTTGTACGACCAAAGAGTGTGTAGTTGTACGACTAAAGGGTGTATAGTTGTACGACTAAAGAGTGTGTAGTTGTACGACTAAAGAGTGTGTAGTTGTACGACTAAAGGGTGTGTAGTTGTACAATTAGTATGTGTTACAACTAGGCTCAGCAGACCTGCTGACTGCAGTCAGCAGAGCTACCGACTAGGCTCAGCAGCTTTGCTGAGCCTAGTCGTAACACTTGCTGAAACAAAGAAATGCTTGTTGTTATTTCAAAATAAGCCCAACACTAAATTAGCATCGACACCTAAACGACGACTAATCTCACCAGCGTAGCGCCAATTATGTACATACACTACGACTGAAGTTGCTTCAGCTGGTCTTCCGTTAATCCAGTTAATTGCACGATTTGAGACCAAGGCATACCAATTGCCAACATGTTACGGGCAACTTCAGCTTTACCTTTAGCTATTCCCTTTTCCTCACCATCAACATAAGAGCCATAAAGGCCGGAGTAGTAATCGTCAATAGCCTTAATACTTTCATCGTATTTTTCCTGCTCCTCACTACTCAGGCAACGAACATCTGCCAATTTTGCAAGATGATCAAATATCTTCTTCTGTGCCGTAAAAGGCAATCTTTCCAATACTTCCATATACTTCAATACATAAATCCATTTTTCAAAACCAGTCTCGCATTCTTCCTCACTCTTATCAAAGAAGGGAAGAGAAAGATAGATGAAACAATGAAATGTTTATCATCGTCGGTAACACAATAGATATCAATATTGGAAACGCAAAGAAAATCAACGATTTTCTTCAAAAAAGGAAATAGGGATGGGTCTCTCGGGTAAGGCACTAACCTTCTGACTCTACAATCTCTTGGTTTACTGTCTTGCACCCATTAGACAACATACATGCTAATCAAACAAAAAAGAGGGACATCTTGCGATGCCCCTCTTAAATTTATACTTTTTTCTTACTATTACACCTATCAGCGGATAGGGGAAGTCACTCGTACTACTTCACAACCTTAATAGCCTTACCATTTCTGATAACTACGTTCACACCCTTAGCAGCCTTGTTCAGACGAACACCACCGATAGAGTAAACAGCCTCAGCATTCTGGAAGTCAGCAGTGATACCATGGATACCAGTAGCAATCTCATTCTGAGCCTTAACAGCAGCAGCAACGATATCCTTAATCTGAGCAGCAAATGCATTGATTTCAGCAGCAGCCTTATCAGCTACTTCCTGTGTCAACTCAATAGCAGCGTAGAGAGAACCAAGCTCCATACCCTTCTGATTAACCTGAGTTGCGATTTCTGCCAACTTATCAAGATAAGTCTCCTTTACGTCTGGACACTCATCGTTGATCTTAGCATCAGCGTCATTCAACAGAGTAGAAATCTCAGTAAAGGCAGCCTGGAATGTAGCGTTAGCAGCCTCGTTAGCCTCGAACTTCTTAGTCATCGCAGCAGCAGACTCAGCAACGATAACATCAAACTGAGCCTGAGCCTTGGCGCAATCAGCAACGAAGTCCTCAGCGTCCTTCTCTGTCAACTGGATAGCAGCATACTTGGCATTCAACTCCATAGCCTGCTTGTTGATGTTAGTAACGCAATCACCCAACTTGTCGAGGTAAACGGTTTTCACAGACTCAACGCAGGTTTCGTTAATCTTAGCGTCAGCAGCGTCCAATGCAGTCATTAAAGCCGTGAGAGCCTCATTGATCTTAGTATTTGCAGCCTCGTTAGCATCCCACTCCTTCTTGATGTTCTTTACATCAATCGTATAAGTGAAATAGATTTTACTGAATTTGATTTTTTCAAGCTTAATCTGAGTAACATCTGCCAACTCATCTGTTGCCTTAACTTTAAAAGTCAATAATTGCCCCTTCTTAAAAGGAGTCACCATGCTCACGCAAACAACACGAACTGCATCTAAACCATCTTCTCTATTGTCCTTGAATTTTTCCTCATACAAGCAACCTTGAGGGATAGCATCACCAACAGTTCCATATTTTCCATCAGTCAACTCAAAAGTAAGTCCTTTTGGTAATACGATGTCCATTTGGAAGGTATTCTGCTCTTCAGTACTCTCATACATAATTGGCACATCAATAATGTTACCAGGCATTGTAGAAACAGGATCAACTGTAAGAGTCACAGGATTATTAACTTCATCTGCATTAGTATAGGAAACACCCATGACCAAAGTCATCAAAAGCAGTCCTAATTTATCAAATATATTTTTCATAATTATTTCTCCTTAATTAATCATTTAAAACTCTACCAATAACATACTTGACATCATCAACGTCTACTACGCCATCAGCATTGAAATCAACATTTGAATCAACCTCGTCATTCATGATAAATGGAATAACCATTTTTACATCGTCAACATCCCATGCACCATCACCAGAAGGATCAAGGTAATCAGCAATAGCCTTATATTTAAGCTCGCCACCAACTACGTATTCAGTACCCTTAGGAGTAGAAACCTTGATGTCAGAGATAACGATATCACCACCAGCGAAAGTTTGATCAGCAGCAACGTTCAAACCAAAGAGAACACCAGAGTTACCTGAAATCACATCGTTTGTCAATGATTCAAGAAGCAAGGTGTAAACGTTCTCCTTACCAGGAACAGCCTTGATGCTACCAGTAACATTCTCAGTAAGACGATTACTGTAATTGATATAATCACCATTTTCGTTCTTTACGAAAGAAACGCCCTTAGGAAGAGTAACAATAGCCTGCAAGTTAACAAGCTTGGTTACATTATCAAGAGTTACATTGAGAACATCCTTGTTACCAGCAAACAAGTAACCACTTTCTTTCTCAAAAGCAGCAGTACCTGCAGAAACAGCCATCAGAGTAGCATCAGACTTTACGTCAACCATCTTTGCACTCTCACCTGGCTTGCTAGCGTCACTACCATAAGCCTCATTGAATGTAATCTTACCATCAACGCAATCCTCAGAAGCCTTTACCTTAATAGTAAGGATAGCACCAGAATGTTCACTGATAGAAGACTGAGCTTTCGTCTCATCATCAACTCCAGTAGAGAAAATACCAAAACGATAATCAACAATCTTTCCATCCTTCTTCTGTGGAACCACCTTTACAGAATGGCTGCCACGTGTAATACGGTCAGCAACCTTAGCAACACTACCTTCAACATAGGTCAAACCTTGTGGAAGTGCAATGTCAAACTGCAACGAAGTAATGATATCCTCATTGTTGAGTTCAATTGCCAATTCTTTCTCTTGCCCCGCCAATATTGTAAAATCAGCGATCTTAAGCGTGTTCTCACCTGCGAATGCAGAAACACTGCTTAATGCAAGAAACAACAAGGTATAGAATATTTTCTTCATATCTTATTATTTTTGATTGTTATTAAATTCATAATCAGTAACAAGAAGCCCAATGAAGTATCAGCTGCCACCTGCTGTCGCTTGCAGCAGCCAATACTATCAATTGTTTAACTTTTATTACTTCTTAACTACCTTACGAGCAGTACCATCCTCACCAACGATGATGTTGATACCCTTCTGGATAGACTTCTTCACCATACCACCGATAGAGTAGATACGCTCCTTCATTGTAGGGGCAGTGATGTTGTCAATACCAGTAGTCTCGCCTGTACCATCACCGATGCCACGAGTAATGCTATAAGAACGTCCCTTAGCATCTGAGAAGATTGCATTAGAAACCTCAATAGCTCCACCCTGATAGCTACCATCTACCTCAACATTGAGAACTACGATAGAACCACTATTACCGTTGAAGGCATTGTTGTCGATAGTAGAAGCTACGAAGCGATACTGACCGTCAGCAATTTCATTGCTCAACAACTCATGACCATTAGCACGGTCGGTAAGTTCCTGACCAACCAACTTCATACCCTCTGGCAACTTAACGTCGAACTGACCTGCTGTGAGAGTCTGCTGATGAGCAACCTCAATAGCAATCTGTACGGTCTTGCCAAATACAGTAGTCTCCTCAGATGTCTTGTTAACAGTGATTACATCATCAACAGAAGCAATAGGGTTACTATTCAAAGCACGAGCCTTAGTAGTTGTACCCTCTTCACCATCAGGATTACCGTAGAATACGATGTTAGAGATCTTTGTCAAGTCAGCAACAGTAAACTTCTTGTCACCATTTACGTCACCTGCAACAGCGTTAGCCTCTGGTACATCAGCGTATGTTTTAGCTGAGAGAATCCAAGAACGAACCTCAGAGTAGTCATTGACTGTAACAAGATGGTTAGCATCCTGGTCAGCGTCACCGAGAACGATGTTAGCAATCATCTCAACATGGTTTAATTCACCAATAATAGTCTCAACCTTCTCCTGTACCTCTGGATATACTTCAGAAACATAGTCCTTAACTACAGAAACTGGCTTATTGTCCTTGTCCTTAATCAAGCTACCATTGATATCGTGATCATAAGCTCCTGCTGAATACATATTGTTATTATATGAACGCAAAGCGTAGATAGATCCACCCTCTTCATCCATTTTCTTCAATTCTTTCTTCTTATCAGCGTTAACCTTACTATCTGTACCAGTCAAGAGAGTTACCTTATCGGTCAAGCTCTTGATAAGAACAGTAGTAGTCTCTGTATAATGAGCATTCTTATTCAATGCAGAAATATCATCAGCAATAGAAGTGCATTCAGTCTCAAGTGAACTCTGAAGTTCAGCAATACTCTTACCAGACTCAATTGTTGCATTAGCAGTAGCGATGTCGCTATTCAAAGTGGTGATTCGATCAGTAATGGCCTTTACCGTCTTCTCGTAAGCAACCTTTTCGGCCTCTACCTTAGCATGACTTAGAGCAAAGACAGCTGTCTTAACGGTCTCAAGGTCAGAAGACAAGGTGTTCTTGGAATCGATAGCAGCCTTAGCTGTATCATTAGCCTTCCACTTATTCTCCTTAGCCTCAGCTGGCGCCTTGATAGCGGCAGTTGCTTTCTTAACCTTATTGATAGCACTCTTACGAACCTTCTCGTATGTAACAACAACATTGTTAGTCTTATCAGCCTCAATATCAGACTTGACAGCCACCAATTCAACACCGAGTTTAGCAACCTGGTCAGCATATTCAGCCTGAACCTGAGCATGAGCAGCATTGATGAAAGCAGCAAGAGCATCGTATTCAGCCTTTGCATCAACATAAGCCTTGTTCAGCAAATCATAGGTGTCGCTAGCGATATTGCTCTTCCACAATGAAGTGAGACCAGCATGAGCCTTAGCCACCTTAACCTCCCAATCCAAGTTAACAGCCTGCTTATCAGTATCTGTAGTAGCAGCCTTCAAAGCCTTCTCATAATCAGCAGTCAAAGTCTTGCAATTAGCATTGAAGTATGCATCAAATTCAGCAATCTTAGCTGTATTTCCTGCATATTCCGTCTTCATATCAGTCAACTCAGTAGAGATTGATGTGATATTGGTCTTAATAGCAAGCTCCTCCTTTGTGTTAACCGAAGCATAGAGAGCCTTCACGCCATCAGCACAAGCCTTAACACTAGCCTCGTAGGTCTTCTTATTAGCACTTACAGCAACATCAGCGGCAAGGTCTTTTTCTACCTTATCGATAGCTGCTTTCTGCTTCTCAACATCGGTCTTCATATCAGCTGCAACAAGCACATACTTATCAATGTATGTCTGGGCAGCAGCAAGGTCTGTATTCAACTGAACAATCTTGCCAGTGATATCTGTTCTTGCAGCATCATTGTCCTTTGCTGTCTTACTTGCAGTCTCTGCATTTGCATAAGTCTTGTCTGCCTCATAGGCAGCAAACAACTTCTTGATAGCACCATATTCAGTTGCATCCAAGAGTCCAACCTTAGCCTTTTCTGTCTTAGCAGCTGTAACAGTCTTTGCTACCATATCATCAAATGCCTTGATATCCTTAGCCTTGCCAGCATGAACGAATCCTGCCATAGCAGTCTGCTTCTTCAGAATATCAGACTCCAACGCATTCAACTTAACAGTATAATCATCTGTCAAAGCCTTGTCAAGAGCCTTAGTTACCTCATTACCAGCCTCAGCAGCTTCAATGGTAGCCAAGATCTTGGTATCCATGTTAATCAAAAACTGAACATCATCACTAGCCAATGCCTCGATTTCAGAAACCTTCTTAGTCAAATCGCTGAATGCAGATGCCACATACTTCTTGGTATATACAACACCCTCAGCAGCAGACTTGGTTGTCTCAACACTCTTCTTGAAGCCAACTATAAACTTAGCCTTGTAAACCTTATCAGCGTTTGTACGCACCTGAGTACTCAAATTAGAGATTGCAGCTTCAACATCAGCCTTGAACTTATCAGCCTCGCTGATTGCAGAAGTAGCATCATACAAAGCAGGAGCCTTTACAGCGTTATACTTTGTCTCTGTCTCAGTCTTCAATGCATCCAACAAACCTTGATACTTACTGATATTATCAAGAGTTGTTAATATGTCGTTATAGCAATCGCTCTTCAAATCCTCATGACTTACATCTCTGTAACCCACGATAGTCTTGTTAGCAGAAGTAATTGCACTCTGTGCAAGCTCAGCAGCGTTTAAGAATGCATTATACTTAGTCTGGTTATCAGCAGCAATAGCAGCATTATAACCTGCCTCCTGCTGGTCAACGATATCCTTGACTGCCTTGTTAACGTTAGCCAAAGAAGTCTCCAGCTCAGCACGCTTCTCTGCCAACAAACCACCCTTCTTGTAACTATCTGCAATATCCTTATTAATAATACCGAATGTTACATCCTGCTCAGAGAGTTGTTTCAACCAATGATCCTTCTTTGTAGAAGCATCGTTAGCGGCAATCTTTGCATAAGCCTCATTCCAAGCTGTCTGAACGGCATCACTCTGCTTAGTCAAAGCAGCGTAACTAGCTTCATTTACAGGGATATTAGTTGCTAGAGTCTGCAAATTGCCAGCCAAAGTACTAATACGCTGGATGAGAGCAGTCTTCTTGGCTGCAGCATCACGATCTGTTCCATACGCCTTAGTAATAGCACTCTCAATATTACTCTTTTCTGTAGTCAGTTCAGCATACTCAGAAGTATAATGAGTCATAGAAGCGGCACTTGCGGCTACAGTATTAATAGCTGTTTCAACAGAAGCGATCTTCTTTGCAACATCATAAGTTGTCCAAGCAGCATTAATTTCCGTGTTGGCCTTCCAATTGACAGTAGATGCCTCAGCCTTCTTACTCAATTCAGAGATGCTAGTCTTAACGGCTGCAAGCTGGGTAGCATAACCCTTCTTGGTAACCTCACCCTTTTCATTCTTAGCATCACTCCAATCAGAAACCAAAGTCTCATTAGCAAACGATGATGCAATTGCTGTCTCAATTGTAGAAAGTGTTGAAGAAATAGAAGCTCCATTAAACTCAGCAATTCTAGCAGGGTCCTCATTCTTAGCACTAGCAGCCTGAAGATCCTTCTTCAAACCAGCAAGCTCTGTTGTGGCAGCAGTATTCTGATTCTTTTCTGCAGTGTAAGCCTTCTCATACTTAGCAGCAGTCTCACCCAATGCAGTCTTTCTATCTTCAAGTTTCTTGATATCCTCATTCAACTTAGGAAGAATTGTAGCAATGACATTAGCAGCGTTCTTCTCATCAATAGAAGTTCCCTCTACTTCTGTCTTCTTAGCCTTTGCATCATCTACAATCTTAGTCTTAGTTGCAGATAACTCGGTATTCTTCTTTCCATAAGTTTCAGCCTTATAATCAGTTCCTTCAGCCTCCAAGCTCTTGATTACAGCATCAATACGCTCACTAGCCTGGGTACGCATAGCAATAGCAGCATTGAGAGTCTTATTTGTATCGAAGTTAGACTTGCGATCAGCATAAGTATTCTTCAAATTGTTAGCCTGTGTTACAATTGTACCATCAAGTGATACAGCTGCGATACCCTTAGTAAATTCAGCATCATTCTTAGCCTTAGCTGCATCAAAAGCCTTCTGAATATCACTTACTTTTGCCTTCAAACCAGCAATAGCGGCAGCATAAGTTTCAGCACTTTCAGCAGTTACAGTTACTGTACCATCAACAGCTGTCTTCTCCAAATCTGCAACAGCTGTATTGTAAGAAGCCAAAGCAGCAACTACCTTATCATAATCTGCCAATGCATTGGTTGCATCGGTCTGATAGCCAGCAATAGCCTTAGATGTAGCAGCCTTACCTGTAGCAAAATCACCTGTCTGGTAAGCACCTGCGGCATTCTTACCATCCTTAACACCTGCCTGATATTGCTTATCCAACTCTGCTGTATAACCTGCAATAGTCTTAGCCAAATTCTCAGCGGTAACTGTATACTTAGCAGCAATATTGAAGTTCTTATCCTGAGCAGACGCAAGCTTACCAACAGCAGTCTTTGCGGCATTCAAGCTCTCTGTCAATGTCTTGATATCCTTCTCAACCTCAGCCTTAGCCTTCGTGTTGCCCTCGTAAGGAGCTGCAGCAGTCTTCAATGCAGCAATCTTATCATTGATATCCTTGATGGTTGCATCATATTTACCAGCCTTTATAGTATGAGCCTTGTTGTCGTTCTCAACTGTAGTCTTCAGGTTATCAACCAATGTTTGAATGGCTGTGATATCCTTAGCCAGCTTAGTCTTAGCATCAGCATCAGCTGTTGCGTTATTCAAAGAAGTCTGCAAAGTTTGTACATTAGCAAGTTCTGCAGCATAAGCAGCCTTCAAAGTTGCAGCCTTATCAATATAGTCAGTCTGGAGGGCATTAATAGCAGCTGTTACATCAGCCAGAACTTTCTCATTATCAGCCTGTGTTGCTGCAGCATTGTCATGAGAAGTAGCAGTACCATTCTTATCTACTCCATTCAAAAGGATAACCTTCTGATATTGCTTATTAAGTTCATTCTGAGCTTCAGTCAACATGTCACCATATACATCAGGATCAGCAGGAAGAGCTGTCACCAACTTATTAGACATTTCGTTTCTCTGCTCAATAGCCTTCTTAATACTAGGCAATACTACATTATAAGCCTTATCATCGGTGTTGGCTTTCTGGATAACCTTTGTTATAGACTCAGCTGTAGCTGTATTCTTTTCAGTCCAACTCTTCATGATAGCCGCTGTATATGTGCCAGCAGTACCATCCTTATAAGCCTTCTCAATAGCCTCTTTCTCAGCCTTGACTGCAGCATTCAACTCATCATACTTAGCCTTGCAGCCCTTAGTCTCAGTTGCATAAGCAGAGATGTCTGATTTTGAAATTTCAGTAACCAAATTTGTCCAAGCTACAGAAGCCTCAAAATTCTTAACTGCCTCAACGGCCAAATTATAACCAATAAGATTATTCTTAGCAGCATCTACCTGAGAATTCAATGTAGAAATTCTCTTAGAAATCTCCTTCAACTCAGGAGAATCAGCACCCAAATAAAGGTGATTCTTTACATAGGTATCATAAGCATCCTTCTCTGCAGGCTCCGCCAACTTATTAATATCGCTCTGGATTCCGGCACCTGTTGCAGCTAACTCCTGGATCTTGCTGTCAGAAGATTCACTAATCTTGAGCAATACATCGCTCAATTCTCTCTGAGTAGCAGCAAGAGCCTTCTTGAAGTCATACTTGAGTGTCAACACAAATGCTGACTCAAACTCTGTCTTCTCATCAACAGTAGCCTGAATCTTCACATTGCCTTCTTTTTTTACAGTGAAGGTAGATACTTCCTTACCATCTACCATAACCTTCACGGTCTCGCCCTTAGTTGGCTTAGCTGCGATAGTATATTCGCCAGGCACCAATGAAACATCAAATGTCACAAATCCACCGGCAGAAGAATATACATCTTTTGCAGTAGGTACATTAGCATCAGCGAATGCTGCCATTGGGACAGTCATTGCCAACATTGAAAGTAGTACGTTCTGTTTCATACGTTGTAAGTTTTAAAAAGTTAAATTTATGTTCTTAGAATGGGAAAAGTAATCTCATCAAAATTAAGTCCTTAAATTCTAAAACTGAGTTTCGTTGTTCTTATTTCGTTATTCATAACCGTAATTTCTTGTTCGGAATTCTATTTTTTCGTTGTTAGTTTCGTCATTCTTAGACTTTCTCTTTTTTGGTCATAGTTACGTCCCGATTCTTTATTTCGATGGCAAATTTAAAACAAATAATTGAAACCAGCAAAGAAAATAGTGTTATTTTTCGTTAAAGCAACGCATTTTTAACAGTGAATTGTTGTCTTTTCTGCATTTTTCCGCTTGTTTGCGCAAACACCCAAATGCACATTTCCATCATTTCGGGCAAAAAGAAGCAAAAAAACCGCAGACTTGATATAGGTCAAGACTGCGGTTTTTCACATGATTTCTGACACTATTGCTCCAGCAGCTCCTCACATAGCACCATATCCACCCCTCGATAAACAACCACGAGTTTATGAAGTATAGTGGTCTTCACCAACTCTTTCACCATGTTGCTCTCGGCATAACGGGAAACTTGGGCAGCAGCATCCCTGAAAAGTTGCTGCACTTGAGAATCACTAGTGTTCGACTTGCAGTACTTCAGTTCTACAATATAAGAATCGGTCATATCCTTATAAATATCACAAAGAGAAGTTATCCGGGTCGTTGATACGCTCAGCAGGAAAATTCTCTACGAGATTACCCATAACATAACCCTTGGTAACCAGTTCCTGAATGATGCTGGCATCATGGTCGAAGTTCTTGTCATGACGAATCAGCATGCGAATCTTATCGTAGTCAATACATTACTCCTACCTCATCTTCCATTCACCCTTCACCTCCACCATCGGAACCACGATCTGCTCCTTGGTGCTGTCGCCGAAGGCTAGTTGCAGGAAGACGTCGGCTACGTGGTGGGCGGTGTCTGCCTTGGCATTCAGCACGTTCACCTTCGCTATGCCCTGGTGTTCCAGCTGTTGCTGCTCCACATACATCCGGGCATTGAGCAGCAGCTGGTCGTGATAGCCCTTCGGGATGCGGTAGGGCTGGTTGAAACCGGCCACATACTCCTCATACTTACCCTCAAGGAGCAAGTCGTAGTAACCCTTTGCGGCTATACCCGCAAAGTAAGAAGGGTCAGGACGCTCCTCCTTGCAGGAAGAAAGTCCCAACCCCATACTTATTATCATAAAAATCAAAAGTTTCTTCATCTTTATACATTTTGATTCTTCACTCTTCGTTCTTCACTCTTCACTTCCCCTTACTTCTGGCGAATGAAGACGTTGATTGGACAACCATGCAACGACCAGTTCTCACGAATCTTGTTCTCCAGGAAGCGGCGATAGTTCTCCTTTACATACTGTGGCAAGTTGGCATAGAACACGAACGATGGAATCGTGGTGTTTGGCAACTGGGTACAGTACTTGATCTTGATATACTTACCCTTCACGCTCTGTGGTGGATAAGCCTCGATGATAGGCAGCATCACCTCGTTGAGCTTAGAGGTTCCGATATGAGCCTTGCGGTTCTGGTAAACATCCTTGGCAGTCTCCAATACGCGGAAGATGCGCTGCTTGGTCAAGGCAGAAGCGAAGATAATAGGGAAATCCACGAACGGAGCCATGCGCTTGCGGATGGCATTCTCGAAAGTATCAATCACCTTCTGGTTCTTCTCCTCTACCAAGTCCCACTTGTTTACTACCACCACCAGACTCTTGTTGTTCTTCTGAATCAACTGGAAGATGTTCATATCCTGGGTCTCGATACCACGGGTGGCATCCAGCATCAGGATGCAGACATCACTGTTCTCGATGGCACGGATGGAACGCATCACGGAATAGAACTCCAAGTCCTCGCTCACCTTGTTCTTGCGGCGGATACCGGCGGTATCAACCAGATAGAAGTCAAAGCCGAACTTGTCGTAACGGGTATAGATACTGTCGCGGGTTGTACCAGCAATCTCGGTAACGATGTTTCTGTCTTCACCGATGAAGGCATTGATGATACTGCTCTTGCCGGCGTTAGGACGACCTACCACGGCGAAACGAGGAATGTCTTCCTCGATGGCTTCCTCAGGATTGTCCTGAAGCTTGTCTAATATGATGTCGAGCAAGTCACCCGTACCGCCACCTGTTGCGGCACTGATACACTGAGGGTCGCCCAAGCCCAACTTATAGAACTCGGCAGCCTGATAGTATTCAGCACTGTTGTCCACCTTGTTTGCCACAAGGATAACAGGCAGTTTGGCACGACGCAAGATCAGGGCCACGTCCTCATCCCAGTCGGTCAAACCGGTGTTCACGTCTACCAGGAAGAGAACCAGGTCGGCCTCCTCTGTAGCCACCAGCACCTGCTTGCGGATAGCATCCTCGAAAATGTCATCTGATTTAACGACCCAACCACCGGTATCCACCACAGAGAATTCCCTTCCGTTCCAGCTGCACTTACCATACTGACGGTCGCGGGTAGTACCAGCCGTATCACTTACGATAGCGCGACGAGATTGAGTCAAACGATTGAATAAAGTAGATTTACCCACGTTAGGGCGACCTACGATTGCTACTAAATTTGCCATAAATAGTCATTCGCCTCCTTCCTTTCAGGAGGTATCATGGATGTGGTCTCTGCATCCAAGTTAATAATTTGCCGAAGCTGACCTTGCTCCGGCCCTCGCCCCTCTGGCGAGAGTTACTCCCTCGATTACATTCAGGGAGAAGGTGGGGTAGATTATTCCGGATTATATCCGAAGGCGTCGAGTTCACGCTGCGAACTGCGCCAGTCTTTGTCAACCTTCACGAAGGTTTCCAGGAAAATCTTCTTTCCGAAGAACTTTTCCAGTGCCTTTCTACTCTCGGTGTTCACCTTCTTGAGCGCCACGCCCTGGTGACCGATGATGATGCCCTTCTGGGAATCACGCTCCACGTAGATGACGGCATTGATGTGGATGCGGGTGTCGTCCTCCTTGAATCGCTCCACCCTCACCTCTACGGCATAAGGAATCTCCTTGTCGTAGTAGAGCAGAATCTTCTCGCGGATAATCTCAGATACGAAGAAGCGGGCTGGCTTGTCGGTAAGCTGATCCTTGTCGAAGAACGCAGGCGACTCAGGCAGCAGCTCCTTGATGCGCTTGAGGAGCATATCCACGCCAAACTTGTTTTTCGCAGAGATAGGCAGAATCTCGGCATTCGGCAGCAGCGAGTGCCATTTCTCCACAGTGTCACCCAGTTTGTTCGGGTCGCTCTGGTCAATCTTGTTGATGAGCAGAAGCACCGGAATCTTCATCTTCTTCACCTTTTCCAGGAAGTCGATGTTCTTCTCAGGGTTCTCAATCACATCGGTCACATAAAGCAACACGTCGGCATCCGCCAGCGCACTCTCCGAGAAGGCGAGCATCATCTCCTGCATCTTGTAGTTTGGCTTCAAGACGCCCGGAGTATCGGAAAACACGATCTGCATGTCATCGGTATTCACGATACCCATGATACGATGACGGGTGGTCTGCGCCTTGAAGGTAGCGATGCTGATACGCTCGCCCACCAGTTGATTCATCAGCGTACTCTTTCCCACATTAGGGTTGCCCACGATATTTACGAAACCTGCTTTATGCATACGATAAAAAAATTGATTGAAACGAAATGTTTAAATGAGTTTGCCAGAACCTGGCATGAAGCTAAAGAAACGCATCCTTGCTTAGTTCACTTTTGTTGAGATGAAATAAGAAAGATGCGTTTCCTTATATAGATAATTATTCTATCCTATTTTAATATGTCTTACTTGCCATAAGCAGCACCATCATAAGCCCACTTATAGAATGATGCACCGTGTACGAATCCTGCACCGAATGCTGTGAAGATGACGTTGTCGCCCTTCTTCAACTGGCTCTCTGCATCCCAGAGTGCCAATGGGATTGTTGCCGCACTGGTATTTCCATAATGGTCGATGTTAACTACCACCTTGTCAAGTGGAATTCCTGCACGCTTGGTCACAGCCTCGATGATACGGAGGTTGGCCTCGTGAGGAATCACCCAGTTCACATCTTCAGCCTTGAGATTGTTCATCTCCATGATCTTCATCACGTCGTTGCTCATGTCGGTTACTGCGTAACGGAACACGGTGCGACCTTCCTGATAAAGATAATGCAGACGATGGTCTACGGTGAAGTGTGAAGGAGGGCACACAGAACCACCAGCCTTCATGTGGAGGAAAGGCAAGCCTTGTCCGTCGGTACGAAGGTATGAGTTCTGAACACCTACATTTTCCTCTTCTGTTGCCTCCACGAGCACAGCACCTGCTCCGTCGCCGAAAAGCACACAGGTAGCACGGTCTGTGTAATCTACGAGTGAAGACATCTTGTCTGCACCGATTACGATGATTTTCTTGTATCTGCCGCTCTGAATCATGCTAGCTGCAACATCGAGGGTGTACAAGAATCCACAGCAAGCTGCAGAGAAGTCGAACGCAAAGGCATTCTTCAGTCCGAGCTTACCGAGGACGATAGATGCTGTAGAAGGGAACTTGTAGTCAGGTGTAGTGGTTGTCACAATCAGTGCGTCGATTGTGTCTGGATCCACGCCAGTCTTCTGAATCAGCTGCTTTGCCGCCTTACGCGCCAAATAGCTTGTTCCGAGACCTTCCTCTGTAAGGATGCGGCGTTCCTTGATACCCACACGTGTGGTAATCCACTCGTCTGTGGTATCCACCATGCGCGACAACTCCTCGTTGTTGAGGATATAGTCTGGCACGTATCCACCTACACCTGTGATTACAGCATTGATTTTACCCATTATTCAGCTGCTTCCTTAACGATTGCAACCTTACCACGATAGTAACCGCAAGTAGGGCAAACAGTGTGGTATACATAATATGCACCACAGTTAGGGCAAACTGCCAATGTAGGAGCTACTGCCTTATCATGAGTTCTTCTCTTAAGTGTACGTGTCTTTGACTGTCTTCTTTTAGGATGTGCCATAATTTTTTAAATGTTTTAATTTTTGAATTTTACTTTTTTAATTTTAAGAGTGCTGCCCAGCGTGGATCCACAGCTTCCTCTTCTTCCTCACCGCTTCGGGCGGCAGAATGCTGCTGTAGCATTTCAATCATAGCAGGGTTGCATTTTCCAGGTGCATGCACATGCTTGATGGGAATGTTGAGGTCTATGAATTCATAGATGAACCACGAGATATCGAGTATTCCTTCGTTCTCGGCCACAATCACGAGGTCATCTTCTTCTGAGTAGTCGTCTCCGAACTTGACCATGAGTCTGTCATCGGTCTCAATGGACTGGTCCATATCATCCAGACAGATGTCACATGGTATGTGTACCACTCCCTCTGTGTGAAAATTGAGCTCGAAGAAGTCGTCCGTCCTGTTGATGGACAGACTACTCTGCAACTCGCCTCTCTGAATATCAGGAGCGTCTATTGCCTGAAAGTATTCATCGTCTAGCTTAAACTCCAAGTTTGTTACCCCTTGAGGCAAAGCTTTCAAATCAATCTTAAAAGACTCTATATTACACATAATTCAATATATACCATATTGGTTTCGGGCTGCAAAGTTACAAATAATTTTTGAGATAAAATAATTTTTTATGCAAAAATCACTAAAATCTCTCATTATTAACTGATTATTCCCCCATTTTTTCCCATTTTTAAGGGATTTAAGAAGATTTTCGGATTCAAGCATCATCAAAAGAGAGGTTTTCAGACGCATCAGCCTTCATTCATCCGATGCATCGCCGTGCTGTCTTCTGATGCATCAGCCCTTCTTCTTCAGTTCGATTCGGAAGGTGGTTCCCTTCCCCACTTCGCTGTTCTTCACCCAGATTTTGCCGTGGTGATATTCCTCCACGATGCGCTTGGCGAGCGAGAGTCCCAGTCCCCATCCTCGCTTCTTGGTAGTGAAGCCCGGACGGAACACATTGCGCAGGTCTTTCTTCCTGATTCCCTTTCCAGTATCAGAAACCTCCACGATGGCCCTGTCATCCGTCTCCTCCACATGCAGGGTAATCTGTCCGCCATCCACGCCCATCGCATCCACGGCATTCTTGGAGAGATTCTCAATCACCCACTCAAAGAGCGAGGCATTGATCTTGATGATGATGTCGTGGTCGGGGAAATCCTTCACCATCTTCACCTTCTTAGAGGTGCGACGGTCCATATAGTCGATAACGTGGTCCATCACCTCGTTCAGGCTGGCAGGAACAGGCTCCGGCAGCGAACCGATCTTCGAGAATCGGTCGGCAATCAACTGCAGTCGCTTGATATCCTTATCCATCTCAGGGATAAGATCATCGTCAGGATAATTCATCTTCAGGATTTCAATCCATGCCATCAGACTGGAGATAGGAGTACCCAACTGATGAGCGGTTTCCTTCGACAAGCCCACCCACACCTTATTCTGTTCGGCACGCTTAGAAGTAAGGAGAGCGAAGATAGCGATGACCACGAAAATCATCACCACGCCGAGCTGGATATAGGGATAGGCAGAGAGACGTCGAATCATGAGCGAATCGTCGTAGCACACCTGGATATAGTCGTGAGTAGAGTCATCGAGTTCAATCTTGATATTCTTGCCCAGAGCCAGGAGACGCTGCCCGATAAGAGCTGCATTCTTCAGACTATCAGCATAATCCTTACCGTCGACATCGATGTTTCTGAACGTCTGCGCCTGGTTGTTGGCATCCATCACGATAACGGGAATAGAGTTATTCTCGTTGATAACCTTCAGCACCAGACTCAAGTCAGTATTTTCATCTGCCTTGTTCAGCGAGCGCATAGCCTCCGCCCACACCTCCATGCGGTTCCGTTCCTCCAGAGCAAGATCCCGAACAAGAAAATGAGACACGACGAGCGAGGCGACAGCGATGCAAACAGCTGCTATCACCAGATAAATCTTCACCTGTCTTATTCTATCCGTCCAAATCATGCTGCAAAGATACAAAAAAAAAACAAAAAAGCCTCAGAAATCTTTCGAAATCTGAGGCTTTGATAAAAGAAGGCGGCTACCTACTCTCCCGCATTGCATTGCAGTACCATCGGCGCAAGTGAGCTTAACTTCTCTGTTCGGAATGGGAAGAGGTGGGACCTCACCGCAATAACCACCTGAAATGGGTTATGACGTATTTGCACACAAGCAAAACAACATAATGAACTGAAAATACAGTTGAAACTATGAACTTTCTAAAGAAAGTGTTCGGGCAATTAGTAATGCT
>ERZ1026890.292-NODE-292-length-36448-cov-93.852774_pt1 | contig 36448 bp, 29 predicted proteins | sample MGYA00380175_ERZ1026890 | MGnify/ENA primary metagenome ERZ1026890 (study PRJEB33269, sample SAMEA4719811) | human gut metagenome | biome: human-associated habitat; feature: organic feature; material: feces | place: Cameroon | collected 2013-10 ...
CAAGTTCTCCCCATAAGCCAGGCGATAGATGCCTGAACTTATAGGGAGTTTTTTTTGCTTTGAAAGTTATTATCTTACTCTGCCTCACGATCTTTCTGGGTAACTATTCAGTCATTAAAAAAATACACGTATTCAATGGGGGGACTAAAAGTTCGAACTGCAATATGTTATGGATTTGGGGATTATAAATCCCCTGGTTTGATAGGTCGAACCTTTTTTTACGACGGATTTCAAATCCGTCGGGACGCCTAGCGGGGTGTGGGACGGCTGGCGGGGGTGGAATTTTCAGGGCACAAAAAAAGTCGTGGAATCTTAGAAGGTGAGTCACCTCGGCAACTAAAATTCCAACGACCAGTCTAGTCTAGTCTTCGCAAATTTGTATAATAGTAAATGATAATAATGTCTTATAATAACTAAAATAAGGGGGAGGAAGTATTCCCAACTTCCTTCCCTCCTCTCTTACTGATATATGATTCTTAACTTTTGTATTTTGCTAATTTTTTATTGGTAGTTGATTGTCACCTTCCAAGGCTTGTTGCTATTGTAGTGCTTAGCCTTGATGTAGAACGTACCTTTAGTACCTGTTACGGCACGTACATTCTTCATGGTGATGGTCTGAGTACTTCCAATCACACTTGGATCTTCATACTTGGTGACAAACCAGCAGTTCCAATTACCGCCTCCATCAACCTCTGATGTAGAAGCTACCTTTACATCGCTGCCTATTGGGTTTACATCGTTGGATGCAATCTCAATTTCTATTGGCAACAACTCCTTAGGATAGTAACTTGGAATTGTGAAGGTCAGTTTGGCTTCTGAAGTTACCTCCTTACCCATTGTAAAGGTAGATGGGAACTTGAAGTCCACATTGCTGATACTGTAGAGATGGATGTTTCTAGTCAGTCCATGCTTCTTATCTACCAGCTTGATGGTGGCAGTCTTACATTCGTCGGCACTGATATCACCAATCTTGTATGTGATGGTTCCCTTACCGGTTGCTGCGTCATACTGTACTGTAGGTACAGGAAGCTTTCCACCTTCCAGTTTTGTGAAGTTCTTGTTCTCTGTCCAGGAAACATCGAAGTCGGCTGCAGTTTGAGAATCCTCACCCGTGTATTCAAAGTCGATGACCTGCTTGCTGTTGGCTGATTCCTGTGTCAACATCTGGTAAGTACCATTTACGATGTTCATCGTGTAAGTACCATCAGAAATTTCCTGGATGATGTCTTCTACCGTAATCCATGGGTTGTTGGCAGGAGTACCATTGTATGCAAGTTCTGCTGAGCTGTAACCCAGATTCTTGCCCAATCTCTTGATGTTGATTCGGTAGAGATGGTTTCTCTTGACAGGAATCTGAACACCCTCGTTCTGGAGCAGAACCTGGAACCATTTTGTATCTCCGCCCTCGTATGTCACCTCCATGATTACCTTGAGTGGCTTTTCCAAAGAGTTTTCCTGCTCAAATGTATATTGCATAGGCAGGTTGCTGCTGTTTGGCCACATCTCTTCATTTCCTACGGAGAATTTCTCTCCTTCAGAAGGCCATCTTGTTGGATTCAGCGATGGAGTGATGTAGGTGCATTCTGCTTTCCACGCAGCTGCATCAGTCAGCATATTGGTTTCAGGGAAAGTCAGCTTTGTCTGCTCTCTATTGAATGGAGCTACCGTTCCATGCTGCATCACGTTGCCCAGTGCATATCTGATGTTTTTGATGTTTGGATCCTCCCATTTCACTTCAATCTTGGCACGGTTGCGGAGCAGATGGATTACATTGTTTGCCACTTTATCCTTGGTGAGGAAATCTGTCATTTCTTCTGGAGTATTCTTCTTGACATAACCCCAATATACCATCTTGTCGTGCTGCAGACTGTTGTTTCTGTTATCGAAGCTGGTCATGAGGTTGTTCTCATGTCTTCCAATCCATTCTGCTGACTTGTTGAAATCAATCGCCTGGTTGCCCGTAGTTACTGTATTGTCGGCAGTGGCATTCGCCATGATGTGGATGCGGGCGGTTCCCGTAGGAATCGTTGCGGTGATGTTCTTCTTGTCCGATCCGCCATCATCCTTGATTTCATTGGTTGCCACCGACTCGATAGCCAGATTTTTGGCAAGTCCCAGGAAATAACCATCTTTGTCAAAGCACAGCAGCTTCATATCGTTAGCGCTTGCAATACCTTCGGTTGCGAAGTTAGCTACTCTGCTCTCTACTTTTGAGTAGTTTGGAACGGAGATGGTGAAGTGGGCTTGATACGTGCCTATCTCATTCTTGGAAGGAACGCCATTGTCCACCATGCTGTCGGAGCAGGCTGTCAACATTGTTAACAGCGCTGCCATTATTCCGATATATGTCTTTATCTTTTTCATTTCGTAACTTCCTTAAATGTTATTACTTCATTTGTTTATCTAACTCTTCAACCTCTGCTGGAGTGAGGTCGCGAACGCAGCGAATGAAAGTGCCACTAGCCTCCCAGCCCGTATAACCAGTGGCTACAGATACTTTATTCAATGTATAATAATTCGCTCCTTCCAAAACTGGCTTGATTGGTTGTTTTTTCTCACCTTTGTTATTCTTGTATGATTCCTTTTGGAAGTCAACAATGAATTGTATCTCTGTCTTTGTTGGGAGACGCCAACCATCATATATTACTTGTTTGTCGTTCTCTTTCTTTACTTCCCGATACGTTTCACAATGCGTCTTTGCTGTGGTTTGATTAAAAGTTCCCGATTGTACAGCTCCTAGCTGTGAAGCAATCATAAATGCAGGAGATACGACTTCGTCATTTGTATAGCCAGTAGTTTTATCGATGTTTGGATGCGCAATATTATATTTGCTATCTTTCGTACTGGATACCTGTATGATGTACATTCGGTTGTTTGTTAAAGACAAATTATAACTTGAACCATATTCAAAGCTATAGATATTGCCAGAACCAGCATCGTAATATTTTGCCAAATATCCACCTTCATAATCAGAAGGTGTCAGCCCTCTTGTAACACGTTCCCCATTAGGTTTGCGGTATACCCATCCGTTTTTACTTCTAGAAGAATAGTCTCCGAAGAAGTTCTGGGTTTCAATCAGAGGTGACTGCTTGTACTTTACAGTTGCTTCTTTACCCTCAGCATTTTTTAATGTCAAGACGATATATTTGGAGAAGCGATTCTTCGGAATAGGAGAATTAATGACGATTTTACCACCTAGATTATCTCCATCCTTTTCGTTCTGCAATTCCATCTTGGTTGGGTATGGATAGAATGGAACGTCTTTTTTTTCAGTCTTTTCTACTTCTCTGTCTTCATAATGTCCGCTAAATAATCCATCCCTTACCCAAACTTTTTCTGTTGTTGTATAGGTAACTGTTTCATAGAATGTCTCCTTGTATCCCTCAAAATACTCTTCGGTTTTTCCTTCATTATCAATGTAGTACACCTTTTTGCTAAGGATCTTAACTGGGCTGGAAGACTTATAAGTCACGCTCATATCCGTATCTACATTCTTCATATAGACAACCTTTGGAGTCACCATCAGATACGATGTATTGGCATCGATATCAGTAGTACCGCCATCTGACCAAGGGAGAACATCATAGACAACCTTACCAGCAGTGATGTAACCAATCTCAGAGCTACCGCCCTTGTTGTTGATCTTGGCATCAATGGTATAGATGGTGTTGCGGTTCAGCTTCTTGGCATCCTCACCGGTAGCCTTAGGGTCACGGACAGGAATCTTGTAATAGTTCATCTCCGTATTGCCATCGGCTGTAAGAGGAACCTGGAGGTAGATGGCTGGTGCCTTGGTGTCGTCATTCCACTGAGTGGCATAGCTGTAAGTGGTTACGGTATATTCGCCACTTCCACCCTGTGTTTCCACCATTTCACCATCCTTCAACTCAGATTCTGTATTGCTGCCGAAGATAGTAGTCTTGGCATTGTAGTTCTTCAACTGCCATTTTGCCTGACCAGCTGTATAACCTTCTACGTCAACATGAATGGTAAGGGCAATCTTGGCAGCAGCACGAGCCAGATTAACTGGAATGGTCTGTGTAGGTTCCTTGGTTACCGGGTAGTTCTGTTCGCTACTCATCAGGAACATCTTGTTGCTGTTGCTGGTAGCATCGTATGGCTTCCAGATATCCTCGTCGGTCTGCACATCGCCTGAACCTGTGGCATTAGCCACAGATTTCACGCTGTAAGTATTACCTTCCTGCAGATCATTATCTACTTTCCAGTTTTTTTGAGCAATCACTTTCTCCTCGCCGCTCTTCAAGCCGTCAGTGAAAGTCTTATCTACCTTGCACTCATTATATTCACCAAACATCTTGATGTTGAAATTATAGAGCTTATCCTCGTTGAGGTTTGCGTCAGAAGCGGTAGTTGCTCTCGAAACCTTGTTGTCAAGGATGAGAGGCTTCACGCTCAACTGCTGAGCTCCCTGATAGATGAGCTCAGAGTCTTCTGCGCAACCCACAAGGGATAATCCCATGGTGAGAGCCATAAGTGCCAGTGTCGTATTCTTATATATATTCAACGTTTTCATGATGTTTGTCATTTATAGTTGTTTATATCTCTTAGTTTACTTTACTTGGGTGAATTCCATATCGGTCTTCGTTCCCGTTCCTGTGGCTGTACCTTCGCTTCCATCAGAAGGAGCATTGATGATTACCTTCATGTTTGGACTATAGGCTACCATATATACACGGCAGGTATAGTTGTCACGCTGGGTATAGTCGAGTACCGATCTTGGAACCACATAGAAAGGCTTAACCTCTGTAGTGGCGCCGTTGCCGGTAATCACGGTCATTACGTCAGCCAGATCGTAAGAACCATCAGCATTTACCTTGTCGGCATCAATGAATCCGTAGTCTGGACTATCTGTCTGGAGCACCCAGCTCTTGCCATTGGTATTCATCTCGGTGAATGAAATCTTTGGTCCGAATGTTGCATTGTTGAATGCAATCTTACTACTGTTCTCGCCATTCTTCTCGATGTTGGTCTTGATAGAGATAGCATCGTTGAAGGTGTAATTTGCTCCGGTTTCCCAAGGCAATACTGTTGGTAAGACATTCAGTTCTGCCGGATTCTCAGGAGTATCACCTCCTTCTCTGTCCACCTTGGCTGTTACGTCGTAAATGGTGTTGCGGTCGAGGCGATAGAGAGGCTCGTATTTGGTCCAATCTGTTGTTGCGGCATCGTTGTCTTCGTAGAGGCGCTTGTTTACCGGCACCTTGTAGAAGTAATCCTTGCCATTGTATTTTGCCTTGAGCAGGATGTAGGTCTGCTTGTTGACATCGATTGGTTCTTCTGCATATGCATTACCCTTTGTCTTGTCAATCCAACAGTTTGCGTATGAGTAGAACACAGCCTTGTTGTCTTGTGTGACGGCAGGAGCAGTTACCTTACTGCTGGCAGCGGCTTCGGTATTCAATGCATTGTTTGTGCTGGTACCTTCTGCGATGATAGCGCCATCTGCTGCGTAGTGTATCAACTGGCAGGCATACTCTGTAGGAGCTACTGTGTTGCCGCTGGCATCTTTAACGTTGAGGCGAATCTTGGCAAGCGCTCTCTTCAGCTGGAACTTGATGTGAATCATTCCGTTCTCAATCTGTTTCGTCTCCTCCATCTTGGCATCCATCACGAATGAAGTCTGCTTTGCCTTGGGATTGAAGGTGGCTGCCTTGTTGATGGTGGCAGCTTTCAATTGATCCAATGTTGTGATTCCGCTGATATTATCCAGGTTTGCCACCAGATAGAGGGTGTTTCCTGTAATCTCCGAACGCTTCAGCTGGTTGCTTTCCAACTTCTTGTGCTTGTAATCTGTAGTAGGACTGCCCTGAACAGAAGCATCTGTAAGAGGAAGACTCTTGACGAGCTTTCCGGCTGCATCGAAGACGAAGAGGTCGAGGCGATTGATCAGGTTCTCATTGAGATCTTCTGATCCATCCTCTACTGCAGCACGGGTAACAGCTGCACGGGTTTCAGTAGCAGAACCGCCTACTTTATATTCCAGCACCACATCGTAGTCGCAACTCGGTGTGCCGTCCATATCATCGCTCATGCAAGATGTGTTTGCAAGCCCTAAGAGGGCGATTGCACACATCGCAAAGTATTTTGATATTGCTTTCATTGTTTGCCCTCCTTATTTTAAATAATTAGTATAATGTCCACTATTGCTCTGAAGCTTATCGTAGGCAGTTCCCTTGGTAGCCTGCAGCTGGAAGATGCGGATGCGGGTTTTGGTTCCAGCAAACTTTCTTCCTTTCTGATACATACCTCCTGCATTATCAGGATTGATTTCTACTTCGTATTCATGGATACCATCCAGAGATACGGTTATGTAGAGGTCGGTATATACAGGATTGGTGCCCTTACCTTTTGCCCAGTCGGTCAACTCAGCTGTCCATGAAGTACCGTTTGTCCATGCTTTCACGGCTTCTACCTTGATTTGATAAGGATCTTTTCGGGCGATGCCTGTAGAAACGCAGTTGGTATTATCTGTAGATTTATCATAGTTGAAAGCAAACTCATGAGTGTTGGTGAGATGAGCTTTCCAAACCAGTCCTGCAGGGCTTTCTACCTTGAAGTAGTAGGCTGCTCCCGATTTCTTATCCTCCAATATCTCATGTTCTGTATCCTTGTATCTAGGATAGTTTACCAGACAGTAGAGACCTTCTGCGTCACCTCCCTTTGGTTTCAGGGTTGAACCTGTCTGCCAAGCATACATCTGGCAATTTACATTGCTCCAGCTGATTTCAGAAGTTACCTTGTTCCAAGGCATTACCTGCCAGTCGAGGCAGAGGGCTCCACCCTGAAGGAAGTAGCCGTAAACTACCAGCTCTCGGTTGCGGATAGCGTTGCCGCTGGATGGAATGGTGAATCCCTGAGATTTTACGCTGCCGCCTTCTGCCAACTGATAGTAAATCTTACCTGTGATAGGCTTGTTGGTTTCACGAAGATAGCTCAAGTTATGTCCACCGATTTCCTTATTCATGCGGTCCATATAAGTCTGAGCGGTTTCGGTTTTTTCATCACGCTTATAAGCAAGCGGATCAGTTACTGCCTTGATTTTGGCATTCTCTACACCGTCAAGTTTGAGGGGAGTAGCAACATAAGAAGGAGTTCCGTACTTATTGCTTGTTGCAGCCTTGTTGGCATCAGCAGTTGCATAATCCTCTTCATCAGGGAAGACATAGCTTTCTGCAGGGAAGGTGTTTCCATCTATTTCAATTCTTGTTACCTTCACATTTTCTGTCAAGGCATCAGCATCTGCCGTGCGGGCGAAATAGAAGTGAAGCTTGGAAACGGCGCGAACCAGAGGAATCGAAATTCCTTTGTTCTTTGCACCAGCCTCGGTATCAGCTACGTGATCGGCTATTGCTATGTTGGTAATGGCACGGGAAATAGGGAGACCCTTGCCGGTTGGAACCACTGTAGTCTGAGCTTTTCCTTCTGCTGTAATGCCGAATGGATCATCGAAGGTTACACCTTGCAGGTCTGCACGGGTGATGGTGCGGAGATCCTTGCCCTTCAGCTTATCAGCCATATTGGTACTCTCTGAGTTTGCCAGAATATAGAGGTCGATGTTTTTGAGTTCTTCACCGTTGATCTTACGCAAGAATCTCAAGTTCAGCGTGTAGGTGCCGTTGGCGGTAACACCGCCAACAACAGTATGGTTATCTTCCTTGTAAGCAATCGGATTGGCGCTTGCTCCTGTTCCTGATTTAAACACCCATACCTTGATGCTATGAATGTCGCTCTCTTGGTTAGGATTAGCCTGAGTCTCATCGTTTCCGATATTTCCTGTTCCGCCTGCTCTGGAAGTCGTGGCGCTGGCGGTAGAGAAGCTCAGGTTGAGGTAAGCTTCATCGCCAGTTGCAGGTGCCTGCGAATCTTGGTCTGAACAAGATGCCATTGTGCTCAACATGAGCAAGGCTGCGATAGCCATGCCTAGCCGGCGTGTCATCTTGATCAAAGTTGAGTTATAGCGTTTCATCTTTTTAATCTTTTACTTATACTTATACTTATACTTTTCTTTCTCTCTATACAGTGTGGGTTGCACTGTTTCTTTATTTGGTTCCGAGATCTGTGTCCTGCAGATTGAGAACCCATCCGTTTACCTTCACTTTTGCGACCATGTGGAAGTCTGTATCAGGACTAGGAACATAGAATACGAGGGTGTAGTGGTCTTGACGGTCCAGGTATTCCTGATCCTGCCAGCCCTTATCCGTACGTTCACCGCAGAGAGCGAGGAACCATGGCAATGAGTGGTTGAAGATAACCTTGCCTGTGCGCTTGTCGGTGATTACGATTCGCTTGTCGTCGTACTCCTTGCTTTCGGTGTTGCGGGTGTTTACATCATTCTTGCGCTCGAACATTCTGGAAGAAGACAGGTCGTAAACCAGAGCTTTGTCGATTTCTTCACCTTCTATCTGGGTATTGCCGTCGGAGTTAACCACCAGTTTCTCGTTGTAAGGCACGTAGGTAATCGGCTTGTTCTGCTCCACGCCGTTTTCATCCTTTACCTTGTCGCCCTTATAGTCGAGGAGAGCAGCCGAACCCTTGATTCTTACGTCGAAGTTTTCTGCAACGAATCCCTCTTGGTTGTTACCGTATGGAAGCATCACGATTCGGTAGGTCTTGGTACATTTCATCAGACTCAGTTTGCCGGATGTGTCCTTTTTGCCCTTGAAGTCGAGAGATGTCTGGGCAGTGTAGAGAGCGGTGAACTTCTTGTTGTTGACAGAAGCCTCTCCGTCTTTCTTTCCCATTTCTTCCTGCAGGTCGTTGATGGTAGAAACACCTGGTGTGAGTTGGGTGAAGCTGAACTCCATCTCGTCGTCACCGTCGGCTCTGCTACCTGTAGGTTTCTTGTCACGAGCCAGGCAGACGAAGGTGTATTTACCTTCCTGTAAGTCTGTGATGTCCATGCTGTGACCTGTTTCGAATTTGTCGGCTGACTGCGTATAGGTATCGAAGTATTTACCGTTTTTATCGAAAACATAGACGTTGAGGTTTTTCACTTCCTGGGAGAAGGCATCAGCGTTCTCAACATTATATGTATAATCGAACTTGAGCGACACCTTAGGTGCAGGACAATTCGTCAGATCGTCTTTCATGCATGATGAAAGCGAAGAGAGTGCGATGGCTGAGATACAAACCACTTTGCAACCGTTTTTGATGATGAAATGTTTCATATCGTTTGTATTTTATTAATTCTTTTACTTATACTTATATCTAGTGTGCCGTAGGGCGTAAGAAGTGGGGTAGCCTCCGGCATCTTTTTTTTCTTGTTGAGTGGTGCTGATTCAGCACGATAGGGGTTCCCGCCATCTGTTGGCGGCAATATCATCTTTTTCTTTTTTAATCTCCCGGAGGCGGGGTAGCCCCCGGGAGATTGAGAGTATTGTTGTTTCAAGAATTATCTTGAGAGCGGGGGATGGGGTACATCCCCGGATCATTCATTTTTTTTCTGTTTCTGCTTGATTAAGCGAAGTGATTGGGATTAGTCACCCAAAGTTACGTCCTGTGTATTGAGAACCCAAGGGTTAACAGTTACAGTTACGTCGAGGTAGAACAAACCGTTCTTGTCAATCTCACCGTTAGGAACCTGTGCACCTACGTTGAAGATCTTGTTAACATTCAAGCGGTAAATAGTGTTACGCTGGATAACGTCCTTGCCCAACTGTTTGTCTGTAATAACCTGCTTGTAGTATGTCTTACCCTCGTTGAACACCTCGATGCCATACTTTGCACGGAATTCTGACAACTTGGTCTCTACAGACTTCTCGGTTTTAGCTGTTGGCGCTTTCTTAGCCTCTGTCAATTCATCCCTCAACGCCTTTGCTGTCTTACCCTCGAAGAGTCCTGCAACCTCTGCATAAGCCTTGTAAATTTGTGCAAAGCTTGTATAGATTACGTTGTTGTAACGATAGAATGTTCCATCCGCAAAGTCTGCAGGTCCTTCGAACTTAGTTCCATCCAAAGTAACCTTGTACTCGAAGTACATTGCAGTTGCGTCAGACTTGTTGTTCTCAAAGATATAGTCATTTGTAGCACCAGTCAAAGCCTTGAAGCCACCATCCTTGAACAAATACTTCTCACCGAAGTCTGTCTTTGTCTGAGACAATGTTGCATCATCTGGGATTAAAAGGCTCCATCCGCTTTCTGCCTTGTTCCAATTCTGCATAACGTATGTCTTGTTTGTAACGTTAGAGAGTGCATACTTAACCAATTCGATCTTAGTAACCTTATTCTTTGCATCTTCAACAGCTTTCTTCAATGCCGCTGAAGCGTCTGCTGGCAAAGCCTCTGTTGCAAGAGCTGATGCACTAGTAGGAACATCAACGCGAGCTGTTACGCGCTCAATCTTGATAGGAGCTGTCTTGCCATCGTACTTAACTTGTGCTGCCTTGAAATTGTCAGCGCCTTCCTTGTTCTGATTTGTGAATGTGACTGTATAGCCATTACCATTGGTTGTAGCATCATTCTGGTTGAACATAGAGAAGTTGTTGTCTCCAGCACATGTCTTGTCAAATGGATTTTGAGCTGTAAATGTCTGTTTAATGCCATCTACAGTAAATATGCCAGTCTTGCTGGTACCTGTTGGGATTGTAAAAGGTTCTACAGTATCCATACCGGTTGAACCAGCCTTGAAATATACGTTATAGGTTGCACCTGCAGCTACATTTTCTACCTCAATCTTAAGTGTAGTTGTACCATCCTTCTTAGAATCAGCCTGGCCCTTGATAGCTCCTGTCCAATCCTTATTGGTCAGAGTCTTGCTAAATACAACGGCTCCCTTTGCATCAACCAAGTAGAAAGTACCATTCTTAACAGCTGCTTCTACTGCGGTAGCATCCTCTTTTTTGTTTTCTTCACCAGGAAGTGCAGTTCTTGTACCATTGCTAGTAGGAGTCTGTACGGCCAATGTCATATAGAAACCTTTCACCTGTGACTGTGTACCTGCGCCACCTGCCAAATCATCATTGTTACTGCAGCTTGAGAAAGATAACGCTGCTGCTGATACCAAGCTCATTGTGAGCAAATTCATTTTCTTCATAATCTTTTACTTATTAAGTGTTATACAAATTTTTTAGTTTGAGTTGCGAAATGGACGGGTCTCTCAGACCTCATCACTGTCTTCGCCCGGGGTAATCAAATACTATTCTTTCTTTTCTTGTTCTTAAATTAAATTTTTTAGTTTATATTCATATTATTGTTTATTCTTTTACATCTTTTACTTATACTTTATGTTCATTCTTACTCCACAATCTTGTTCAGCTTGTTGAGATTCTCCTGAGCACCCTTCAAGCCGCCGGCTACAGCCTTCTGGAAGTACTGCTTGGCAGCTTCGTAATCCTCATTGAGAACAGCGAGGCAACCACGGGCATTATCTACTTCGGCACCGGTGCCAGCCTTCTTCAGGTACTTCTCTGCGCTTACCTTGTCACCTCTGTCGATGGCTGCAAGGGCTGCATTCAGATTGGCGAGCTTATCTTCTGGGAACATCTTCACGGCTGTGTCGAATACATTGTTGTACTCTTCGCTTCCCTTCGGATAACTGTTAGCTACCATGTACATTTCCTGGAGAGAGAGCTTCTGCGGACGGGTGTTGATCACTCTGCGAGCCTCTTCGAGGTTGAATGCCTTCACGTCGTACTCGATGGTGTAATCTGTGCGGCGCAAGCCTGGCCAAACCTTGTCAACGAGGAATCTGAATGCTTCACCAGCCTTGGCTGCGAGCGTCTGTTCCTTCTGGTCAGGAGTCATATCGCTGTTGATGATCTTGAGAGCAGCTTCCTTCTGAGGGATGTTGTGACTCTTGATGTACTCCAGTGTTCCTTCCCAATCCTCAGCTGTAGATTCTACCTTGAAGAGCTTCTTGTCGATAGGGTAGGTCTTCAACAGATAGTTGTAGAGAGCCTGGGTACGGTTGCGGGAAAGCTTGTTGTTGTTGGCATAGCTGCCGTCAGGAGAAGCATATCCGTGGAGGGTAATGGAAGTGATGGTTACATCAGGGTCGTTCTTCACGAGGTCGAGCGTCTGCTTGATGGTAGCCAACTCATTGGTATTGTTACCGAGATCCTTCACGATATCCCACTTGTTGATGCGGAAGTTGAGTCTAGCCGAACCGTTTTCCTGTCTGATCTTCACTGCCTCCGCCTTTGGCTGCTGATAAGCCTGATAGAGCTGCTGAGGAGTAACGAGCGCCTCGCCATTGTTGGTGAGCAGGTTTTCTGCCAGCAGTTTCTGGTTACATCCGCATGCATCATTGCTGATGGCGAAGTTGGAGTTCTTCATCCAGTCCTGGTATGGAGTGGAGTAAGCGTATCGGAGCGTCTGTGGCTCCTTGTTTTCACGCTTGGCAACGATGAGCGGGTTCTGGGTAGCGGTCTTCTTGGTACGCTGGTAGTAGATGTATCTCTTGTTACCCATCACCTCCACAGCCGGGAGTTTGAGCGTATCCTCACCCTTATATAAAATAGGTGTAAGGATGAGACCCTTGTTGCTTGCCAGTTTCACGTCATCGAGATTGAGGTCCATATAGACGTTCACCTTATTGCCTTTCTTCTTGATTTCCTTGTTGAGGACTTTCATATCCTTGGCAGCCTGTTCCTGAGCGATAGCGTTAGTGCTAAACAGAATGCTGAGGGCGACGGCTCCAAGTGTCTTGTTTAAAATCTTATATGTATTCATAATCTTCAGTTTTTACTTATTAATATAATAATGTATCATGAATTAGAAGACATACACCAGATTGAGTGCCGCCTTGGTAGGTCCTACGTAGTGATGCGCCTTGTCTTTCTCGAGTTTCTCACCACACTGTGGGCATTCATATTTATCCGATTTCGAATAAACGTATCCCACTCCGAGTTCAGCCTCGAAGTTCCAATGCTTGGAGAGAGCCCAGGTATAACCGTATGCAACACCTGCACCTACGAACCAACCTTCGTATCTGTAATCTTTCAATTTGGAGAAGTCGGTACCGAGGAACTTGAAGTCAAGATCTACGTTACCTATGTTATGAGAACCTCCGAGGGCGTGGAAGCCGATGAAGGAGCCCATCATCTTATTGCAGAACCAGTATCTAGCTTCTGGTTGAACAAGCCAGTGCTGCCACTTCTTGTTCTTGGAAAATGTCCACGGGTTGTAGTTGCCGGATACATCCAAGGTCCATTTTGGGGAAAGGCCAAATTCGAAGCCGAGATTCATGGTGCTTGTAGCATCATAAAGGAGGTTCGTCTTCAAGGCCACCTTCTGAGCGACGGCTGGGCAGATGAAGCTACCTACAGCCAGTAGCGCAATTAAAATCCTTCTGTTCATACTTAAAATCTTTTAATGATTTAAGAATGACAAATGGTCTCTCTAGAGAAACGCATCATCATCTTTTACTTATACTTATACTTATACTTATTCTTTTTCTTAATTTCCTTTTCCTTCCATTCAATAGGCTTGAAACTAGACTTTATTTATTAAAGAATAGTAAGTCTATCATTTACTCTTCTTCTACTCATCATCATCTTTATCATCTACTCCATTGTTCTTAGATGCCTGTGGGCAACTTTGGGGTTTGATTGGAAGCTCGGGCTTGAAACCGCGAACTTTGTTTTTACGATTGCAAAGATAGCGTCTTTTTCGATTGCTGCCAAGAAAAATGCGCCTAAAAATGCTGATACCGAATAAAAACCGCATAAATGAAACACTGAAAAACCCTGAAAAATGCTTTTTCTCATCTATTTTTTGCTTTTTTCACCTCTTTTTAACCTACTTTCTTAGTGTTTTCCGATTTTTCGTTGTAATTTTGCAGCGGATAAGAATAAGTTAGTAAATCAACAATGAATTCAGGATTCAGAGGTCCTGAAAGGTATGCAAAAGCCCCAAGCGGGCAAGACTTTGATGATATATAAGTATCAACGATTGTTTAAACTATAAGTAAATTGAAAGCAAGAAATGAAAGCTAAGAACAAACTTTGGGATTGGTGTTTGCGCTTGGAACATCATTTATGTCCTGACTATTGTGGAGTGGTGGATCGCCGGAGGGTGATCGCCTTCGTCTTTTTGACTTTGGTAGAGATACTCATTATTCCCTATCACTTCCTTTTGTTTTACATGATGAAAGCCTGGGGGGGCATGTTCTATAATATAGTCCATACCATTGCACTGGCGGTGCTGACGTATGTGGTACTGAAGCGCAAGGTGGTATTCAAGACTGGCATCTCCCTGCTCTATATCCTCGTATTCGTCAAACTGGCGATAGACAGTATGCTTTGTCTGCACTATCAGGGCGATCGGGACAACCTGAGCGTGATGAGCAATATCTTCATCATGTTTATACTTGCCATTACCGCCCAGAGCCAGCAGCTCAACCGAACCGCTTTCGGCTTTACCATCGCTCTGCTGCCAGTGGTAGCGGTAGCCATCTCGCATACGCAGATCTCCGTGCTGCTCTTCAGCATCAAGGCAGTTCTGATAGGTTTCCTGATGATTCTGTATGTATGGCTCTATAACTGGGAACCTGTCATGGTCAAGGAACTCAGACAGCCCAAGCAGATGAGGGAAGAAGAGAAGAAGGCACTGCACATGCTTGCCGACCTGAAGGATGAAGAGAAGGATATGGCGGTAAACCTGCTGAGCCGACTGAGTCCGGAGCAGCAGCAGAATATCCTGGAGCGTGCCGCAGAACAGTTGAAGACCAGCGAACTGAGCAAGAAGGCATGGGATCTGGTATGTGCCGACCTTACCAACAGTGAGCGAGTGATCTGCCAGATGGTGCTGGAAGGCAAGATGCTGAAGGAAATCTGCATCGAACTGAACAAGAGTGAATCGAACATCACCAGCCAGCGCAGCCATATCCGCAAGAAGCTGAATATGGACCGCAAGGACGACCTGCGACGTGAACTGGAAAAGCGCTTCTATGAAGCCAGAAATTCATTGGAAGCCTAGTATAAACATAAGAATGCAGAAAGGGTGTGCTCACACGAGCACACCCTTTCTGCATTCTTATACTTTTCCAATCTTACTCTTCCAATCTGAGGAATGCCTTCGGCAGGTAATCGATGAGATCGCTGGCGATGAGGCTTTCCTTGCCCAGGTCCTTGATGGCGAGGTCGCCGGCAAGACCATGAAGGTACATACCGATGCGGGCGGCATCTACCTGCTTGTAGCCGCGAGCCAAAAGAGCGGTGATGATTCCTGTAAGCACATCGCCACTGCCCGCCGTAGCCATACCGCTGTTGCCCGTAGAGCAGAACTCTACCTTACCATCCGGATGACAGAGGGCTGAGAAATGTCCCTTCAGCAGGATGTAGCCGTGCAGACGGTCGGCAAGCTCGCATGCCTTGTAGAGGCGCTCGGTGCAGTTGCTGCTGGTGATGCCAGCCAGACGGTCAAGCTCCCTAGGATGTGGAGTGTAGATGAGGTTCTTAGGCAACTGCTGCATCCAGGCACGGTGACTGGCAAGGATGTTGAGTGCATCGGCATCCACCACTACCGGACAGGTGCATCTTCTGAGCTGGGCAATCAGGGCGATGGCTGTAGCCTCGCTGGTTCCCAGTCCCGGACCGATGCCCATGGCGTGGTAATCTTCCGTATCTACCGGTTCGCTGAAGATGGTTTCCTCCGTATCCATCTGCAGTACCGCCTCGGGCACGGAAATCTGCATGATTTCGTAGTTTCTCTTAGGCGTATGGGTAATCACCTTTCCCACACCCGTTCTGAGGCAGGCTCTGGTGGCAAGGACCGAAGCGCCCGACATGCCGTAGCTGCCTGCGATGAGGAGCGCCGTGCCCATGCTGCCCTTGTGGGCGAAGTCGCCGCGAGGCTTCAGAAGCTGGCGGATGTCCTTCTCCTCAAGGATGCAGCAACGGCTCTCGGTGCGCTGGATGAACTCTGGAGAGAGTCGGATATCAAGTACCTTGATTCTGCCCAGGTACTGCTGGTTGTCTGCCATCATCATCGACAGCTTCTTCTGCTGCAGGGTGAGGGTGAGGTCGGCACGGATGATGTTGGCGCTGATGTTGTAGGAATTATCCTCGCTCATCAGACCGGAAGGCAGGTCGATGCTCACGATCTGTGCCGCACTCTGGTTGATGTATTTCACCATGGCAGCGAATCCGCCCGCCAGCGGCTTGTTGAGTCCGCTGCCGAAGAGACCATCCACCACGAGCATTCCCGCCTCGAGCTGAGGAGGGTCGAAGTTGACGGTGACCTCGGTAAACTGCTTGACGCGCTTACCCTCGATGAGTCGTTTCTTGTTGGTGGCACAGTCGGCAGAAAGCTTGTTGTGCACATTGAACAGGAATACACTCACCCCATAGCCGTCTTCGCTGAGAAGGCGTGCCACGGCAAGTGCATCACCACCATTGTTTCCCGGACCGGCGAAGACCACGACCGGCGTTCTGTTAGACCATTCCTGCTCGATGGCACGTGTGAGCGCCTTTGCCGCCCTTTCCATCAGGTTGAGCGATGTGATCGGCTCATGCTCAATGGTGTATTTATCCAGCTCATGTATCTGAGCACTAGTGAATATTTTCATATATTAATGTATGTTATGTCCGATTATCTGATTAATTTAATGCAAAAGTACTAAAAAAAGTCGATGAATGGATGAAGTTTCACGATTTTTTCGTAATTTTGCAGAAAATATTATATCATCAAGACTATGGGCATAGTAAAAATCAAGGATAAGACCTTCAAGACCTCCATTCCAGAGGCAGATATTCTGAAGAAGGTACAGGTCGTTGCCGACCGATTGAACCAGGATTATGCGGACAAGACTCCGGTGTTCCTGGCTGTGTTGAATGGTTCGTTTATCTTCGCTGCCGATCTGATGCGAATGATTACGGTACCAAGCGAGATTTCTTTTGTGAAGTATGCTTCCTACGAGGGCACCAGTTCTACCGGCAGCATGAAGACCCTGATGGGGCTGAACCAGGATCTTACCGGTCGCCACGTGGTGATCGTGGAGGACATCGTGGATTCCGGCTTTACCATGGCTCACATGATCGAGGATCTGAAGAAGAAGAATCCAGCCAGCATCGAGATCTGCTCGCTCCTCGTGAAGCCGGGCAATCTGAAGGTGGATCTGGATATCAACTATGCCGTAATGGAAATCCCTAACGATTTCATCGTGGGATATGGATTAGATTATGACCAAGAAGGCAGAAACCTCCGCGACATCTACACGATTGTAGAAGAATAGGGGGTGAAGCATGTGGGAGAAAATTAGTGATTATTGCTTGGATGTCTCCAAGTACTTCTTGACTGCTGTATTTGTTACTTCGATGATGCAGGATCTCAATGATGTTCGTTGGATGCTGTATGTTATCAGCGGATTAATAGCAATTATATTGTTTATAGCAGGTATTTATATTAGGAAGAATAAAAAAGATAACGATAAAAAGAAGAAATAATGGCAAATTTAAGTTTGATGGCTTTTAATAGCCTATTATTGGATATTCCTTTTTTGGGTACATACATTATTTTGGCAATGGTGGGAATCCCTGCCATCGTATTCTTGTTATTTGTTATGACTCCCAAAGGAAAACAATGGTTTAACAGTATAAATTAAGTTTCTGACCCAAAGTATAACAATAAAAATAGGAGGACATAAAATGGATGCATTATTTTTCTTAGGCGTTGTAACAGTTCTCTTTGGAATTGTTTTTGCTGTTCTTTTGTCTCCAAAGGGGCAGAAGTGGGTTAATAAATATAGTTAAGTTTCTGACACAACATAAAACAATTTATATATATTAAGGTAAAAATGAAAAATATCGTAATTTTCGGTGCTCCAGGTGCTGGTAAGGGTACACAGAGCGACAAGATGATCGAGAAGTATGGTCTCGGTCACATTTCAACAGGTGACGTTCTTCGTAACGAAATCAAGAATGGTACAGAGCTCGGCAAGACTGCCAAGGGCTATATCGACAATGGTCAGTTGATTCCAGACGAGTTGATGATCGACATCCTCGCAAGCGTATATGACAGCTTCGGTAAGGATCACGCAGGTGTGATCTTCGATGGTTTCCCACGTACCACTCCACAGGCTGAGGCTTTGAAGAAGATGCTCTCTGAGCGTGGTCACAAGATTGCTGCCATGATCGAGCTTGCCGTTCCAGAGGATGAGCTGATGGCTCGTCTGCTCAACCGCGGTAAGTTGAGTGGCCGTTCTGATGACAACGAGGAGACTATCAAGAAGCGTCTCAACGTATATCATACACAGACTGCTCCTCTCATCGACTGGTATGAGAAGGAAGGTATCCACCACCACATCGAGGGCCTCGGAACTGTAGATGAGATCTTCGCTCGTGTTTGCAATGTGATCGACAACTTGTAATCAAGATATAATAATCTTCCCCGCAAGGCTGCGGGGAAGATTTATTCATTAAAAAAAGAAGAATCTTCCGTTCAAAAGAAGAAGATTCAACGTTCAAATTAAAAAGAAAAATCAATGGCTGAATCCAATTTCGTAGATTATGTAAAGATCAACTGCCGCTCTGGTAAGGGTGGTAAAGGCTCCATGCACCTGCGCCACGTGAAGTACCAACCGAATGGTGGACCTGACGGTGGCGATGGCGGACGTGGAGGAAGCATCTATCTTCGCGGCAACCACAACTACTGGACCTTGCTGCATCTGAAGTATCAGCGCCACTTCTTCGCCGAGCATGGTGGCAATGGAGGACGTGACAAGTGCCACGGCACTGATGGTAAGGACATCTATATCGATGTGCCTTGCGGTACCGTGGTGTATAATGCCGAAACCGGTAAGTTCGTCTGCGACGTGGCTTACGACGGTCAGGAAGTACTGCTCCTGAAGGGCGGACGCGGCGGACTGGGCAACTTCCAGTTCCGTACCTCTACCAACCAGGCTCCACGCTATGCGCAGCCAGGTGAGCCGATGCAGGAGATGACCATCATCATGGAGCTGAAGCTCCTTGCCGATGTGGGTCTTGTGGGTTTCCCTAATGCAGGAAAGTCAACCCTGCTCTCTGCCGTATCCAGTGCCCGTCCAAAGATAGCCAACTATCCGTTTACCACCCTTGAGCCATCGCTGGGTATCGTGGATTACCGCGACCATCAGAGTTTCGTGATGGCAGATATCCCGGGTATCATCGAGGGAGCGAGCGAAGGAAAGGGCTTGGGACTGCGATTCCTGCGCCACATCGAGCGCAACTCGCTGCTCCTCTTCATGGTTCCAGGCGATACCGACGACATCAAGAAGGAATACGAGGTACTGCTGGGCGAATTGAAGAACTTCAACCCAGAGATGCTCGACAAGCATCGCGTGCTCGCCATCACCAAGTGTGACCTGCTGGACGAGGAGCTCATCGAGATGCTGAAGGAGACCCTGCCAACCGATCTTCCGGTGGTATTCATCTCATCAGTTACCGGACAGGGCATCCAGGAACTCAAGGATGTGCTCTGGAAGGAGTTGAATTCAGAGAGCAACAAGCTGCAGGAGATTACTTCAGAAGATACCCTCGTTCACCGTGACAAGGATATGAGCCGCTTCCAGCAGGAACTCGAGGCTGAGGGCGAGGACATCGTGGAGTATATCGACGAGGATGAAATCGAGGATGTAGATGACTTAGATGATTTCGAATATGAATAAGGAATATCACATCGCTGAGGGCGTCACTGCTTTCTCTACCACCCGAAAGGGAGGAGTGAGCCAGGGCAACTACAGCGAATTCAATATCAATGACTATTGCGGCGACTGCGCCGAACACGTGGCAGAGAACCGCAGGAAGCTGGCGGATGAGCTGGGCATAAGCATCGACCATATCATCCTGCCGCATCAGGTGCATGGAGTAGAAGTCCGTCAGGTGGCAGGAGATTATTTCTCAATGCCTGAGAACATCCGCAAGATGATTCTTGAGGGCGTAGATGCCGTGATGACCAATGAGAAGGGCGTATGCATAGGCGTTTCCACCGCCGATTGCATCCCAATCCTGCTCTATGACGAGGAACACCATGCCGTGGCAGCCATCCATGCCGGATGGCGAGGCACGCTGGCACGCATCGTCCACAAGACCATCCAGGAAATGGCTTTCGCCTATCATACGGAGCCAAAGAAGCTGAAGGCAGTGATTGGTCCGGGTATCTCGCTGGAGCATTTCGAGGTAGGCGATGAGGTGTATGAGGCTTTCGAGCAGGCAGCCTTCCCGATGGAAGAGATTGCCGAGCAGCGCCCCAATGCCGCCTTCTCGGTAGATATTGTCGAGCGTGAGCGCCTGGCTGCAGAAGGAAACATCGTGCAGCCGCTGAAGTGGCACATCAACCTGCCGCTCTGCAACAAGCAGATCCTGCTGCATTGCGGTGTGGCTGAGGAGAATATCCAGGATTGTGGCATCTGTACCTTTGCCCATAGCGACGAGTTCTTCTCGGCAAGAAAGCTGGGCATAGAGAGTGGCAGAATCTATACCGGCATTCTGATGAAGTAAGTTTTCAAGATAACATCCATTTTTCTCTTTTCTATGAACGAAGAGGGAAAAATGGATGTTTTTATGTTTTAAGATTTAATGGTTAAATTTAAAAAATGTATCAAAAAGAATAGAGAATGATTGTAAACAGAAGATTAAGAAGAAGAATCGGGCTGGCAGCCGTCTCGGGAATGCTGATGCTTTCGCTGAGTAGTTTCATGCCCGCCAAGAATGAGTTTACTGCCGCCGAGCAACAGCAGGTGAGCATCGCAACGCCAGGTCTCTTTGCCCAGAGTCAAGCCTTCAATGTTGACTTTGAGATATTCCGTGCCAAGGAATATTCATTCCCGCTTCCTGTGGGCAAGGCTAGCCTTATCAATGGCAATAGCGTGATGCGCATCTCTACTGCCAAGGGCGATGCAGTGAAGGCGATGTTTGATGGTTATGTGCGTCTCTCGCGCAAGACCGAATCGATGGGCAACGTGATCGTGATCCGCCATGACAACGGTCTGGAAACCGTGTATGCCAACAATGCCGAGAACCTGGTGAAGGTGGGACAGTCGATAGATGCCGGACAGACCATCGCCATCGTGGGCTCCCGAGACGGAGAGACCTATTGCGATTTCTCCATCATGGTGAACGGTGCGCGCATCAACCCGGAAACCATCATCGAACTGAAGAGCCATAAGCTCCGCCGACAGACCGTGCAGTTCCGCAAGGAGGGCAACCGCATCGGCATCAAGGTGATTGGTGGTAAGGATTCCTCCGTTTCCAAGAACGATAGAAACAATAAGGAAACAAATAAGAAATCGGGAAGCAGCCGTAGCGATCACGCCATGACCCTCGACCCCGACGAGGTGTACGACCCGTTTACCATCACCAACACCTTCCGTCTCGATTTGGAGAAGATAGAGGAGAAGGCATGGGCATATCCATTGCCTGATGCTCGTGTCATCAGTCCATACGGAGGTGCCCGCCGTCACTCGGGTGTGGATTTGAAGACCAAGCCTAACGACGAGATTTATGCCGCCTTCGATGGCGAGGTGGTTGCCTCGGGACCTTACTACGGCTATGGCAACTGCATCCGCATCAAGCATGCCTACGGCTTGGAAACGCTCTATAGCCATCAGAGTAAGAATATGGTGAAGAAGGGTGATAAGGTGAAGGCAGGTCAGGTAATCGGTCTTACGGGCCGCACTGGCAGGGCCACCACAGAGCATCTCCATTTCGAGGTGTCTTTCGGCGGCAAGCGCCTGGATCCAGCCATCATCTTCGACCACAGCAATCACAAGCTCAAGGCTGCCACCCTGCATCTTACCAAGGGCAAGGGCGTAAAGAGCGTGAAGAACTAGAAATAGCGAAAATTACTCCTGTTAATCGAAAAAATCCACCCGTTTGGATGATTAAAAGCCGGTAACTGCAAGTTTTTACGAATTGCACCATGGGTTTTTATCATCTGAACGGGTTTGTATTAAAAAAAATGCTATCTTTGCAGCATCACTTAAAATATAAATGATAATATGAAGAAATATCTTATCACACTTGCACTCTGCGTGCTTGCCCTTACGGCAAGTGCACAGGTCTTTACAGCCGAACAGATTGAGAGATACGCCAAGGATAAATATGGTGATAACTGGACAGAGGCTGCCGGAAACCTGAGTAAGGAAGTAGCTCTGGACAACAAGAACCGCCTGAACTACCAGGAGGTCATCGCCTGCGCTGGTCAGTCGAAGGCAGAAATCTTCAAGAAAGCCCTCGAATGGTTCAACCGCGCATTTAAAAGTAAGGATACCCACGGCGTGATTAGAGAGCAGAATGCTGAACAGGGACTGATCATTACCCAGGCTTATATCGAGAACATCGCCCGACAGAATGCTGGAGTCAACCATTATCAGGTGGATATGATGCCGTATATCCGTGTGGACGTGAAGGAGGAGAAGGCAAGGGTGAGCGTCTATATGGACAGCTACGAAGTGACCGTAAAATCGGGCGGCGGATGGACAAGTGCCATCGCCAGTGTGCTCGCCGCGGCTGCTACCGGTGAGGCGGATGATGACGAGGTGGTGAGCAAGGATGAGGTGTGGAACATCAGTTCCTGCTATCCTTATGTAGAAAAGGACAAACATAAGCTGGCGTCGAGCAAGGCTTTCGTGATGGCTTCGGCTTTCCAGAACTCCATTATCGACATTCTGAAAGAGGCGCTTCTTGCTGATTCTTCCGACGGATTTTCGGACGACTGGTAAATGGGAAGTTAGAGAGAAGTTAAAGGAAGTTAGAGAGAAGTTAAAGGAAATCTATCAAACTCTATATATATAATAAGGTGTAAACATCAAAACCGCTAGTGTATGAAATGGAAGAATATCATGATGATGGTGATGATGGCGGCAGGATGTTGGTTCTCGCTACCTGTCCACTCTCAGAGAATCTCTGTGGGCAAGAAAGGACTGGTGAAGGTAATGAGAACCGACTCCACCTGTGCCCAGGAATTTGTAAGGGATGAACATCAGTCTATTGCTACCCGGAAGACGGCGAAGGCAGCGGGAGCCGCTGAAGGCGTGAACACGCTGGCAAGCTATCTGAAATCGGACGTGGATCTGAACATTCCCGTTTCGAAGGTGAAGCAGGAGAAGACCTTTGCCGTAATCATCGCCAACGAGAATTACCAGGAGGAAGTGAACGTGGAGTTTGCCCTCAACGACGGTATGGCTTTCCGGGAATACTGCATCAAGCTGCTCGGCATTCCGGAAAGCAACCTGCATATCCGCAAGGATGCCACCCTCAACAATATGCTGGCGGAAATCAACTGGATGCAGGACATCGCCAAGGCGTATGGGGCTGAGGCTAGATTCATCTTCTATTATGCCGGACATGGAATGCCCGATGAGAGTAACGGCACCTCCTATCTCCTGCCCGTAGATGGCAAGAGCAATATTCTGGCAACGGGTTACAGTATGAGCAGGCTGTATGCTGAACTCAACGGTCTGAACGCAGCCTGCGTAACGGTGCTGATGGATGCCTGCTTCAGTGGCAGCAAACGAGGCGAGGGTATGCTGGCTTCTGCCCGAGGAGTAGCGCTCAAGGCAAAGGCTGAGGCTCCGAAGGGCAACATGCTCGTGATGACGGCTGCCCAGGGTAGCGAGACGGCTTATCCCTACAAGGAGAAGAAGCACGGACTCTTTACCTATTTTCTCCTGAAGAAACTGCAGGAGAGTAAGGGCAAGGTTACCTATGGCGATCTCTTCGACTATGTGAAGACGAATGTGGCGCAGAAGTCGGTAGTGGTGAATGAGAAGAGTCAGACGCCAACCATAGCCGTATCGGGCGACCTGGTTTCCACCTGGCAGGGCATCAGGCTCAATGAAGACTGATGTCTGAAATACGAAAAAATCCCCATCGACTGGACTGCTCCTGTCGATGGGGATTTACTTTTTATTCTCAGAAGAAAAGAATTACTTCTTCTTCTGCGATTTACGGTTGGCTCTCTGTTGGCGATACTTTGCCTTCTGACGGGCAGAGCCGCTTCCGTGAGCACCCGTAATGTACTTCTTCTTCTTGGCCTTGGTCTTCACCTTGTCGTCGTCGTCCTTCTTCGGACCGCCGCCGCCCTTGAAAACCATGCCACCCATGATAATATCGTCAATATCGCTCATATACCTTTTTATATTATATAAATTAATGATGGAAGAGGCGAACGTGAGTAAACGCCATGGCGATGCCGTACTTGTCGCATGTATCGATAACATTATCGTCACGGATGCTACCGCCTGCTTCTGCAATGTATTCTACACCACTCTTGTGAGCACGCTCGATGTTGTCGCCGAATGGGAAGAAAGCGTCGCTACCTACAGATACACCCTTGTTCTGGGCAATCCAAGCCTTCTTCTCCTCGCGGGTCAATGGCTCAGGTTTCTCTGTGAAGAACTGCTCCCATACGCCATCCTGCAATACATCCTCCCACTCGTCAGAGATATAGACGTTGATGGTATTGTCGCGGTCGGCACGGCGAATCTTCTCCTTGAAAGGCAGGTTCATCACCTTAGGACACTGGCGCAACCACCACTCATCAGCCTTGGAACCAGCCAGACGGGTACAGTGGATACGGCTCTGCTGACCGGCACCGATACCGATAGCCTGACCATCCTTCACGTAGCATACAGAGTTACTCTGAGTATATTTCAGGGTGATGAGCGAGATAATCAGGTCGCGCTTAGCCTCTGCAGTGAAGTTCTTGTTCTTGGTAGGGATATCCTCGAAGAGAGCTGGATCATCGAGCTTCACCTCGTTGCGTCCCTGCTCGAAGGTAACACCGAATACCTGCTTGTGCTCGATAGGAGCTGGCACGTAGTCAGGATCAATCTGGATGACGCAGTAGGTACCCTTGCGCTTCTCCTTCAACACCTTGATAGCCTCAGGGGTAAAGCCTGGAGCAATCACGCCATCGCTTACCTCACGCTTGATGAGGAGAGCAGTAGCCTCATCGCATACATCGCTCAGGGCAACAAAGTCACCGTAAGAGCACATGCGGTCTGCACCACGAGCACGAACATAAGCGCAAGCCAAAGGAGAAAGTTCGAAATCTACGTCATCGCAGAAATAAATCTTCTTCAATGTGTCGCTCAGAGGCAGGCCGATGGCAGCACCAGCAGGAGAAACATGTTTGAAACTAGCGGCAGCAGGCATTCCTGTAGCTGCCTTCAGTTCCTTGACCAATTGCCAAGAGTTGAAAGCATCCAGGAAGTTGATGTAGCCAGGTCGGCCGTTGATAACTTCGATAGGCAGTTCCCTTCCGTCATCCATATAGATGCGCGAAGGCTTCTGATTCGGATTACATCCGTACTTAAGTGCTAATTCTTTCATCTTAATTAAGAAATGTATTTAGAATTTGGTTGCAAAATTACAAAAAAAATATGAGAAAACCATTTTTTTCGTGCGAAATTCAAAAATAATCTCCCAAACATGACTCCGTTTCAAAAATATTGTGTACTTTTGCCCGCAGTTAAGAATGAAAAATGAAAATTTGAGAAATTAAAGGAATTGAGAATTTGAGGAAGGATAATCACAATGAAAAATGATTTGAAAATCCTCGCTGTAGCTTTGGAGAAGAAGCTAGGCAGGGAACACCTGCAGCACGAAGAGAAGCATAGAAACAACAAGTTGCTGCACAAGGTATGGGAGATAATGAAAGGAAAGGAGAAACCTTCACAGCAGACACTCAACCGTCTGGCATTGCTTGCCGGATTCCAGAGCTGGGCTGATCTGCAGGGCGCATTGCACGGCACCGATGACGGGCTGACCAACTACAGCGCCGGAGAATAAGGAAATGCAGAAAGGGCATCCAATCGTGAGATCGGATGCCCTTTTTCTGATTCTAATTTTTAATAGGTAACTAAGAAAATTACTCAGCGCTCTTAGCGATGGTCTTCTTCTCAGCGATACGAGCCTTCTTACCTGTGAGCTTACGCAAGTAGTACAACTTAGCGCGACGTACCTTACCGTGCTTGTTCACCTCGATAGAATCGATAGCTGGTGACTCGATAGGGAAGATACGCTCAACACCTACAGTACCAGACATCTTGCGAACTGTGAAACGCTTCTTGTCACCATGACCAGAGATCTTGATAACAACACCACGATAGAGCTGGATACGCTCCTTAGTACCCTCGACGATTTTGTAAGCGACTGTGATAGTGTCACCTGCCTTGAACTCAGGGAACTTCTTGCCGGTTGCAAATGCTTCTTCAGCAACTTTAATCAAATCCATTTTTTGTATAAAATTAAAAATTGTTTGTCGTTCCAACGCAACATGGCCGGGCAACACTTCTGCCCAGACAACAGCGGTTACGCCGAAAAGCGGGTGCAAAGTTACTACTTTTTCTCGTATCTCGCAAATTTTCAGTGGGTTTCTTCTCTTTTTCCCCTTCTTTTTTTGTTTTCTTTACTAATGAAACGTTTTTTTCTCGCCTTTTTCGTCTTTTTCGCCGATTTATTTTGTATCTTTGCATCCCGAAATTAGAATATTGTAAAAGGTATGAAGAAAAAGAATAGTATGCAGATGATGCTTGCCTCCATGGCTCTGATGCTGATGGCAAGTCCAGCCTTTGCCCAGAAATTCAAGGTGGCAAAGGTGGAGAGAACCCGTATTTTGATAGACCGGAAATGGGATGCCCAGCCTGATGCTGAGGCTGCGAAGTTCATCGCCCCTTATCAGCACAAGGTGGATAGCATTATGGGACCTGTAGTGGGATCCGTGGCTCATGATATGACCCGCCATCGCCCTGAGAGCGAGTTGAGTAATCTGCTTTCTGACATCCTGGTATGGGGTGGCAGACAGTTTAATGAGCAGCCTGTCTTCTCGGTGTATAACATGGGTGGCATCCGTGCTGACTTTGCCAAGGGCGATATCAACGTTGGCGATGTGAGCGAGGTGGCTCCTTTCGAGAACAAAATCTGTTTCCTCACGCTTACCGGCGAGAAGGTGCTTGAACTCTTCCAGCAGATAGCCCACCGTGGCGGTGAGGGTGTGAGCCATGCCGTAAGAATGGTTATCACCCGCGACGGAAAGCTGAAGGGCGTAACCCTGAACGGAGAACCTGTTGACCCTGCCAAGAGCTATCGCATAGCCACCCTTGATTATCTTGCCGAGGGCAACGACCAGCTTGTTGCCTTCAAGAGCGGTACCGATGTGGTGGCTCCTAAGGCGAAGGAGAACAATGTGCGCTACATCATCATGGACTATCTCCGTGAGATGAAGGCTCAGGGCAAGGTAGTGGAGTCAAGAGTAGAAGGCCGCTGCGTAGTAGAATAGGGAGAACGAAGCTTTCCGTGGATTTGTAACCCCTGGAAAGCAGATAGACTAACTAAATAAGTACAGAAATGAAACATACATTATTATATATAGCGCTGGCGCTGGCATCATTCACGCTGCAGCCGGCAACAGTACAGGCTAAAGTCCTGAAGGATTCAAAGGCCAAGAAGGAGGCAAAGGTGCAGAAGACTCCAAAGGTAGTGAAGCAGCTCGTGGTGCTCCATACCAACGATACCCACTCCTGCGTGATGCCTTACAATCCGAATCTCGCAGATACAGCCATAGCAAACCGTGGAGGCTACCTCCGCCGTGTGGCAATGATCAAGCAGGAACGCAGTCTGAATCCTGATCTTCTGCTCTTCGACAGTGGCGACTTCTCTCAGGGATCTCCTTACTATTCGCTCTTCAAGGGGGATGTAGAAGTGGGATTAATGAACGAGATGAAGTATGATGCAGCCACCATCGGCAACCATGAGTTCGATTACGGCATGGACAATATGGTGCGTCTCTTCAGGATGGCGAAGTTCCCGATCGTTTGTGCCAACTACGATTTCACCGGCACCGAGCTGGCGGATATTGTGAAGCCATACGTGATATTGCATCGCAAGGGACTTAAGATTGGCGTCTTCGGACTGGCTCCGCAGCTTGCCGGCTTGGTAAGCGAGAAGAATTACGGTTGCATCCAGTACCTGGATCCTATCCAGAAGGCGAACGAGATGACAGAAATCCTGAAGAAAAAGGAGAAGTGTGATGTCATCATCTGCATCTCTCATCTGGGCTGGAATATAGACGGCACGGATGATACCGAAGTGATTGCTGCATCCCGCCACATCGACCTGGTATTGGGTGGTCACAGCCACAGCCTCTTCCAGAAGTTGAAGTACAGAACGGATCTCGATGGCAAGCAGGTGCCTGTAGATCAGAACGGCAAGGGCGCTATCTGGGTCGGCAAAATGACATTGGATATCGTAAAGAATAAATAGTACAGAAAAGTTTCTTGAAGAAAGATATAAACAGAAAAAGGCTCCTCATTGCGGGGAGCCTTTTCTTGTTTTATACCTTCCTTCGAGGGGGCTTTTTCTGGTTTGATATTTGAAAGTTCTTATTCCTTGTTGGAAGAAGCATAGAGACCGATGCAGGCTCCGATGAAGCCACCGCTCTTCTGAGTACTCAGGTTAGAGGCATCCACGCCCTTGGCAAGCAACTGCCAATCACCGCCTTCCTCGGCATAATAGAAATCGTAATATCTGTCATGACCCTCTACCTTCAGTCTTAGTTTACCTGCTTTGATAGGGGCAGAAGCAATGAGGACTTTGTTCTTTTCGGCACGTGTTAGAGTTATCATCAACTGTCCCTTCTTCATAGTCTTACCCAATACGAAGTTGTGGTCTTCCTTCTGCAAGAGGGCGATGCCCGCAATTTCCTTGTCGTTGCGAGGAGTAAAGTTGATTTCTGTCTCGGCAGTGAAGGTTCCGTGCTGCTGGCGAGCCCAGATGGCAGACATCGGTTCACGCTTGTAGATATTGCCCGGCAAGAGATTGAACTTCAATTTGCCGTTTTCTACCTTATAGCAATCCACGAAGTCGCGGAGGAACATCCAGCGAGGATCCAGATCCTTCAGACCTGCTCCATTGTCTGCTGTATCAAAATTATCTACGTAAGAGAAGTTTCCTGAGAACTCATTCTTTTCAGTTGGTTTCAAGCCAGTCTTCTCTCCAATGGTAGAGATAGGAGTATTCTTGGTAAGAATCTCTGGCCAGCCATTCTTCCATGTTACCGGCAGAAGATAGGTGTCGCGACCTGTATTATACATATCTTCTTCGTATGGACGGCAAGCCAGGAATACAGCCCACCAGTTACCCTTTCCATCTTCTACTATGTCTGCATGACCAGCGCTGGATACAGGGTCCTTGCGGTTCGGATCGAGTCCGGTACGCTGGGTAAGGATAGGATTGTTTGGGCATTCCTCCCAAGGACCCATCGGGTTCTTGGCGCGAAGAATCACCTCGCTATGCCAACCGCCTGTACCACCTTCTGCACACATCAGATAATAGAACTTGCCCTTCTTGAAGAGGTGAGGACCTTCAATCCAGATAGGACGAGCCTCTACATGGGTTCCTCCACGGAGAATCTCCTTGAAGTCGCCCTTGATGCTGTCGCCCTTTACGTCGAATTCGAAGCAGCGGATAGCACGCTGTCCCTCGTAATCAGCACCGCCAACCACAGGACCGTTATGAACGATATATCCCTTGCCGTTGTCATCGAAGAAGAAGCTAGGGTCGATGCCGTCAATCTTCTTCAGATAGATAGGTTCGCTCCAGCCCTTGGATGGGTCCTTGGACTTGACGAAGAAGTTTCCGGCACCCACATTGGTGGTAATCATATAGAAGGTCTTGTTCTTCTTGTTATAGCTGATGGCTGGTGCGAAGATACCGCCTGATACATGCTGACCCTTCAGAGGCACCTGCGATTGGCGGGTGAGCACATGCCCGGCTGGAGTCCAGTTTACCAAATCCTTGCTGGTAGAGAGAGGCACACCTGGGAAGAAGGTGAAGGAAGAATTCACCAGATAATAGGTGTCACCCACACGACAGAGTGATGGGTCGGGATAGAATCCTGCCAATACAGGGTTGTAATACTGATGACTCTTGTCGATTGGCACATTGAATCGTGCATCGTTGCCGGCATACTTGAAGTAGTCGAACTGGGCATTCTGAGCCTGTGCTCCGGCAGCAAGCATCATCGAAAGCGATAAGATTGCTAATTTCTTCATTATGTTCGTTGATTTTAAAGATTATACAATAAGATAAAAATGCAGCGGAAAACCAGGGATGAGAATCCATACTGGTTTTTCCGCTGCAAAGTTACGGCTTTATTTGCAATCTTTCATTGTGAAATGTAACCAAGACTTTTTTCAAAGTTTCATAAAGCTTTGTTTTTGTTACATATTCTTTTTTCTATTGTGTATCATCTTTATTTCTTCATGGCATTCTGCATGTATTCTCTAGGAGAACAGCCATAGAGGTTCTTGAACATGGTGCTGAAACTTGCGGAATTGGAGAAGCCGCATGCGTACATCACTTCAGTGATGCTTTGCTTGCCATCCTTGAGCAATTTGGCTGCCTGCTGCAGTCGGATGTTGCGGATGAAGCTGTGTGGCGTCTGATTGGTCAGTTCCTTCATCTTGCGGTGCAGGTGTACACGACTGATGCCCACCTTCTGTGCTATCATGTCCACACTCAGGTCGGAATCGTTGATGTTTTCGTTGATAACCTCCATTATCCGTTGCATCAGGGAATTGTCAGGTGTCTGCATTTCTATCTGTTCTACCTGGTGATTCTGGCTTTCATTGCCCGTAAACTTATTGCGCAAAGTGCGGCGCACGGTGAGCAGGTTGATAATGTTGCGGTGCAGAATGTCCATGTTGAACGGCTTCAGAATATAGGCATCGGCACCGGTCTGCAATCCTTCCAGCTGGTCTTCCTCACGGCTCTTGGCTGTGAGCAGGATGATAGGCACATCGTTGGTGTTGATGTTTGATTTCAGCTTGGCGCAGAGAGTGGTTCCGTCCATTTCCGGCATCATGATGTCGCTGATGACAAGGTCTGGCTTATTCTTCAGAATCTCGTTCAGTGCCACCTTTCCGTTAGGATATGTGCGAATCTTGAAGTCGCTGGAGAGCTGTGCTTTCAGGTATTCCTGAATATCCTCTTCGTCTTCCACAATCACGATTTCTGCCTTGGCTCCCTTGGCAGAGGCTGGGGTAGTATCGGAATTGTTCAAGGTTTCGGCTGGTTGGTCATTGTTTTCTGCCAGCTGTTCTTCCTGTTCAGTTTCAGCAAGTTCATTATTCTGCTCTTTCTTCATCTCTTCTTCCTCGATGATCTCTTCTGGTTTGAGATGATCCTTGCCCAATGGAATGCGGATGATGAACTCGCTTCCGTGCTCAAACTTGCTTCCCTTCTCGCCCTCGTTGTTGCGGGCAGAGATGGTGCCGTAGTGCAGTTCCACGAGCGAGCGGGTGAGATCGAGACCGATGCCCGTACCGACGTTGCGGTCGTTAGGGTCGTCAGGGGTCTGGTAGAAGCGCTGGAAGATAGTTTCCAACTTATCCTTCGGGATACCGATGCCGCTGTCCTTGATGCTGATGTAGGCATGGTGGTCGGTGTGGGTGAGCGAGAGGAGGATGTGACCTGCCGTAGGGGTAAACTTGAAGGCATTCGAGAGGGTGTTAATTATCACCTTGTCGAAGTTGTTGCGGTCTATCCATACAGGAAGCTCTTCGCAGTCATGCTGGTATTCGAAGTCGATGCTCTTGGCAATGGCTTGCTGCTTGAAAAGGTCGTATTCTTCATTGATGAACGAAACCATATCGGTCTTGCACATACGCATTACCATCTGTCCCTTGTCAATCTTTCTGAGATCCATCATCTGGTTGATGAGGTGAAGGATACGTTCCGAGTTCTTTCGGATAATCTCGTAGATGCCTTGACGATGAGGCTCTTTGTCTTCCTTGATCAGGGAGAGCAATGGGGTGATAATCAGTGTCAATGGCGTACGGATTTCGTGACTGATGTTCATGAAGAACTTGATCTTCGCCTCGCCCATCTCTTCGGCGTGGATGTGCTGCTGCAGGATGAGCTGGTCTTCCATCTGGCGCTTGCGGTGGCGCAGGTAGAGCATGATGGCTGCTATGAGGAGCAGCAGATAGAAGAGCTTTGCCCAGATGCTGGCATACCAGGCTGGGTGAACGATGATGGTGAACTCCTTCACCGGTGTTTCGTAGCCGTTGCAGATGGCCTTGATGCGGTATTTGTATCTGCCTGGAGCCATGTGAGAGAAGGCAAGTTCGTTCTGTCCGGCTGGCACGGTGCGCCAGGCATCGCCGTTGATGCTGTAGGCGTATCTTATCTGCTCCACATTATTATAGGTGAGGGTAGAGAGCTGCAGGGAGAAGGTGTTGTCATCGTGCGAGAGATTGAACTCCCGTGCCACCGTTACCCAGCTGTCTGTGATGGTATAGCTGCCCGACTCCATGCCTGGGGTCACTGCCTTGTTGTTGACCACGAAGCCCGAGATAACCACCTTTGCCTGCCATGGGTGCTGCTTTACCCGGTCGGCCTGGAACCAGTTGATTCCGCCAGAGCCACCCATCAGAATCACCTTCTTATCCTGGGTGGTGCATACGGAAGCATCGCTGAACTCGTTGCTCTGCAGTCCGCTTTCGGTATAAAACCTGATGATGCTGCCATCCTTGGGGTTCAGCATGTTGAGTCCGCTGTTTGTACCCAGCCATATTTTGCCCTTGTTGTCTTCCGTGATACTCGCCACACCGTTGTCGGTGAGTCCTTGGGCTGTGGAATAATGTTTAGGCTCTATTCCTTTTCTGAAGTCGAAGCAGAAGGCTCCATCCTCGGTGCCATACCATACGTGGTCTTTGCTATCTACAAACACGCAGTGCGAAAAACTGTTCTTGTTCAGGCAGTTGATGCCCTTGAAGGTGGAAACCCAGCTGTTTCGCTTGCGGTCGAGGCACGCCAGTCCCACAGAGGTGGCTATATACACGTGGTTGCCATCCTTTGATAAGGCCATCTTGATGAGGTAATCGTTGGGCAGGCTGTTAGCCTTGAGGTTGTTATCTGCACCATATTTAGCCTTGTAGTTCCTTCGGCTTCCGTCTTTCTGCAGGCAGAAGAGACCTTCGCCCATGGTGGCTATCCAGATGTTGCCCTGTGGGTCTTGCTTGATATCGAAGATGCCCACCGACTTGCTGATGCCCAAATCAACGGGGTGGAAGCTTCCGGCTGCATCCATATAGCCCAGACCGTCGGTATAGGTTCCCACCCAGGTTCTGCCCTGCTCGTCCTTACAGAGGGTGAGCACGGTGTGCTGGTTCAGGAAATGCCCCTCTACGCTGCGGGTTGCTATATTAAATAGGTATAGGCCATCCTTGTCGGTACCCACCCACACCTGGTTGCCCTGGTTGATGCTGAGGCTGGTAACACAGTTTTCGCCAATCACGTTGCGGTTGCCCAGGCGGAAGCCCATGTAGTTGAAGTCGTTCTGTATGTTGCTCTGCATGAACACGCCTTTCTGCAGCATGCTCACCCAGATGTTGCCCTGATTGTCTTCTATGATGCTGGTTATCTTGCTCTTTGCCAGGTTCACCAGTCGGCTGAAGAGCGGGTTATCCTGCAGGAATCCGGTCTGAGGGTCATATACATAGATGCCCAGTCCGTCGCAGCCGATATAGAGCTTGTTATTGCGGCTGATATAGATGTTTTCGATGGGCAGGTTTCCGATGCTGCTGATTCGGGTAAAGACGTTGCTTCCTGCCCTGAGCAGATGTACGCCCTGGTTCTTGCTGGCGAGATAGAGGTTGCCCAGGACGTCCTGCTGGATATCCTGTGCGTCCACGCCTTCGGTACCGACAAAGTGGGAGGTGACTCTACCGTTTGTTTCCTTGCGGTAGAGTTTTCCGTCTTCGGTGATTACCCAAAGTCTGCCCCGTTTATCTTCCAGGAGTTTGTGGATATATTTCAGTTTTTCCACCTCTCCCTTCATGGCATGGCATTCCTGGGCATCTTTCTTCTTAATCATGATGCCATAACCGGATGTAGCCACGGCTACGTCTTTATTCTTTAGGGGATATACCTGCTTTACGTAGGTGGCGAGTTCTTCGCCTTTGGAGTCGAGCATAGGGATTTTTAGGAATTCGCTTCCCGTAAATTCCAATAGAGAGTTGTTGGTACCTAGCAGGATATGTTCCTTCTCGTCTTGAGCAATGCTATTGATGTAGTTGTTGTTGAGGCCTAAAAAATTTGACATATCCTTCTTTATTACGTTGATGTGGTAACCATCGTAGTTGTTCAAACCGTTGCGGGTGGCTATCCAGATGAATCCGCTCTTGTCCTGGAACACTTGCGTGGCGAGGTTGCTCGAGAGCTGATTGTCCGTGTTGAAGAGTTTGCCGCTCTGTGCCCATGCTTGGATGGAGAAGAGGCAAATTATCATCGTGATGATTAATTGGCTTATAGTTTTCATGTTTCTTGTTTATATTTATATAGTGTTATTTTCTGCTTGCAAAAGTACGATTTTTAGTTGGAATATCCCAATAATTCTTTCTTTTTTTGATTGCAGGAAACAAATAATATGCCTTTGAGTGTTTATTATCAGGTGATGTTACATGACGGAAAGTATATGTTACACGACTAAACTCTTCATAAACTATCGGTTACGCAGGATAAAGCCTGTTTCCCGATTTTCTGATACCTTTGCACCATCAAAAAGAGTCAATTTTGCATTGACATTAGGTTATGTTTATTGTGAAATATGCGAAACAGCAGTTTTTTGAATGATTTTAGTTAGAATGGTTTTAGTTAGTTTGATGTTTTTTAAAGAAAATTAGGTTGATAGCATTTGAGTTCAATTTAAAAATGAACATATTTATGATTGAAAAGATCATGATTAATTGGTTTTCTAGGAATGGTGCGTAGGGATACGCGCCATTCTCTTTAAAGGTAACTAAGATTGTTTTTCGGGCTTAATAATTAATTGACAATTTGGAAAAGTGATAAAATCTAAAAATAAAATAACATGAACAGAACGAATATTTTCATATCCCTGGCTCTTGCGATGTTTGCAATGGTGGGGAATGCGGCTGCCAGTCAGGCTGACCCGCAAGCTGACGGAAATTTGCCGGCTCTGCGTGTAGAAGGCAAGAATCTGGTTGATGCCAACGGCAAGACCGTGGTGCTGCATGGTGTGATGGATACGCCCAACCGCTACTTCAACGGCTGGCGATGGCAACTGTGGAAGGCTGACTATTCGGAAGCCGACATCCAGCCTTGCCTGGAATATTTCTCCAAGCAGTTTGCTGCCATCACCGACAAGGAGCAGGGGGCTTACTGCACCGTGTTCCGTCTGCACATGGATCCCTGCTGGACCAACGATCCATCGAAGAAGGCAGAGAACGAGGCCGATATCTCGGCATTCAACATGGCGCGCTATCGCCTCTATCTCCAGAAACTCTATATCCCATTAATTAAGGATGCCATCGCTCACGGACTCTACGTCATCGTTCGTCCACTGGGTGTATGTCCTGGCGACATCAGCGTAGGCGATAAGTACAACCGCTACCTGAAGTCGATATGGAAGGCCTTTGCTGCCGATGAGTATATCCAGCAGAGCTCAGGCATCATCTCCATCGAGCTAGCCAACGAGCCGGTGAGGGTTCATCTGAGTGATGGCTCTAATTCGGATAAAGCACTGCATGATTACTTCCAGCCGGTGGTTGACGAGATTCGCGCACAGGGCTTCAAGGGCATCATCTGGGTGCCGGGTGCGGGCTATCAGAGCCAGTATCAGAATTACGCCAAGTATCCTATCACCGACAGTGAGGATAATTTCTCGTATGCCGTACATGTATATTCCGGCTGGTATGGCAACATGACCGACAAGAACTGCAATCACGATACCTTTATCCGCAACTTCAAGAGTCAGGTGCCGATGGTAGAGACAAAGCCTATCATGGTAACGGAGATAGACTGGAGTCCGGAAGATCCTGACAAGGCGAGCGAAGGTCACTACAACGAATGGGGCCAGTGGACTCAGCCTAACCTGGGCAGCTGGGCAACGGCATCCACCTCGAAATGGGGAATGGCATGGAAGGCAGTGCACGACCATTACGGCAACATCGGTATGACCATCACCCATCCGCAGGAGTATTACGACATAGACGAGTATCTGAAGACCGGCAAGGTAATACCAGGCTTCCAGAATGCCAAGAAGCACAATCTCTTTGAAGAGTGCTGCGGCTATGCCTGCATGAACTGGTACAAGGAATGGTACATGAAACAGACGGATACGGGAATTGAGCAGAATGTGAACGATGAAGAAGTTATCGCCACCTATTATTATAATATAGCTGGTGTAAAAGTGAATAAACCTGAAAAAGGTATTTATGTAGTGAAACAATTGTTAAAGGGCGGAAAGACTCGTTCTTACAAAGTTTGTTATTAACGGCAAAGTATCTGTTACAAGAGACAAAGTGTATCTGAAATGAAACAAGTATCTTTGCACCCGTGAATAGACAATCATATAAAATATGTGAATGCATAAACTATAAAACATAAATCAAAAATGAATAGAACATGATTGAGCAAGTGTTAACAATGAAACGGACAGCAGCCTTATGCTTGGTGGGAGCTTTCTGCAGCCTGAATGCTCA